>SL_8KL_010_SEDDRAFT_10001119_pt1 | contig 23307 bp, 27 predicted proteins | sample SodLakKL_010_SED_4_FD_11160 | JGI IMG/M metagenome (IMG submission 11160) | reverse complement strand
CTTGAGACCAAAAGACTCCTGTTCGTCGTCTGCCATCTTTTTTTACGATAAAAATGAATTACTTAAACATTTGCATTATGATACAAACAAATTTTTCATATGTCCTTCTGCTTGGTATAGTTATGAGCGAGAAACTCGACATCGTCGATGAAGATGATGAGATAATAGATGTTAAAACTAGAAAAGAAGCACATGATAAGGGATTAAGACATAGAAGCGTCATGTTTTTTGTATTCAATCCTGAGGGAAAACTATTGATGACCCAAAGAAGTGAAGACAAAAGATTTTATCCAGTTCATTGGAGTGTTGTACTCGGAGGACATGTTACCTCCGGTTTCAGTTACGACGAAGCCTTAGAAAAAGAGATGGAAGAAGAGATAGGTCTCGTTGGTGATTACGAGGAGATAGGTTCCTTTACTAAAGAGATTAAGGAAGAAAAAGAGAACGTGAAGTTGTACAAAGTAGAAGTAGATCCAGAAGAGATAGAATTGTCTCCTATTGAATTCGAAAAAGCACGATTCATCAGACCAGAGGACATAGCTGAAGAATTGAAGGATAAAGATATAGTTCCAGAAACTAAAGAAGTCCTTGAAAAATTGGAAGATTATATGGGTATCCAGGTAGAGATGTCCTTGATTCAATAGAAAAAGAAACAAGGCGAAAATATATAATACATCTTTCCATCCTCATCTAGAACGATGGCTGATAGACTTGAGGACGTCAAACCGACTCGGATGGAACTCCTTCGGATAAGGAAGAGGAAGGTCCTAGCTGAAAACGGCCATGATCTTCTCAGCGAGAAAAAAGACGCTTTGATTAATGAATTCTTCAAGATAGTTGACAAAAGAAGGGAACTTAGAGATGAGTTAAAGGAGTCTCTTGAAGAGAGTTTTGAAAGTCTTATCGAAGCCCAGATGGTGATGGGTAGTGGAGATATAGAATCGATAGCAGACGGAGCTAAGAGGGTGGACGGTATAAATATAGATTCTAACAATATAATGGGCGTCGAGGTCCCTAAGTTGGAACTAGATGTTCCAGAAGAAAAGTTTTATGGATATACTGAAACTTCCGTTAGATTGGATGAAGCCGTGGAAAGTTTTAGAGAAGCATTGCAAATAGCACTTGAATTGGCAGAAGTCGAGGGCAAATTGAACAGATTATCAGAGGAGATAGAGAAAGCGAAACGAAGGGTGAATGCTTTAGAGTATAATTACATACCCAAGCTTGAAGCAACTATAAAATACATTGAGAGACAGTTGGAAGAAAGAGAGAGAGAAGATTTCTTCCGTAGAAAGAAGATAAAATCGATGATGGAAGAAGAATCTTGAACAGCCGGTGGTAGGCTGAAAGAATTGATAGAAAAATATTTCGACACTTCTGAGAAAAAAGCAAAACTGTATATTCTGCTCACTATAGGTCAGATATGGGCGACTATAGCGATAATTATAGGTTTTATCGTATTCGCGTATTTTTTATTGAGAAGTTTAGGTATATTAGGTGTGATGATATGACAGAAGTAGATCTTTTAGTTAAAAAAATAGCTGAGCTACATACTCTTCAGGGACCAGATAGACCAAGAAAGGGGGAAGAGATGAGAGAGACGGGTAAAATCGAGGATGGTGGTTTAGCTGTAACTGGCGATGAGATCGTTGCTGTTGGAACAACAGATGAGATCGAGAGTAGCTACGAAGGTAAGAAGGAGATCGATGCTTCTGGTAAGACAGTGATCCCTGGTTTCGTCGATCCTCACACTCATCTAGTATTTGCTGGTTCTAGAGAAGATGAACTAGTGATGAAGATCGAAGGCAAGAGTTACATGGAGATCTTGGAAGAAGGCGGTGGGATCCTCAGCACCGTTAGAGCGACTAGAGAAGCATCTAAAGAAGAACTCAAAGAGCAGTCTATACCCAGGTTGGATAGGATGCTCAATAATGGTACAACCACAATAGAGGTAAAGAGCGGTTATGGATTGGATAAGGAAAATGAAATCAAATCGCTTGAAGTGATAAATGAACTGAATGAAGAACATTCTGTTGACTTGATACCTACCTACTTAGGAGCACATTCTCTTCCACCTGAGTTCGATGAATCAGAAGATTATATTGATTTTTGTATCCAAAAGGTTTTACCTGAAATAGTAAAGAGAGATCTAGCAGAATACTGTGATGTTTTCTGCGAAAAAGGCGTTTTCTCTGCTGATGAAAGCAGAAAGTTACTTGAAGCTGCCAAAGAAAGCGGTATAAACCCTCGGGTTCATGCCGACGAAATAGAGAATATAGGGTGTAGCTCCATGGCTTCAGAAATCAACGCCATTTCAGCGGAACACCTCGTGAAAACCAGCGACAAAGATATAGAGAAGATGGCTGAAAGCGAAACTATCGGGATTTTACTCCCGGGTACGCCTTTCATGTTGATGGACGATGAGTACTCGCCTGCGAGAAAGATGTTAGAGAAAGGAATGGCTCTAGCTCTCGCTACCGATCTAAATCCAAATTGCTGGACCGAAAGCATGCAGTCAGTCATCACTTTAGCCTGTCTCCAGATGAAGATGACTCCAAGTGAGGCATTGACCGCAGCGACTTTCAACGCTGCTAGAGCTTTAGATAGAGATGATGTAGGCATTCTACAAGAAGGCAACAAAGCAGATTTTTTGATACTAGATGTGCCCAATCATATGCATATTCCATATCGGTTTGGTGTGAATCTTGTTGAGGATGTCTATAAATCTGGAAGAAGGATTGTCTAAAGGTATTGAATTGCCAAAAGATTATTAAGCTTTGATTTTATAGTTTAATGAGCTGGTCAGAGTTATGGCAGAAAGTGGAAAAAGATCTATATTTAGTACCATAAACGAAAAGACTAGAAAAGTTAGGAGATCACGTTATTCTATTCCGATCTATATCCTTACTGTGTTTTTGGTTTCGATTTGGCTCATTTTTATCAATCCATGTTTGATGAATATTTTACTGCCGATTCTTGCCATCCTCATAACTTATAAGCTGTACGACGAAAATAATCTTAAAAAATTGTTAGTAGTTGGTATAGGGGCGATAATACTTCTATCGTTCACCATGGGTTCCTACCATGCAGGTATCATCTATGACCAGCCGTCTAGGCAACTTAGTTCTGGACCTGGAGCCCTTCAAAATGGTACTATCGAGCCAATCTATGGGGATTCTAATACTGAATTCAACTTCACCGTGGAGGTTAACGTTACTAGAGTTAACGCTTCTGGAGAGGATATATCTCTCTATGCAAATATATCATACACCGGACCGGAAGGTATCCGGCGAGAAGATTATGAAGGGTACAAGATGAGTCCTGTCAACGATAGTGATGTCGAAAACGATTTCAAGGAATATTACGTTGTAGTTAGTGGCCTTCCAGAAAGATTATTCAATCATTATTTTTCACTGAGGAAAGATGTGCCCGTAGAAGAAGGGGATTTTGCATGGGAGAGAACGTCATTGGGCTTTGGCCCTATAACTTTAGACCGAACAACGGCATTGGGGATGATCTCTCTGCAGCAGAGCTTTTCTACTTCTGTTATCTTCTTACTAGGAATGGGTCTCTTATGGTTGAAAAAACGCATGGATAAGAGTGTTGTAGAGAGTACAGAGGGACTAGAGGAAAAAGAAGAGGAATTGGAGGATTCCTGCCCTGATTGTGGACATCTTCTTGAGGGTAAAAAAGAATGTGACAGGTGTGGCTGGATAAAAGAACCTGAAGATGAAATGTATGACGATGAGGGAGAGCCGGATTGAATAATACTTTTGAGGAAAAAGTAAAATCTATTAGAAACCTTTTTTATATAAGATAGGAGTCGAGATAACATGGAATTGGAGAGAGTGAAGGTAGAAAAAGAAGAAGAGACGAACGTGATAATAGGTCAAAGCCATTTTATAAAGACAGTAGAAGATATATACGAAGCGATGGTGACATCTGTACCGGACATAAAGTTCGGTCTCGCTTTTTGTGAAGCATCGGGAGATAGAATGATCCGATACGACGGAACAGACGAAAAACTTGAAGAATTAGCTGTAAAGAACGCTGAAAAGGTAAATGCTGGGCATTTCTTTATACTGATGATTGATGACGCGTTCCCCATAAACGTGATGCAGTCTTTGAAGGATGTTCCAGAGGTGTGTAGGATTTACTGTGCAACCGCTAATCCGTTGGAAGTTATAGTGGCTGATGCAGAAAGCGGTAGAGGCATTTTAGGAGTGATCGATGGAAAACCTACCGTTCAAGTTGAAAGCGAGGAAGATAAGGAATGGAGAAAGGAATTTTTACAAAACATAGGTTATAAGCGCTAGGCACCGAATTTTTCAGTACGATCGGCTATGTCCTTAAGGATATTCAAAAGATCTCCACCTTTTATTCGATTGAGACCACCTTTACTGCAGGCTCTTTCATTGAATTCATCTACATCGTCTATTCTAACGTCTTCACCTACTATAGTGAGAGGTAGAGGATCTCCGCTATGTTCCTTGATAGTTACGGGAGTCGAATGATCACCTGTGATAGCTATATACGTTTCTTCGAGCTCATCCAATGGCCCCAAGGCAGAATCTATTTTTTCGATGAAATCTATCTTTTCACCGGGCAGTCCGTCATGACCGGAAAGATCACATCCTTTGATATTAACGAGCATAAAATCGTATTCTTCCAAGGCTTCAACAGTAGCGTCGATGACGGCTTTAGGATCTGTATCTAAACCACCTGTAGCCTCTTCAACTTCCAATACATCCATACCAGCAAGTGAGCAAACACCTCTGACCAAAGGTATACCTGAAATCGCCCCAGTACTCAGACCATGTTTAGTCCTCATTTCTTCAAGCTCAGGAACTTTGCCCCCTCCTCTAGGAAGTATGATATTTGCGGGTAGTTCTCCTTTTTCTTTTCTCTCTCGGTTGATAGGATGATCCGAAAGCACTTCTATAGATTTCTCTACGAAATCATTCAGTATCTCTGCGGTTTTCTTATTTTCCTTTGAATCTTCTAGAGGTTTTGCTTCGTGGAACTCGGTATCAACGTCGTGTGGATCTATGTCTCTAACATCGCCTCCTAGCCCTCCTCCTTTGAGAACTAGAACGGCTCTGTGTTCAACGGCTTTCTCGAACTCAAAGTTCACATCTAAGTTTATCGTTTGTACCGCTTTCGCTAGCTCGTCGGTCCTTTCTTTTATTCTTCCGGCTCTCCTATCAATGATCTTTCCTTCCTCCAAAGTTGCAAAATTGCACCTGAAGGCTACATCCTCTGGATCGAGATCCATGCCTATACCAGCGGCTTCGAAAGGTCCACGGCCTCTATACACTTCGTAAGGATCATAACCTAAAAGAGCGAGATGGCCGGTATCGCTGCCTGGTCTTATCCCAGGTGCGATGGTGTCCATCAAACCGTTCTGACCTTTTTCTGCAAATTTATCTAAATTAGGAGTTTCCGCAGCCTCAAGAGGGGTTTTTCCCCCCAACTCTTTCACTGATCTATCTCCAATACCGTCCAATATCAACATCAGTATCTTACCAGACATACATTACACCTCCAAATATTATCGCGGATATCGAAATCGCGAGAAGATTGACAATGGATTTATTAAGTATATTTTTTCTTTCCAAAGTAGCTCCCAGAAAACTGTCGATCTGGCAGCTCAGGAAACCGATGAATGAACCGAATAATAGTATTTCCGGAGAAAAAGTTATCGTATCAGTAAAATAGAAGATTAGTTGAGCTACAAGAAAGGTATAAACAGAACCGATGATAGCCCACAATTCACCATAAGCGGATATTCCACCATTGGTCCCGGGCTTTACTCTTTCCAACGTTGTGATCAAATAGACCTTGTCTGAAGCCATGCCTATCTCGGAAGCGAGGGTATCTGAAGCCGCGGCAGCTATCGCTAAAACGAAAAGTGAGATGGCTAAGTTAGAGTTCAAAAAACCTATATTTATCAAATTGCCTGAGTTGTATAGCAACAGTGCTATAACAGGTACGGCACCATTAGCCAATACATTTGTCCACCCTCTTTCTCCTTTGAATCCTTCTTGTATCCCTCTTTGCTTTTTATAATTGAATTTGTATCGTGTTGCAATGAAGGCACTTGCAAGGAATATTAGTAAAAATAAGATCAAGATCAACCCACCTTGAAGAGCGATAAAAAGGCCAATGATAAAAGCCATTACGGAACCATCGAGATTCAAGAGACCTCTGTAATAAGTAATGAATGCGAGTGCGAAACAGATTATAAATATCAATACAAATCTAAAAACAACCATTTGAACAAATTAAAATTCCGTAGGATATAAAACTTATGTTTTCTTTGGTGTACATGATGAAAGATGTGAAAAGAGCTTCTGACACTTTCGACGCTATTGCAGAACATTTTGATAAAACTAGGAATCACCCTTGGGAAGAAGTCGTTGAATTTTTGGAAGAATGTGAGGATACTCTTCTAGACATGGGTTGTGGCAATGGTCGTCACCTCTTAGAAGCCTTAGAGAGAGGTTTAGAAGTTTACGGCATCGATGCCTCTATCGAACTTCTCCATATATGTAAGAAAAAGCTTGATGATAAAGCAGAACTCGTGAGAGCAGATGTAAAATCTTTACCGTTTGAATGCGGATCATTTGACAATATAATTTACATAGCGACCATTCACCATCTGAAACAGGATCGTGTTGATAGTCTAAAAGAGGCTAGAAAGGTATTGAAAGAAGGTGGGAAGATACTTGTCTCAAGTTGGGCTAGAGAACTCGATAGATGGGACTTAGAAGACGATGAGCAGGATTTGATCGTTCCCTGGCACAGAGAAGATGGAGAAATTATCGATAGATTCTATCACCTTTACCACCTAGATGAATTAAGTGAGGATGTTAGGAAAAGCGGCTTGAAAGTTATAGAGGCTTTTCATTCAAAAGGTAACAATTACGTTAAGGCTGAAAAAGTTCGTTGATTTTTTTGCCTTAACGTTGAGAGAACAAAAATTTATATCTTTTAATCTATTCCGAAATGATATGCGGCGAGTAAGATTTAAAGATGAAGACGGTTCGGTCTTGATCGGGGAAATGAAAGGTGAAGAAATCGAGTATGAAAATAATATCTATAGTTCTGACGAGGTGGATATATTACCGCCAGTAAAGCCAACAAAACTGGTTTGCATAGGTTTGAATTACCAAGATCATGCGGAAGAAACTGGAAGAGAGATCCCTGACAGACCGAAACTGTTCTTGAAGACCCCTAATACCGTCGAGGCTCATCAGAATACAATTGAACTCCTCGAAGGCAAAGAGAGGATAGACTACGAAGCTGAACTCGGCGTAGTGATCGGAAAGAGATGTAAAAAAGTCGATCGTGAAGACGCTATGAACAAAGTGATGGGATTCACCTGCGTGAACGATGTATCAAATAGAGATGACCAAAGACAGGAGCAGAACTGGGTGAGAGGTAAAGCCTTTGACAGTGCTGCACCGATAGGACCTGTTGTAGCTGAGAAGAAGCACGTTCCTGAGGACGCGGAGATCAAAGCGTTAGTGAACGGTGAAGTGAAGCAGTCTTCGACGATAAACCAACTAGCTTTCTCTATAGAAGAACTTATCGAGGAGATCACAACATACATGACTCTAGAAAGAGGCGATATCATCTCTACTGGAACCCCCTCTGGTGTAGGTCCGATAGAAGATGGAGATGAGGTGGAAATTGAAGTCGAGGGTATAGGAACTTTGAGAAATACCTTCATTAAATCTTGAAATAGTAGTAAAGCGCAATATACTGGGCAAAATTTATAATAAACTTATACTACCTTCGGATGGAAAATAATGTCTATTAAAGAACAGATCGAAGACCTAAAAAGCGATGAAGATATCCTTATCGTCGCACACAATTATCAGAGTGGAGATATTCAGGATATAGCCGATTTTGTCGGCGACTCCTTCGGATTGGCAAAGAAAGTTAATGAATTTGATGTATCAGAAGTCGTTTTCTGTGGTGTAGATTTCATGGCGAAGTCCGCCGCTATTTTAAATCCTGATAAAAAAGTGATCCTTCCCGAGTTAGGGGCTAAATGTCCGATGGCTGAGATGGTGGATATTAGGGAGCTCCGTGAATACAAGGAAAAAAATCCTGAAACCGCCGTGGTTTCTTATGTCAATACTAATGCCGAAACCAAGGCGGAGTCAGACATCTGCTGCACTTCTTCCAATGCCGTAAAGGTCGTGGAGAGTCGAGATAATGAAGAAGTTTTATTCCTCCCAGATAAAAATTTAGGCGATTACATCGGAAGATTTGTGCAAGATAAGCAGGTAGACGTTTGGGAAGGCTTCTGCGCGACACACGATAACATCATACCCCAGGACTTCCGCAGATCTATCGAAGAACATCCTGACGCCGAAGTAGTTGTGCATCCTGAATGCAGACCAGAAATAGTTGAAATGGCTGATTATGTGGAATCGACTGCCGGGATATTGAAGAGAGCAAAACAAACTGAAGCCGATGAGATGATAATCGGCACTGAAAAGGAGATGGGCTATAGATTGAAAAAGGAAGTACCAAATAAAGAATATTATTTTCCTGGGGAACCTACCTGCACAAACATGAAGAAAATAACATTGAAAAAGCTTCTAGAGTCGATAAGGACTAAGGAACCTGTAGTGGAAGTAGATGAAGAGGTGGCCGAGAAAGCCATGGTACCTTTGAAAAGGATGGTAGAGATAGGTCGTGGATGATGGACAAAGATCTCTGTGATATTTTTGTAAAATGAAAAGTTTACGCAGAATCGATAGGCAGTGAATGGAAGGATTTACATATAGTATCCGACATAGATAACACCTAAAAGGGATTAAAAAATGAACGATATCGAAGTAAAAAAAGTGATCAGAAGAGCTATAGAGGAGGACATAGGGACTGGAGACATCACCACTGACAACATAATAGAAAAAGATGAGAAAGGAAAAGGCGAGATAGCAGTAAAGGAGAGGGCTGTTGTTGCAGGTTTGGACGTGGCCAAGTTTGTGTTTAAGGAAATCGACTCCGAAGTAAAATTCGAACGCATAAAGGATGATGGTGAAGAAGTTAAAAAGGGAGATAAGATAGCTCTAGTACAGGGAAAGATCGGGTCGATACTTAAAGGTGAGAGACTCGCCTTAAATTTCCTTCAAAGGATGTCTGGTATAGCCACAAAAACGAGGAGATATGTGGATAAAGTAAAAGATTATGATGTTAGAGTGACAGATACCAGAAAAACTACTCCTACTCTGAGATTCTTTGAAAAAAGGGCAGTTAGTCTAGGAGGAGGACACAACCATAGAATGGGACTTTATGATGCTGTACTTATTAAAGATAATCATATACGAGCGGTCGGCACTATCGGTGAAGCTATCAAGGGAGTTAGGGAAAAAATACCTCACACGACAAAGATAGAAGTAGAAGTCGAAAGTATCGAAGGAGTGAAAGAAGCTTTAGAGAGCGAAGCAGATATAATAATGTTGGACAATATGAGTTTTGAAAAAATGAAAGAATCCGTAAAGCTGATCGGAAATAGTGCCATATCTGAGGCTTCCGGAGGTATAACCTTAGAAAACATCGAAGAGGTTGCGAAAACAGGTGTCGATGTAATATCTGTAGGAGCTTTAACCCATCAGATTAAATCTACAGATATTGGATTAGATGTAAAATAAGCGCATTTGAAACTTTTTAAATATTCATATATAATTAAAGTGAAGGTGATCCAGTGAAGGTAAGGACTCTTGGATTCATAGCGGTAATCATGGCGGTTTTGAGCGTTGGGGTACCTTATACTATCTTAGGAGATATAGCTAGATTCTGGGCTAGTTATCTTTATTGGACACTCTTGACCATAGCAACCATAATCATAGGTTACATCCATCTAAGCAGATGGGGTGATGAGAGATGAATCCGCTATATATCGCTATCGCTCTGGTGATCTGGTTTTTGGTGGGTGTCGTTATAGCTTACAAAGCTAGGGAGTATCTTGGAGAGGGTATGCCCGAGTTCTTCTTAGCTAACAGAAAACTGAGTGGATTCATATCGGGTATGACCTACAGCGCAACGACGTTTAGTGCTTTCATGATGGTCGGTCTTGTCGGCTTGACTTATAGTACTGGTGTCGGCGCAGTCGGCTTCGAGATGATCTACATCATATTTACTATCTTGCTCTTGATCATATTCGCTCCACGTTTTTGGATCGCTGGCAAAAAATATGATATAATCACTCCGCCTGAGCTGTTAGCAAAAAGGTACAACAGCAAATGGGTTGGTGTAGTTTCTTCCATTATCTGTCTCACCATGTTGATACCCTATGCTTCAGTCCAGATGATGGGCATCGGCGAACTTTTGGAAGGGATGACATCCGCTTCTCTTCCCGCTATTCAGATATTTGGAGTTACTATTTCCAGTCTATATTTGATAGGCGTTTTGTTGGTTGCTGGTTTCAGTGCTATCAGTGCTTTTTGGGCTGGAATGAGATCAGTATCTTGGACCGATGCATTCCAGGCGATCATCATGTTAGCTGCTAGCATCATACTCGTCATCTTCGTTTTCTATCATTTCTTCGAAGGTCCGTCAGGTTTCGTTACCGATATAACTACTGAACATTCTCAACTGCTAGAGCTCAACTGGGACCTCAGTATGTTCGTTGGTCTCACTCTTCCATGGGCTTTTTTCGCTCTTACCAATCCACAAGTTTCTCAGAGGATGTTCGTTTCCGATTCGGTTAAAAGCGTAAAACAGATGATCATTTATTTTTCCTTATTTGCTCTTATTTACACTGTTATAACGACTTTGTTAGGTCTAGCGATAGCCGGAACAGGGCTTGATGTACCTAATCCTGACGCTGCGATGCCTACACTTCTCAGCAATGTCCCGGTCATCCTAGCACTTGTTGTCTTTGTTAGTATATTTGCAGCGGCGACCTCTACTCTGAGTTCAGTCACTCTAACACTCAGTTCACTAGGTTCTAGAGACTTTGTCAAAAAAGTCAAACCCTCTATTTCGGAGAAGACTGAAGTTTTCTCGGGTAAGATCATAATCGTACTGATACTGATTAGCTGTATAATATTCGCTAATCTCAGGATAGAGATGATAGCCGTTCTCTCCAGTATGGCTTCCGGAGGCCTTTTGGTCATGGCTCCAACCATCATCGGTTCTTTCTTCTGGAAGGGTTCTACTACTGAGGGAGCTCTATCGAGCATGGTGATCGGAGGAATAATAACTTCAACCCTTTACATAGCGGGAGAAGCTTATTATCCTCTAGGATGGTGGCCCTCATTCTGGGGACTGTTGGTAACTTTGACGATATTCGTGTTAGTCAGCTTGATCACTGAAAGACCGCAGGGTACCGAAGAATTCCTAGATGAAGTGGAAAAAGGAGTGAAGGAAGAGGGTATGATCTGAGAATGTCACAGATCTAACAAGTGACATGGAGTATCACTAGCGTAGAGCCTTCATCGATATTTTCTCCAACTAGATATTTAGTTTTCTTCTCCTCAAAATCGATATCTTTCTCCTCAAGATAAGTCTTCGTTTCTGGCAGCAGTCCCAATTTACCGTACTGCCCCTTACCTACGATCACCTCGTCTATCGATCGGTCAGCTTGATCGAGATACTCTACCATCTCATCTCTAGTAAATTTGTGACTAGTCCCGTGTTTATCTTTCGTGATCCATTTTTTCCTTTCAATTATTTCGTTTGGAAAGATAACTATATCATGATCAAATGTTTGTCCATTTACGGTGACTTCTCCAAAGTCAGTATCATCTATCTTCAACATGTCAGATGAAATCCTCCTGCGATCCTCTTATCGCTTTCGATCAGTTCATTATATCTATCACAGGCTTTTCTAGTTGGATACGATTCCACTTCAAACTCCAATTTCCTTGGTAGATCAGATGGGACTTTCATGCGACTAGAATTCCCAGTTCCTATTATCAGGATGTCTGGATCGTATTCTATAATTTTTTTGAGGTCAGATCTTGAAAGTCTGTGTCCACTTTCCCTCCACCAACCATCTAACACCTTCTCTCCGAGAAGTATAACATCATCGTTGTAATTTTTTCCAGCGATGTTAATTTTTCCGAAAGAGTAATCTTCAATAAACTTCGAGCTCATTAGTTTTAAAATCTTGTTTTTCCCTTAAAATCTTTTCACTTTAGTTTTTCCTAATCGATAATCTTTTATTTAGTGTCTTTATAGAGGGAAACGAGGTGTAAAGCATGGGCAAGATAACGTTTAGTATAATAAAAGCGGATGTTGGAGGATATCCAGGACATTCGAGGGTACATGATGAATTGATGGAAGTGGCAGAAAAGAAACTATCTAATTCTGATGTCCTTGAAGATTATTATGTGACACACTGTGGAGATGATCTCGAACTTCTGATGACGCACAGAGAGGGTGAGGACTCGGAAGAGATTCATTCGCTCGCCTGGGATACATTCCAGGAGGCTACCGAGAAAGCTGAAGAACTCGGATTATACGGCGCTGGACAGGACATTCTATCTGATGCATTTTCTGGAAATGTACGAGGGATGGGACCAGGCATAGCCGAGATGGAATTCACTGCTAGGAAGGCAGAACCTGTTGTAGCTTTCCTTATGGATAAGACTGAACCCGGCGCTTTCAATTATCCTATATTCAAGATGTTCGCTGATCCCTTTAATACTGCTGGTCTCGTGATCGATCCCTCACTGCATATCGGTTTCAGATTCGAAATATGGGATATCAAGAAGAATGAAAAGATAATCATGGAAACTCCAGAAGAAATCTACGACATACTCGCTCTTTTAGGAGCTAAAGGCCGCTTCGTTATAAAGAAAGTTTATCCAAAAAAAGATAGTAAATTACCTGAAGATGAGCCTGTTGCTGCGGTTAGCACGGAAAAACTGTACCAGGTAGCAGGAGAGTATGTAGGCAAGGACGACCCTGTGGCTGTCGTAAGATCACAATCTGGACTTCCAGCACTTGGAGAAGTATTGGAACCCTTCGCACATCCGTACCTTGTCTCTGGCTGGATGAGAGGCAGTCATAACGGACCTATAATGCCCGTTTCGGAAAAAGATTCACAGTGTACCAGATTCGATGGTCCTCCGAGGGTTATGGCTCTAGGCACTCAACTGAAAGATGGAAAATTCGACGAGCCGGCAGATCTTTTCGATGATCCCGCATTCGATACCGTTAGAGAGAAATCCTCAAACATTGCCGATTACATGAGAAGACATGGTCCCTTCGAACCTCACAGGCTACCGCTTGAAGAGATGGAATACACTACTCTACCAGACGTTATGGATGAATTGGAAGACCGGTTCGAAGAAGTAGAATAAAAAATCCTTTTCTTTTCTTTTTTGTAGTTTGTTCCATGATTCGACAATCGAGAGGAATAAATAATTTTTAAAAATGAATACAAAAAATACTAAGATTATATTCAAGAGATCACTCGACGGCTAATCAATACAAGAAAGGTATTACAAACAAGCTTATCCCGGTGATACCACCTAGTATCGCTATTCCCTCTAGCATTTCAACTATTCCTATAATCCCAATGATCCCCAATATCACCAATACTACCTGTACCCCGGCCGTTCCGAGGATCCAAAATTCACCAGGATTACCCGCTATCACTAGGAACATCAAGAATACGAGTATGATCAATATCAATCCTAGTCCTAGAGTTTCTATCATATTTAACCCCCTCTAGGATTATTATCCTCACGGCTCCTCATGAATATTAATTTTTTCTCCATTCTAGTGTCACCTTATATCATTTCGAATATTTATATGTTCGGTGCTCGATTTTCTATCACATTCTGGTCGATTGAATCAAGTTCATAAAAGACAAGGCTACAACTATGCTCAGATGAACTTACATCTTTCTAACAAATTTACTAGTACTAGGATATTTATTATTACAGTTTTTAAGCCTTACTTCATTTAAAATTATAAGTTAAGCCATTATCAGAGGATAGATGTAGCCATCTTTTCGAATATCAGGTCGTAGGGAGAATCTACAGTATTGAGTTCATCTTCGCTTATATCGAGACTTCTAAGTTTTTCGATACTCGGTTCTAATATCGAGTCGTCCCGAGTCCATCCCATATATTCAATAAAAGATTCAGGTTCCTCATCTATCATCACGGCGACTTTTTCTACTTCCTCTTCGATACCTATCATACCAAGAGCATCCTTGATCTGCCATTCTGCAGAGGCCCAGAGTAAAGTTTCGATCTCTCGGTCATCGGCTCTATTGGTATCGTTTTTAAAACACTCTTCGGCCTTTTGATGAGCCCACTGGAGATGTTCTTTTCCAACCACTTTCGAAGGATTAAAGATCTGGAGGAAGACATCGTTTTCTTTTCTGTAAGATTCAACTCTATCAAGCACGTCTTTCGAATCTTCGGCTTCGTCCGTAATCGCTCCTATCACATACATCATTGGTCACTTTCCGATATACTAATCTCTATATCTTTCTCTTCACCGTCGATGCCTTTAAGAGAGCTGAGCATCCCTCTTAAGGTCTTTTCTAATATTTCAGCGGGAAAATTATCTAACTGTATTTTTTCTCCATCGACATACAGTTCTACATCTTCAGCGTCTTTTTGAACTGTACAATCTTCAACCTCATTCTCCCCCCTAAATATCGCTTCTGTCATCTCGTCACAGTCCTCAAAACCACATTCACCACAATCCAATCCCGGGAGTTGTTCATAGATTTTTATCCATTCTTCAATAGAATCTACAATATCATCTAGATTATCGTCATATTGGATAAAAGTACCTTTCCGGTTTTTCCCATCGACCTCGATCTTTGGTAGATTTTCTTTTTTCATCCCTTCTACAAGTAAGATGTCGTAATCACCGAGGCAGTCGACATAGGATAACAAATCATTCAAACCTAGACTTTCTTTCAACAAAAAGTCGGATTCTTTAGGGGTTGAAAAAACCACAAGTTCAGAACCGGCTTTTGAGTGCTTCCAGGTGTCTTTCCCTTCGGAATCGATGCTGAATTCTCCTCTTGTATGTTTTATTGAGGCTACGTTATAATTTCTCCCTTTCAATTTTTCGATCAATTTGCAGATAAGATCAGTTTTTCCTGATTCTGATCTGCCGATGATTCCGAACTTGGGGATCTTCCCTTTCATGCTATCAAGATCAATCACTTCGGATCCTTAATTTTTCCTCGATTCTATCTAGATCGACTTCAGTATCTACACAACCTTCTTTGCTCAATGGAATTCCCTGAGCCGGAACGTCGAATACATGAGCCGCTTCGAACCCCTCAACGAGTTCAGAATGACATGCTACCGCTACGACAGCTTCATAGTCTTTTTGTTTAAGGAGCTTTTTTGCCATGCTGGATCCCGGCACTATATAAAATCCGCCGTATCCTAGTTCTTCCGTTATTGAAATCAACTCATCTATTTGACATCTACCGCACCGATTACAGTCATGGCCCCATTCACCCATATCAGACTCACAATTTTTGGGATGCCTCAAGCACTGGGGTACCATCACCATCCTGTCTTCGAACTCGACTCTAGAGACCTTTTCCTTCATGGCATTGTTTTTTATCTGAACATACACCCTATCGTAGGTCTCTTCGTCGATGTCCATCTTGTAGAGAAAGGTTTTCAATACACCTTTCTGAGAAAAGTCTAGCCCTGAACTCATCGCCTTCGAGATTATTTCTTTCATGTGTAAACTAACTAACAGAAAAAGTATAATTTAATTCATTCGGTCAAGATCCTGATGGTATCGCCCTCAGCGAGTTGGTGATCCATCCCTACTTTTTGTTTAGGAAATTTAGCGGTAGGACCCCATATCCTAGCTGACTTGAAGTTATCTATGAAATCGCTGTGGAGCTTTTTGCACACATCCTCCACCGTACTGCCTTTTTTCAAGACCATCGGCTCGTCGTCTGCCTTTTCACCTTGTGGTCTTAAAAATATCCTAATAAAGTCGAGCTCGTCAAATATCCTCTGTTTTACTTCTTGTATACCATCTCCATCTTCGGCGGAGATGAATAGCGGATCATACTCCTCCAGTTCTTCCGCTAGTTTTCTCTTTTCTTTTTCATCTATCAGGTCTATCTTGTTTATTATAGGAAAAGACGGAAGATAGACCCTGTTTTTACTCAAAAAGTCGATCAGTGCTTGATCGTCGATATCGCTCCTTATCACCACGTTTGCATTTACATAGCCGAATTCCCTAAGTATGTCCATCACCGTTTCTTTTCTTATCTTATTCAGTTCTACCGTGGTATTGATCTTGATCCCATCTTTGTCTTTCTCTTCGATCTTTATATCTGGAGGTTCCTGGTTCAGCCTTATCCCATGTGATCGTAATTCTTCCACTATCTTTGAGATGTCGCTTCTGTAAATATCTCCTATCATGACTATGAGATCCACATTTCTTATCACCGATAGGATCTCTCTTCCCCTCCCTTTTCCTTTAGAAGCTCCTTCTACCAGACCGGGAAGATCTAACAACTGAATCACTGCTCCATTATGTTCCATGATCCCAGGGATCACATCGAGAGTTGTGAAGTGATAATCGGCCACTTCACTTTCGGCATTCGTTAACTTGTTAAGGAGCGTACTTTTCCCGACGCTCGGAAGCCCAACCAGTGCGACAGTAGCGTCTCCTTCCTTTTTGATGTCGTAGCCTCCGCCTCCTTCGGACTTTCCCTTCTCTCTCTTTTCCTTTTTCTCTTTCAATTTCGCTATCTTAGCCTTCAATCGGCCTATATGCTGCTCTGTTGACTTATTGTAGGGAGTATTCCTTATCTCCTCTTCGATATCCTTTATCTGTTCTTCTATGTCCTCTGTCATGGGTTATCGCACCATTCCTCTTTGACCAATAAAAAATTATCGTAGGTAGTGTTTTTTCGTTTTATTCCATTCTTGCCTGATCATGCCGTACCTGATACGACTTATCCAGTCTCCTTTCCAAAGAACTATCTCTCTATCTATACCCTCTTCCTTGAAACCCAATTTTTCCGCTACCCTCTTCATCTTTTTGTTATAAGAGTAAGTATGTAATCCCACCTTATGGATGTCTGAATTTTCGAAAAGGTATTCTATCCAGAGATGGAGAGCTTCTGTACCTAGGCCTTTTCCAAGGTAAGGGTCTTCACATATATCTATTCCGATCAAGAATACGGAATGATGTTTTTTCTTAGAATATCGGTTAACCCATCCTATTGGTTTATCCTCTGGTGATGTTATGATGGCCCGTTTTCTAGGTTCGGTTTTTTCTTCAAGGAAAACTCGGTTGAATCTTTTTTCCAAGTCCTCTTGTGGATCATCCATCTCTTCCCAAGGCGCATCGAAATCTTTCCATTCGCCCTCTCTCATCCATCTGAGATAGTCTTCGACTTCGGAGGGATAAGCATCCCTTAAAAATACATTTTCTCCCCGCTTCAAAAGCCCCCTTTCCATTTAAATACACCTTCAGTCCGAAGAGTACCTATATTCTATATTACAGGCTCCTTCTCGACTAACCATGCACGGACCTACAGGATTTGATGGAGTACACTCCTCTCCGAATAGTTCGCACTCTCTAGATTCTATGACACCTCTCAGGACGCCTCCGCATAGACATCCTTCGGGTTCCTCGAAAGTTTTATCCTTTAATTTCTCAAAGATGTCAGGGAACTTCTTTCTAGCGGAATAAGATTCGTATTTCTTTCTCAGTTTTAATCCGGATTCCGGTATCTCAGGGAACCCTCTCCACTCTATATCTTTGGTCTCGAACACCTCATCTATGATATCTAGAGCCTTTTCGTTTCCTTCTTCTTTAACTACCCTGTCGTACTCGTTCTCAACTTCGCTCATACCTTCTTCGACTTGGTTAAGCAGCATAAGGACTCCCATCAAAAGATCTAGTGGTTCGAAACCAGCTATAACCTGTGGTATCGAATACTTTTGTGATAAAGGCTCGTACGGTTTTGTCCCTATAATCGTGCTGACATGACCCGGTTCGATCAGTCCATCCAGATCTACTTCTCCCATCTCCAGTATCGCTTCCAAGGCGGGAGGTATGACCCTGTTACAGGCAAGTATGCTGAAGTTCTCTGGTGGTTCTTCTGCTATCACATTAGCAGTTGAAGGAACTGTAGTTTCGAATCCGACGGACATGAAGACGATTTCTTCGTCTCTTTTTTCAGCCAGTTCTACTGCATCGTCCACGCTGTAAACTATTTCCACATCAGCTCCTTCGCTTCTGATCTCGGAGAGCGTCTTTTCCTCTCCGGGTACGTTTATCATGTCTCCAAATACCGCTATTGTTTTACCGTCTTTCGCGAGTTCGATCATCTCTTCTATTTCTCTCTGTGTGGTAACGCAGACTGGACATCCAGGACCTTGGACTATCTCAACACCGACTTTTTCTAGCATCGGCTCGAGTCCGTGTTTGACCAAAGTATCTTGATGTGTTCCACACACGTGCATCAGTTTGATATCCCTGTCGCTCTTCTCTATCTCTTTGACGATCTGCTCCGCCTTCTCTTTGTCCCTAAATTTAAATTTATCTAGATCTGGTTTCATATTATTCCTCCACAGCGGTCACTCCTACTATTTTGGTCTCCTTTCCCTTTACAACGGTAGGTTTAGAATCGCATTCTGGACAAGATATGACGGGCACGTTATAATGGACGCTGGTCCTATCTGAGTAATTTACCCCACCTTCGTAACCGCAATCATCGCATTTGATCTTAGATTTTATCTCTTCAACAGCTAATTCGGACCCTTCTAAGACGGTGTTCTGACTCAAAGTTTGATAGGCGAATTCAAGCTGGTCTTGTCCAAGGAAAGTCAATTCTCCTACTTCTATTCGGACTTCTTTAACTCTGTCTATATCTCTACCGTTCAATTCTTCTAGAAGAGCTGAGACCAATTGATTCATAACAGAGTACTCGTGCATCGACCTTAATTTCATTTTGGTGTCATATAAACCCTTTGGGAAATGTCATGTCTAAGTTAGTATTTTAAATCTCAAATAGGGCCAAAACAATAATTAAAGACCTGTAAATAGAGCACCATGATTTTGATAGCCCATGGAGGCGTAGGAAATCCTAGAGAAAATGACGATAGAGTCCAAGCGGCAGTTGAAAAAGGTTATGAGGAAGGGATGAGCGCCTTTGAAGCTGTCATAGCAGTGGTTGAGGAACTGGAGAACGATCCCCTTTTCAACGCAGGTAAAGGTTCAAGGTTGAGATTGGACGGTTCGGTTCAGATGGATGCCGCCGTTCAGTCCGAACAGAATATTGGATCAGTTGCTGCTATAGAGGAGGTCAAGAATCCGATCCGTATAGCCGAGATCGTTCACGACTCTCCATATCTGCTTTTAGCGGGAGATTCCGCAACAGAACTAGGGAAAAAAAGAGGCTTCAAATTCACTGATCTAAAAACTGAGGATAGGATCGATGAATTGGAAAAGATGCGTAAAAAGCTGGAGGACGAGGAGAAGTTAGAAGATTACAAGAAATTCTACGATGAGATGCAGGGAGGGACGGTTGGCTGCGTAGCATACGAGGAAGATGAGGCAGCCGCAGCAGTCTCGACAGGCGGAACCAGTTACTCTGTAAGGGGAAGAGTTGGAGATAGTCCTCTCATAGGAAGCGGTTTCTATGTCGGAGAAAACGGAGCAGTGGTGGCGACAGGTAAAGGCGAAGAGATAACCAAGAGATTATCCTCGAAAAGCTGTCATGATATGATCGGAAAGCACGGTCTTGAAAAAGGGTGTGAGAAGATTGTAGAGGCCTTCCCCGATGAACATACATTAGGGTTGATAGCCGTCAATCAAGATGGATGCTTTTCAGCCGCTAACAGAGAGATGGCCCGTGCTTCCCTAGAAGAATGAAATATTCAACTTAAATAATTAGGTTTAAATGTAAGAAGTGATTAGGACTTACTGCAGCAAAAGGTACTTCAGAAGCGGGATAATGTGAAGGACTTCTATAGACTTCTCGAGGAATACCTCGAGTATGAAGGATACGAGATAGTTGAGAGCGAGAAAGGTAAAACTATCGTAGATTCTGGAGAAGAAAAGTTAGCTATCATCATCGCTGGTCCTGTGGTTCACGAGGATGATCTTTTAAAATTGGAAGAAGCTTCTGAAAGGAGTATATTGGTTACTACAGAAGAACTGCCAGCTGAGACAAGAGAATCGATTTCTGAGGAAACTATAGTCTGGGACCGAAACGTCCTGGTAGAAAAACTTGGAGAGATGGTCTTGGAAAAATCTACTTTAGAAGGTATAGAGGAAGGCGAGGAAGGTATTAAAGGACCAGAAAAAAAATTTGATTTTGAGATAGAGCACAATACTAAAGAAGGTATCTTGGAACCTGTAATCGATTTCGAAGAGGTATCTGAACTAGGAGAGAATCTGGTTGGAGGCTTCAAATACAGATTGGAAGTGGTCCCTCATTACGTTTTCGAGTACAAGATAGAGAATGAGAAAGAAGTGGAAGGAAAGGTTTATCTCAATGCGGTTTCGGGCGAGATCAACTTTTGGGAGAGACCTTTCAAGATAATCTCTGAACTCAAGAGATCCCATGTTAAACTGGAACCAAATATACCAGAGGAGAACAGCCAAGAAATGACTTTGAAATCTCTGCAGGATAAATATACTGAGAAAAAAGAGAAGAGATGGGAAGAGAACGGAGCGACGATTGTTGAAAAAAGTCAGGAAGGTCCATCTGAAGATGACATAAAACTGGAATATAAAGGGATGGTATACGTTCCGATGTGGGCTGTAGAGGGCATGGATGGGATAGTCGTGATAAATGCTGCGAGAGGGAAAATAGAGAGAGAATTTTAAGAAAGAATTTTCAATTTACGGGTTTGATGGAGTCATTATCTACTCTATCGGATGAAATGTTTTCCTACATCCAAAAGAGAACGTAAGCAGCGATTGCAAGTAGAACAGGTATCACCATGGCAGGTATCCAATGTTTCAGTTCTCTCTCTTCTTCAAGGCTTTCTTCTTCCATCGAAAGTAGTTCATCTAGAGTAGTGGGTTCTTTCTGCTCCTTTTCTGGTTTCTTTTTAACGACCTTTTTTTTCTTAACCTTTTTAGTTTTAGCTGGTTCTTCTCTTTCTTCCGCTTCGGGTTCGGGCTTTGTTTTTTCTTCCTCTATCTTTTCTTCTTCTTCCCTCTCCTCTTCCATCGTATCTCGGAAGATGTCTTCTTCTTTGATGATTTCTTGATCTTCAGTTTCCGATAAAGTTTCATCTTCTCTTTCGATCTCTAAATCTTCAAATAGGGAATCTAGAGCGTCGATCAATCTATCGGCAACAGTCTCTTCTATACCAGCTTTCTTCTGAATTTTTACAGAACCGGCCTTGTATATGTCTTCTAAGGTCCTAAAGCCGCTGCTGTAGATCTTTTCCCCTGCTCTAGGTCCGATACCCATCATGTATCGGCTGAACTCTTCTATGTTCTCTTCTAGCAGTTCTGACGGGTCCACGTCTTGATATATTTCTTCTTCTTCAAGGTATTCTAAGATTTTTTCAGCCCTGTCCTCACACTCTTCATAATTACCATATCTCATGTAATCCCAAGCCAAGTCCAGTTCTTCCCTGTAGGTAGATAGATTTATCACGTTTTCTTCTTCTAACTTGTTTTCTATATCGGAGAGTTTATCGGAAAGCTCTTGAGCTTCTGCGACTTCTTCTTCTACTGATCCGATGAGTTCCTCAGCCTTTCTAAAATTTTCTTCAGACAGTTCAGAATCTATTTTTTCTAGAGTCTGCTCGATCTGCCATTTCATCCCCTGAAAATGGTCTTCCTTGAAATATTCTATCTCTTTCTCAATCGGTTCGAGTTCTTTCTTCAATTCTGAACTACATTCTGGACAGATATCTTCTCCTACGAACTTTTGCCCACATCTATCACATTCTTTTGTGATATCTTCGAGACTATTCAAGATCTTTTCTGCCTTGCTGCCCCCTATACCTTTCACTTCTGTCAACTGCTCTTCTGAAACATCGGTGAACTGTTCTATCGATTCAATGTCTAGAGTTTCACGTATCCTTTCCGCAAGTTTAGGGCCGATACCCTTGATATCGCTGATCTCTGTTTCTTCTTCTGTCATGGTGGCGTTAGTTTAATCTATGTATTGTGTAAATATAATTTTGGGTTTAGTTAGTTAGTTATAGTGGAACTCGTAACTATTTGAAATAAATTACGAGGTCCACTGCTAGTCAAAAACGCAAAAAGTTGTGTTTTCGATTATAAAAAGGAAAAAGGATTTAGGTTTGCCTATTCCCGAAGTTCGTCGTCCACTACCATCACGTTGTTTATGTAAAGTCCTCCGAAATCTATATCTGAGTCAGGATCGTCAGGATCAACTTCAAAGTTTTCAATGTTATTATTGGTCACCACTCGGAAACGGAGCATTATTATGTTGCCGGAATAATCCGAGAGGTCTATGTTCAATCTCGTCATGTTTTCTGCAGTAGTCCAGTGGTTAGTACTTTCATTTCCAGAGATACCGGTCGCTGCCCTAAGTCCAAGATTGATAGAAGACCATGTTCTTCCTTCGTCTTGACTCACTTCTACCCGGAATCCATCAGGTGGCATCACATCTTCCTCGTTTATATTGAATTTGAATTCACCACTGAAGGTCGCAGATTGAGCGTGTCGCAGATCAATAGGATCTGTGATCAAGCTGTTGTCGATACCTCCTTTAAATCTATCTTCACCATACATACCGTTCCACCATGCAGTGGTTCCCTCACCGTCCATGTCTTTGGTTTCCTTCAACTGCCACATGTCATGCATATCACCTTCTATATCATCATCCCACCAATCTCCACTTCGTGTTACATCGACTCTCACATCGTCTATCCACCATCCTCCGGGGACGTTGCTGCCACCGAACTGTTGGTAGTAGAATCTCAAACGGACACTGTCGAGATGTTCTTCTGGTATCTCATAATCGTCCCTCAATAGATCGATACTCACGCGATCCCAATCCATGGTCCCGTCACCACTTTTACCGTTCCAAGCCCATTCGATGAGTTTATCTCTATCGTCAGTCGGTTCCTCTCCCTCAAGCAAATTCCCAGTATAAGGTCCGATAGACGGTTCTATATAATGCCAATTCATATTTCCATTGTCGTCTTCGTAACCAATTTCGAGATATGCTCCGTTAACACCCTGTAAGAGTCTGTACCTGTGCCAGAAGGTGAGCCAGGCGGAACTTGTGTTTGAAAGGTCGAGTTCTGGGGTTACGGCGTACTTGTCATGGTTATTACCGATATAGCCATCTGAGGTGAGTTCGTTAGAGGAGGTATC
>SL_8KL_010_SEDDRAFT_10001118_pt1 | contig 23311 bp, 17 predicted proteins | sample SodLakKL_010_SED_4_FD_11160 | JGI IMG/M metagenome (IMG submission 11160) | reverse complement strand
TCCGCAATATCAATTTCTTTTCTTCCCCAGGAAGCCAGACTTAAGTCTGCTACCTTGTAATCCATTCTTTATCGCCTCCATTTAATTATAATACTATTACTTAAGACAGGGATTAACCTGTTAATACTTTAAAGCCATTTACCCTCATTGATATCCTGTTTAATAGTTCTTGCGGTTTCTTCATCAAACTGGGCCCCGGTTTGCCTGACAATCTGAGCAGCAATATAAGAAGCCAGTCTGCCTGCCTCAGCAATGGAATAACCATTAATCAGGCCATATATAAATCCAGCTGCGTAATTGTCGCCGGCACCGGTGCTGTCAACCGCTTCAACAGTGAAAGCATCTATCAGGCAGGTTTTACTGTTATTTTCAGTGATGCAGGATCCATCAGCACAGTTTTTAACTGCAGCGATGACATTTTTTTTAGCCAGCTCAGCTGAAGCTTTTTCCGGATCATCAAAGTCAAGCAATAAACGAGCTTCATCACGATTTGCCAGCAAAACATCTACATAATTTTCGATTAAGTCGTGGAAATCATCACGATGTCTCTCAACACAGAAAGGATCCGCAACATCAAAGGCTACTTTTGTATTGTTTTTCCTGGCAGTAGAGATGGCAGCCTTAATTGCTTCTTTTTGCGAATCTGTATCCCACATGTATCCGGTAAAGTAAAAATAGTCTGCCTGAGCAATACGGTCATGATTAACATGATCAGGTCCAAATTCCTGGCAGACTCCGAGCCTGGTGCTCATAGTTCTTTCATAATCAGGAGTAACAAGGACAATACAGCTTCCCGTATCGCCACCGGAAACAACTGATAAATCAGAAAGAACCTCTTTGTCCTTTAAACGCTTTGTATATATATTACCCAGCTCATCGCTGCCAACAATTCCGGCAAGGGCAGTTTCAATGCCCAGCGCAGATAGTGTAATCATGGTATTTGGGGCAGAACCACCGCAGGCATATTGTTTTTCCCTGTCATCAATATGCTTTAAAATCTCGTTACCACGCTCACTGTCAATAAGGGTCATAGTGCCTTTTTCAAGTTCCAGTGTTTCAATGTCATCGTCGCTGACGTGGGCAAGGACATCAATTAAGGGGTTACCGATCCCATATACTTTAGCCTTTCCGCCTACCTGAGCTGTCATTAATAATCTCCTCCAACTAATAAATTTCCAATAAAAAAACCTGCATACTTACAGATAGCAACGGCAGAGGTTGGTTTCAGACAATTCTCCCAAAACAGCCTTGATTACAGCCATCCGTTAAGCCAAACAGGTTTATTTTATCTTTATAATCGCGGCCATAAAAGCTATTGGCTTATATGCCCTCAACCCGGTCAAGCTTTTCCTTCCACTCCGTGTTACTTTTCAATAAAAAAGCCGGATGGAAATGGCTATAAGTTATCCTTTTTCTCCAGCTTTAATGTAAGTTTTTATAATGTATTACCTTCAAATTATAGCACTATCTGAACAACAAGTCAAATTCGTCTAAATTAAAAAGCGGGAAAACGAGGTTAAGATAATTGTTTTCCCACTTTAACTTTACTTTAAATTAAAGGTTAACCACCGTGAGCCAGGTGAAATACATTAACCCTGGCATTATCGGGCACTTTATAGGTTGCATAATCTTCTTTATTAACCAGCTGATCATTTACGCTAACTGTTATGCGGGGATAAATATACCCCATTTTATCAAGGACATCCTGAACTGTCATACCTTCGAACCAGTCCAGTTTTTCTTTATTATTTACTTCAATCATTCGAAAAACTCCCTGTTTATTGATCCGGTCTTTCCAGCAAGGCCATTACCTCGGGTATATCAATTCCAATTTGCTTTAACCTTTCAACAGTGGGAACACCGTTTTCATCCCAACCGCGTCGCTTATAGGCAGCGTCAATTACTTTATTATATTGCTTAAAGCGATGGTCACGGGTTATGGCCAGCTTTTCTTCTGCTGATTTGCCTTCAGGATCTATGCCTATTTCTTCTTTCATCTGTTTGTCATAACGCTCTTCCCTGGAAAGGTATTCTTCCACGGTTGCCGGGCCGATAGCCCGCAGGGGCGGCATGTCATCTTCGCGTGTGCCGCGACCGAAGTAATAGCTCATCAGGCGCTGCAGGTTAAATACTCGCTCAGCCTGCAGCAGCATTTTATCTTCGTCTACTGGAATTCCGGTCATCCCTTCGAAAAACTTCCAGTAGTTTTCTACATGTTCCGGAATTTTAGCAGCCTCCTGTGGGGGATACTTGCTATTATCGGCCGGGGCCACATCATTCCAGACAATCTTACATAGGCCAAGCAATCCGAACCAGATCCTGAACAGCGGGAAATAGTAAAGTGCTTCAGCCTTGTCATCAAAACTGGGGATCTGATTATTAACCATATCGATAAAGATTAACCAGGCTTCGTCATGCTGAGGACCTTTTATAGCCATGGCATATCCGGCTTGCTGGGCTAAAGATTCCTTGGATACGTATTCTGAAAATTCCAGGCCTTTTACTTCCATACCGATATCGTTAAGGAATTCAGGATCGGCGCCTAATTCTTTTACCCACTTCTCTTTCAGCCGCCTCACACCCTGGCCTACTTCGACACCAAAGCCTTCACCGCGAGCCATTTCATGTAAGCACTCCAGGGCTTCATCCATCGCACCAAAATTTAACTTTTTGCCTCCAGTATGTTCCTCTGTAATAATTCCGGCTTCAAAAGCTTCCATTACAAAAGCGATGGTAGTGGCAAAGGATATGGTGTCAATACCGTAAGTATCGCAGTAAAAGTTATATTCTACGATAAAATCAAGGTCAAATCCTCCCATGTTAGACCCGCCGGCAGCTGTTTCATATTCGGGCCCATCAACTACAACTTTTTCTCCTTTATAGGGGCCGGTTTTGAGCTCGAAGCCGTCTACAGCCTTGGCACATGCCATTGAACAACCAAGCCAGCAGGCATCTGCTGCTCCCTGGGTGAAGTAATCACGGGTCATAACTTTTGAGTCGATTTTATGGGTATCAGGATGTTTGCCAAATTTAAAGTTATGGACAGGTAGTAGATCATAGGCGTCCATTACTTCCACAATATTAGCGGTACCTACTTCACGCATCCGGTTTTGCATCTTGTCAAGGGTCGCCATCTCAGCATTTACCTTCATACCATGACGGCGAATTAACTCAGGATCAACCGGGTTATTCATGTCATCGGTAATCTGGATTGCCCCGGTCGGACAAACATAACCGCATGAAGTACATCCAACACAGTGAGGGTCTACATCCCCAAAGGGCATGGTCAGGTGCCTTTTAATGCCTCTTCCGGCAAAACCTAAAATGTCCTGGATCATGAATGAGCTGCAGGCGCGCACGCAGTGGCCGCAGAGGATACAGGCTTTCGGGTTTTCATCAGTTATATCACTTTTATACTTTTCTTTATCAGTCGCTCCGCATAATTTGGCGATATTTTGAATTGTTTCCACGTTGGGCCAGCGTCCCAGGTACATTTCAGCCAGGCTTTTACGGTGCTTCTTGATTTCTTCGGTGTTAGTTTTAACTTTAATTTCACTGCGAACGGGATAGTTACAGGCTGTAACCAGTTTTTTCTTGCCATTGGTTTCAACCTCGCACAAACAGAGTCTGCAGGTTCCGTCCGGGGTTAAATCTTTATGGTGACAGAGTGTGGGCACGTTGAACCCGGCATCCATCACTGCTTTCAGCAGGTATGTGTCTTCAACAACCGTCGCTGTTTTACCGTTTATGCTGATTTCGTATTTTGTTGGGCCGGCTTTTGTTTTAGTAGCCATTATTTTACCTCCACTGCATTATATTTACATGATTCCAGGCAGATACCGCACTTTATGCAGTCTTGCTGGTTGATGGTGTGAAGCTCTTTTGGTTCTCCGCTGATTGCTTCTGTCGGGCAGTTTTTGGCACAGATAACGCAACCGGTACAGTTGTCGTTAATCGAGTAAGTTATCAACTCGGTGCAGATCCCAGCCGGACAGGTTTTATCTTTAATATGCTTGATGTATTCATCTTCAAAGTAACGCAGGGTGGTTAGAACCGGGTTGGGTGCAGTTCCGCCCAGCTGGCAAAGGCTTGATGCCTCGATAGTTTCTGAAAGCTCCTGCAGTTGCTCTAAGTCATCTTCCCTGCCCTCGCCTTTTGTAATGCGGGTTAATATTTTACTTAAAGCGAACAGGCCTTCTCGGCAAGGCGTGCACTTTCCGCATGATTCATCTATCAGGAAGTTGATAAAATAACGGGCAACATCAACCATGCAGGTTTGATCATCCATTACAATCATCCCACCTGATCCCATCATTGAGCCTGCTTCGCTCAATGAGTCAAAATCAACTTTCATGTCCAGCATATCATCGGGAATACAACCGCCGGAAGGTCCACCGGTCTGGATGGCTTTAAATTTTCTGCCATTCGGAATTCCTCCGCCCACTTTAAAGACAATATCATGCAGAGTAATACCCATGGGCACCTCTAAGCCGGTGTATTGTTAACATCTCCAACCAGGGAGAAAACCTTGGTGCCGCTTGAACCGTTCCAGGGATTTTCTTTGACTTCACCGGTACCTATATCGGCAAACCAGTCGGCGCCTTTAAGAATAATTTCCGGGATATTAGCCCAGGTTTCAACGTTATTTAAAACTGTGGGCTTGTCCCGGTAGCCATATTCAACATTGTGAATATACTTGGCCTTAGGTTCTCCGGCTTTACCGGACATGGATGCCATCAGCGCTGTTGATTCACCGCAGACGAAAGCACCTGCTCCCCGGTGAATATGAATATCGAAGGAAAAGTTAGTGCCCATGATTGAATCGCCAAGCAAACCCCTTGAGCGGGCCTGATCAAGGGCTTTTTCCAGTCTTTCCATGGCAAGCGGGTATTCCTTGCGGATATAGATGAAACCTTCTTTAGCCTGCAGGGCTTTAGCAGCTATAAGCATCCCTTCAATTACCGAATGCGGATCTGTTTCAATAATGCTGCGGTCCATGAAGGCACCGGGATCACCTTCGTCGGCGTTACAGACTATATAGGAAGGTTCTTCCCTCTCTTCCATCGCCTTTTTACAGGACTGCCATTTTATGCCGGCAGGGAAACCGCCACCGCCGCGACCCCTGATACCGGAGACAGTCACTTCTTTAATGATTGCATCCGAATCCATTTCCAGGGCCTTGGCCAATGCTTTATATCCGTCGCGGGCAATATAGTGGTCAATATTTTCAGGGTCAATCAAACCTTTATTGCGCAGGGCAATTAACTGCTGTTCTGTAAAAAACTCAATTTCATTCATACTGGTATAAGTTTTTTCTGTTTGCGGATCTTTGTATAATAGTTTTTCAACTATATTACCACCAAGGAGGTGGTCATCTATGATCGATGCAATGTCTTCCATGCTTACTTTTTGATAAAAAACACCCTGGGGTTGAACAACTACAATGGGACCGACGGCGCAAAAACCGTTACAGCCGGTTTTAACTACGAGGTAATCGCTTTCCAGGTTACGTTTCTTTAGTTCTTTTTTCAGGGAATCGTGTATATTCAAGCCTTTGGCCGATACACAGCCAGTGCCGGTGCAAACCATCAGGGCACTCTTGTAACGAGCTGTATTTTCCATTTCCCTGGTTTTAATTTGCTCAAGAGTGCTGCTATTTACCCTATCAAGATCTGCAGCAGTATCTTGTTCAACCTCTGTTTCTTCAATACTTTCTGCCTTGTAATTCTTAAGGATTTTTTCTACATCCTTGGCCTGAACATTGCCAATTACTTCATCTCCGATTTTAATCACCGGAGCAATACTGCAGGCTCCCAGGCAGCGAACCCCTTCAAGACTGTACTTGCGATCTTCAGTTGTGCCGCCATCTTTTATGCCAATGGCTCTTTCAAAAGAGGTCAGCACATTCTGAGCTCCCTTAACATGACAGGCAGTACCCAGGCAAACCTGGATAAGGGTTTCACCCTTCGGTTCAAGGCTAAAAGACTTGTAGAAAGTAGCGATATGATAAATAGCAGCCTTGGGGGTCCCGGTATGTTCTGTTAAAAGTTCGACAGCCGTTTTTGAAATATGTTTAAAGTAATCTTGAATATCCTGCATCATTTCAATTACATATTCGGGGTCATTATTCCACTTTTTAATAATTGCTTTAATTTCATTTATGTCTCCGGCATCTTTTTGAATCGATATTTTTTTCGGAGTAACATAACGGGCCACTTTATTTTCTTCTACCCGCCAGGATGGGGTGTAGTTACGGTTCTTAATAACTATGGCTTTTAGGTTTTTATTGCGGAATACTGTTCCTACTCCACCTCTTCCGGCCTGCTTCAAGCGAGCTGCATTACGCCGCCAATCCCAGAAAGAGAAGTTTAATATTCCCATTCTGGTATGTTCAGCTGCCCTGCCGGCAGATACCACCGCAATATTTTTCTTGTCAATATCGCTTTCAGCATACATTTCTGTAAACTCTTCGGCAGCCAGGTGAGAATCCACCTGTTCTTCAGGTGCAGTTTCAATGGTAATCTTTCCTTCAACTGCATCAATAAATATAATTGAATCTTCTTTTGCCTTACCGACAACTGTCAGGGCGTCAAATCCTGCAAATTTAAGGTAGGGCCCAAAGTGACCACCTACGTTGCTGTCTATGATCAGGTTAGTAAGTGGTGAAATTGTGGTGATTAAGGTTTTGCCGGAACCGGGAAATGATGTTGTTCCGCCAAGCGGACCGGATGAAAAACAGATCGGGTTGTTGTTGCTGTCCCACTTAGTATCTCTATCTATTTCAGGCAGGGTCAGCCAGAGGTCGAAGCCCTTTCCCCCGATCCAGAGGTCTTTCATTTGCTGTGTAACCTCTGTTGTGGTAATTTCATTCTTGTCAAGGTCAATTCTTAAGATACGATCGGCATAGCCCTTGTTCAGGCTGACAATTTCAAATGCCGATTCTCCTAATACTTTGTGGTGTTCCTTCAATTTTTTGGTATTGGACATATTTACTCCCTCATTTAATAATTTGGCAGATCGTTTTTACTGCCGAATATTAATATTCTTTTTTTGCTGGCTTGATCCTGCAAAATTTAAAATACTAGCTTAGTTATTAGGAAGTGAGCCTGATAAAACCAAATAATTTCATATCCTGCTGATAAGGGAAAGTACAGCTTTCAGCAGGCAAAATAAGTGAATAGGGCTGTGCAGATATAAAAAAAGGATACAAACCTGTTATATAAACAGGAGTGTATCCTTAAAACGTGTAAAAATGCAGCATTAAGAAATCTATAAACTTAACTTTTAACGACCTTTTTTATTTCTGGCAAGTTTCCAAAAACCTTTGACATTGGCAAACTGAGCATCCTGAACTAACATCATATTATTGAACTTCGGAATCAGATACTCTGAAAGGGCCTCTCCCCCGCCACCGGTTAAAATGATAGCATCAAGTTCACGGTAGTCCCAAAGGGAATCGAGTTCCGTTTTTATTTTTGCTGCAAGATTATAGAAAGCTTCAGAAATAATGTCGCTTATATCATGGTTTACACCGGCAATTTTAATTGTTTTATTTTTAACAATCTGGTCAAGTTCAAAGTCCTTTTTATCGATTTTGAACTTACTGCGAATCATTGAAGCAATTATTTCATAAGCGCTTACCATTCCACTGCTGGAAGAGGAACTTAAGCGGTCAACAAATTCAAGTGAGTCAGATACAACAAAATCTGCCGTTTTAAAGCCGATATCGGCTATACCTACAATTTTGTTTGTCATATCGCGGTCTTCTACTTCGCCATTATTATCAAGTGCCAGGTTATATAAGGTTCCAAAGGGCTGGGGAATAATTACTATATCATTGACATTGATAACTTTTTCTTCCAGGCTGCCGTTCAGCTGAATAGAAATTTGATGTTCTCCTTCCAGCAAGTTCTTCAACGGTTCCTGATAACTTAAAATATAATTAGTTGGAAGACCTGTTACCACGCTGAAATTCTGCTGTGGTTCAGGGCTATACAGACCCAAAGCAGTAAGGCAAAGTAATAAGGTGTTGATATCTTCGGGTTTTTTTATGTCGAGTGATCTGCTTGGTATAGAGCTCTGCCTTATGGCATAGTTGCCTACAAAATATTTTTTGCCATTACTGATCAGGGCAAGAGTATCAAGCGGTGAGCTATAAGTGCTTAGCTGCGACTGATAGGAAATATCCCTGCCGATTCCGACAACACTGGGGAATGCAATCTCATTTTGACCGTCAAAACTTTTTACAAAACCGTATCCGATATCGACTCCTAATACTTCTCCATACATTTTATCCAACTCCTTATAATAGTTTTAGCCGCAGCATTACTTTTAAATGCTCCAGCACGAGCCTTAAAAAAGTACAAAATAATTACCTGTTTCGGTAGCCAGGCTGTCATAGCTTAAATTCCAGCTGTAGACCCTTTAGCTTTGCGCCCCTGTTTTTCAGCAGGTTTGCCCTTTCGCTCAGGCATAAGATATATTTTTCTATAAGAATCATACATTATACATATTTCACTGTCAACATAATATTTGACTATTATAGATAATTTCAAATATTATAACGTGAGCCAGATCTTCCAATAAAGAGATTGTTAAATAGACTGGTTATGGTTTATTGCCGTTTTTTATCAGTTTGCGGTAATCACCAGGTGTGTCAATATCTGCAAGAATAGCACTCTCTTCAGTTTCCACAAACTCAAGTTGTTCTTTTTCTAAATGCTTGAAGAGCGACCTGCCACCTTCATCACCACTTAAATCTAACAGCAGCGGCCAGGTGCGTCGATCAAATATAGTAGGATTGCCACGCTTGCCATTAAAGACAGGGGCCGTGGCAAGCTTAAAAGACGATCTATATGCTTCAATTAACGTATTATAAAGTGTAGGTGTAACATCCGGTTGATCGCCCAGGATGAACATTGCTCCCTGTATCGTACAACTCACAGCTTTTAATCCTGTTTTTAAAGAAGTAGATTGGCCATCAGCATGTTTATGGTTTTCAACCAAAACAAAGCCTTTATCGTCTAATTTATCAAGCCAATCACTGCCGGGTTTGACCACTACAATTATTTCATCGACAGAGGCATTTTTTAAATTATCAAGAGTCTGTTCCAGGATAGTGTATTTACCGTATGGCAGTTTAAGTTTATCTTTTCCCATTCTTTTAGCGGAACCGGCAGCCAAAACGACTGCCGCTACTTTTATTGTCGACTTTTCCAGGTTCATATTGAAGATTGCCTTAAGCGGTTCCGAAGATTTTGCCTCTGCTCCCAGGAGGTAAGGCGGCCTGGTTGGTTGTTCTGATAAAGCTTTCGCCAATCGCAGGCATCCCGAATAGTTCTGTTTGAAAAAATCAAGCTTGTTAAGGATACAAAAAACTTCGGCATTAGGTGCCTGTTTAAAAGATAATTCAAGCATGTAGCTGAATACAAGCGCAAGCTTTTCTTCAGTTAACAATGAGCCAGCCTCAACTTTAATTGCCTTTGAAAGCTGCTGCGGGCGATGAACAGTCTGTTGTGTAAGGGGCTTTCCAATAGCATCAGCGCCTGCCAGGGCTAATACCAGTTCCGTGCAACCCGGGATAACAGGTTCATAGGCATTATAACCTTTTACCGGTAGGCCCCTGGAACCGTCGGCTTCGACCAAAACTGTAACCGAAAGTTCTTCTCTTAATTTTGATATCTCAAATGAACTAATTCCCTCTATTTTATTTTCTGCAGTCAGGTTGCTTCCATAAACAGCCAGATCATTATTAATAAAATGATTTTTAAGCCTATGAATAACTTCCGGGTCATTATTAGCTGTAAAATTAGTTGTTTCGGGAAAAGGGTAAAATTTAGTAGTGGTGGTAATGAGAACTTTTTGGCCTGCTGAAGTTAATTCAGAGGCCAGTTTGGAAATAACAGTAGTTTTCCCCCCACCACCTATAAAAGATATGATACCGGGAGTACTTGCAGCAAGCTCAAGGATAGACGCGAATTTCAACTGTCTCATAAAAACTCCTAGCCAATGTTAGCCCTGAAAAAACAGCGATCAAGGCACTCTACACCATTGCCGGTGTTAACGATACCTTTCCCACCCATGGGGCATTTTACTGCTGTCATTTTATTATAAGGACAGGCAACCCAGCCAGGCTCGGCAAGCCTGGTATTGCCGCACTTTAAGCATTTTATCTTATTACCTTTTATATCAAGCTCTTTAACTTCTTTTATTTTTCCGCACTGGTAGCAATATAAATATTCAAGAGCATTATAATCAAATATTTTGTTGGCTTGTGTCATTTATTAAACCTCCAAATAGTAGTGAATTCATTACTTAATTATAATTATAACATATAAACAATTAACACTGCCATTGTATTTTTCTTAAGGAGGTTATGCAGTTACTGCTGTTTAAAATACCGGTGTAGGATAGCTTCAAGTACTCCTCCTCCAACGGCACGGGCCTTATCAGAAATGGATCTGTAATCGACCTGTTTACCCCTAGGGTCAATATCGCCAACTTTAGTTCCGACTTCCACCTTGATATTGGGATGAAGCATGCCGCGAATCATACCATCAATGGCTGCCTTGATCTCAGTCGAGTTAATTACAGCTACAGTTTCACCTGCTTTAACAAAGTCACCTATATCTTTCCGGGGTTCAAAACAACCACTATGTGGCGCACGAAGCAGGCGTTCACTACTATAACCGCCTATTATTCCGGGTTTCCCTGTATCTTCCGCGGCCTGGCCGCTGTAAATTACTTTTCCTAAGTTATGACCGCGCTCTGTTTCAATAACTGCATGCACATCCTGGCCGGCATTAAACCCGGGACCAAGGCCTATAACAAGTCCTGCCTGATCAATCCCGGTCAGAGTGTTGTTTTTTGCCATTATAGCATCGATTAATACAGGTGGTTTTTCCTTTAAAAGTATTGCTCCACCGGGATCAACCATCACGGGTATAATATTTTGGTTAAAATATTGATCTAATTGTTCAACCTGGGGGCATAATTTTGCCGTAACACTTTCCACGGTTATACTATTTTCATATACAGCAGAGGCAAATGAGACTGTCCTTCGTACTACCAGCGGATCAGGAAGCTCCAGCATTATAATCAAAAACCCTGAATTCCAGAGACGATGGGCCACACCAGTGGCCAGATCGCCTGCTCCCCTGATGATTACTCTGCGGGGTAACATATCAATTCAGCTCCCTTTATAATTCACACCCCCATCCACCGCTTAAAGGGTGAATGGGGGTGGATTGAACCGATCATATTTAATATTGAAAGCAGGGTCCTGTTGTCAGAAATGATCGGCTCAAGCTTATTTTTTATCTTTTAATGCTCTCCATACTTTCTCAGGTGTCAGCGGGAAGGAGTTGAATTCAACTCCAAGAGCATCACTTACAGCATTAGCAATTGCAGGAGCAACACCTATCATAGGCTGCTCCCCGATACCGCGGGCACCATAGGGGCCGTTTGTTTCAGGCGTTTCAACAATAAAGCTGTCTATATGTGGAACATTGTCAAATGTTGCTATTTTATAATCAGTGAAGTTGCGGTTTAACATAATGCCTTTGTCAAAACGAACTTCTTCGTAAAGCGCTGTAGAAAGGCCCATAATTGTGCCGCCATGCAGCTGAACTGTAGCAAGCTGCGGGTTAATCGCTTTGCCGGCATCGATTGAGCTGGCCAGCTGGAGAATTTCAACTACCCCTGTTTCCGGATCAATTTCTACTTCGACTCCCGTTGCTCCAAAGCAGTAGAACAGACCTGGATTGCCCTGGCCGGTTTCCGGATCGAGGTTGGTCATATTAGTAGGGACGAATGAACCCCGGCCGATAATCGGTCCGGCAATTCCTTCACCTGTGCACTTCTTACAGCTATCTGCGATTTCCCTGATGGTTGCTTTTATGTTGGGGTCTTTGTTCGAATAAACTTTTTTACCGTCATAGCTTAAGTCTTCCTGCGGCACTTCGAGTAAATTGGCAGCGATACAGTAGATTTGGCCCAGGGCATCTTCTGCGGCCCGCTTGACAGATGTCCCGCAGGTATAGGTTATCCTGCTACCAACACTTTGCCATTCATAGGGCGTAAAATCAGTATCCGGAACCTTGATATCGATCTTGTCAACGGGTATATGCAGGGCTTCTGAGGCAATCTGGCTGATTGCCGTAAGCATACCCTGTCCCATTTCGGTGGCTCCAACCATTACGTGCGCAGTTCCGTCTTCGTTGATGCGTATAATAGCTGAAGACGCAGCATTACTGGGTTGAGCAGGGCATTTAACCAGGCCGGCAATACCCTTACCGCGCAGCTTTCCGTCTTTGCCGCTTTCTTGTTTGCCCCATCCGATTTTATCGGCTACTAGCTTGAGGCACTTTTCATAATCAACATCATGAACAACCTGGCCGGACGCTGTAGTTGATCCCCGCTTCATACCGTTTTTCAGGCGGACTTCAAGTGGATCCATGTTCAGATGTTTGGCTACTTCTTCTATTTGGCGCTCTATTCCCCACTGCATTTCACACATACCAAAACCGCGTACCGGTCCGCCAATTGAATTATTGGTGTAGACACAATACGAATCAGTTTTCACGTTGGGAATATCATACGCTCCTGTGGAACTGTAACCGGCGGCACGCACAATATTAACACCATATTCGGTGTAAGCCCCACCGTCCCAGATCATTTCATATTGCAATGCAGTAATCCGGCCATCTTTGGTAAATCCGGTTCTTAGTTTTGAAAAAAGGGCCTGCCGGGTAAAAGTGCCCTGCATATCCTCTTCCCTGTCAAAAACAATGCGGATGATATGGCCGGGGTATTTCTGTGCTATCGGAACCAGCAAGCCTTCGATAGAAGCTCCTGCCTTGCAGCCAAAGCCTCCTCCGATATAGCTGGAAATAACCCGTATTTTGTGCATCGGTATATCCAAAGATTTTGCTAAAAGCTGACGCACCACGTTAGGGGATTGAGCAGTGCTCCAGACAGTAAGTTTACCATCCGGGCTCCATTGAACGGCTGCTTTGTGGGTTTCGATTGGCACGTGCTGCATCTGCGGTACATAGTATTCCTTCTCAAGGACATGGTCAGCTTGGTCAAAACCCTCTTCGATATCACCTTTGCGAATTTTAAAGTGGTTGGCAATATTGGTTCCGGGTTTTGGATAAAATATCGGAACTATTTCATAATTACCGAGGTTTTCATGAATGATAGGTGCATCAGGTTTAATCCCTTCACGTGGGTCGAAAACGCCTGGCAGTTCTTCATATTCAACTTCAATTAATTCAACTGCCTCAGCCGCAGCTTTTTCAGATGTGGCGGCGACTACAGCAACGGGTTCACCCCAAAAGCGAACCTTATCGACAGCTAAAAAGGTTCTGTCAATCAGGTAGAGGCCAATCATGTTGGGGTAGTCTTTCCCGGTTAAAACTGCTTTTACACCTGGGTGTTTTTCTGCTTTATCCGTATCAATTCTTACTATTTTTCCGTGAGCCACAGTGCTTTTTTTCATTTTCGCGTAAAGCATTGGTCCCATATAGCGGTCTTCAATAAATTCGGCCGCTCCGGTCACTTTTTCCATTGCATCCTTGCGCGGCACAGTAGTTCCTACTGTTTTCAGGTCTGACATTTTCTTATCCTCCTTTCCTACTTACTTACTGGCGGAATCTTTAACAGCATCCCTGATTTCCTGATAGGCGCCACAGCGGCATAGATTACCGCTTAAAGCTTTGTTAATCTCGCTATCGTTAGGATTAGGGTTTCTTTCAAGCAGGGATCTGGCCGCCATAATCATACCGGGTGTGCAGTATCCACACTGGAAGGCAGCATGATCAATAAAAGCCTGCTGCAGGCGATCAAGTTCACCGTTTTTAGATAACCCTTCTATCGTCAATAGTTCTTTTCCATCCAATTCAACTGCTAAAACCAGGCAGGAGTTAACCGGCTTGCCATCGAGCAAAACTGTACAGGCTCCACATTCACCGATCTCACAACCTGACTTAGTACCTGTCAGGTTAAGCTCGTCCCTGATAAACTTGAGCAGGGTTTCTCCTACAACAGCTTCTCTTTCTTCACTATCTCCGTTAACTGTAAATTTAATTTTTATTTTATCACTCATTTTCACACCCCCATTGTCTGTTCAAGCCCGCGCCGGACCAGAACCTCAACCATGTGATAACGGTACTCACGGGAGCCACGTATATCAGTAATTGGAGCGATATCATTATGAACAAGCTTTGCTGCTTCGGCCGAGCTTTTCTCGCCCTTTTCATTTATTGCTTTTTCAACAGAAAGTGCCCTGACAGGGGTGGCGGCTACTGCTCCTACAGCAATTTTCACGTGTTCACCCCAGTTTTGCACCGCAACTCCAACTGTAGCGAGGTCTACTGATCCGGTACGTGAAGCTTTAGAGTAAACCCCTTTACCTGCAGGAAATGGTCTGGGTATTACAATTGACTGGACCAGTTCGCCCTTTTTTAGCGCAGTCTGACCGGGTCCGGTAAAAAATTCTTCCACCGGTAAAGACCGATTTCCATCAGGACCGGCAATATTAATTAATGCCTCCAGGGTATAGAGCGGTGCTGCAGTATCTGCGGCAGGCGAAGCATTGCATATATTACCGGCGAGAGTGGCCCTGTTGCGAATGGTATAACCACCTACACTGTGACTGCCTTCTGCCAGGATAGGAATATTCTTAACAATTGAATCGTCACATGCAATCTGGTTTAAGGTAATGGCAGCCCCAATAATTATGCCTTGATCATTTTCTTCAAAGACATTAAGTTCGGGCAAATCTTTTACATCAACCAGTTTTTTTGGCGCGAATTTGCCACCACGCATTCCAACCATCAAATCAGTTCCACCGGCATAAGGATAAGCCTGTTCTTCTTTAGCAAGTATATCAACTGCTTCGCTTAAACCGGTGCATTTAACGTAATCATATGACAGCATCTTCATGGTTCACCTCCATCTTAAAAGTTAAATATGCTCCTTATCGCTATTATTTAGCCAGCTCTTTCAGAGCATCAATAAACATTTCCATCGGCGGCTTAACGATACCTGCGCCGACCTGTCCAATTCCGGCTTCCTTATGAGCTATACCGGTGTTAATCCGCGGAACGATATTTTTCTCTACAACCTTGCGAACATCGATACCGGTTGGTGTGCCTTTAAAGTCCATAGCCGGGATATTAAAGTTATTGTTTTCTGCTATGGTGATTTCATACATTTCATTGGTTGCATCAAATGCATCGGCAGGGCTTCCACCGATGAAATTAACAATTGCCGGTGCGGCAGCCATGGCAAAACCGCCAACCCCTACTGTTTCGGTAATTACACTGTCGCCGATATCCCGGTTGGCATCGGAAGACTTAAAGCCTGAGAAGAAGAGTCCGTCAGGGACGTTTGCCGGAGCGGTAAACCATTTGTCTCCTGTGCTGCTTAACCTGATTCCGAAATCGGTGCCATTGCGGGCCATGGTAGTTACCATGGTCGAGTTTTCAATACCATGTGCTGCCAGGGCCATACTTTTGCAGGCAGCCATAATAGCATTAAGTGAAGTAAGATCATTGCTGTGCATAAAAGCAAGCACTTCCGCAGCAACTGATGCTTTATTCCCTTTAAAGTATTCCGAAACGTTTGACAGATCAAGGCGGGGTGCGTCATAATCTGTTTCTTTGCCAAAATCAGTTTCGACAATAAAAGGAGCGATAGTGCGAATAAATAGTGAAGTTGTTGCCCTGTTACGGTTATGGGCGTCGTCGCCCATGTGCAGGGCCTGGGCAATAATTGACTTCATATCTACACCTTTAGCAAGCTTAACTGCTTCCTTCAGGCAGGGTGCATATACCTCATCAAGCCAGCGCAGGCGGTTTAAGACTTCATCGTCGTACGCTCCGTAACGCAGGACTTTACCGTAACCTTCATTCATGTTGGAGTAGGTATTTCCGCCCCATTCTTCGTCTTCTATGATAAAGACCATCTGCGAGGGCGTAGTTACCCCGGCCATCGGTCCGACTGCATTGTAATGATGGCAGGGCGAAAATTCAATTTCTCCTGACTCGGCAATCTTTTCAGCTTCTTCTGCATTTTTTGCCTTTCCCTCATAGATTAACCCACCGATGATTGCCCCTTTCAGGGGGCCGCTCATACGGTCCCAGGTAATGGGCGGTCCGGCATGAAGAAACAGGTTGTCTTTCATCCCTGGAATAACATCTTTTGCCCTGCCGATATCAACCCATACCGGTCTTGACATCATCATCTTCTTGACAGCTTCCTGATTTGCCTGGTCTATCTTACTCATTTACAAAAGCACCTCCGTGGTTATTTTAGTTTATCCAACAGGCTCAGCAGGTTATCGTCACCCATGGCCGGCGGCTGCCAGCGCACGTGAATAACCTGTGTGCCCCGTTCTTTCAGGGTTTCTGCAAACTCTTCCAGACCCATATTTATCACCTTTAGTTCGCTATTAAAAAGGTTTTCCATTAGTCAAAACCTCCCTCGTAATTAATCCGCCAGCAATGCTGCAACAAAAGCTGCCGCATCTGCATTGCTGGGTAAAACTATAATACCTTCTTTTTTAAGTTTATCCACTTGTTCACTGCGGTTTTGAATATCTTCATCAGTACCGCAAACTGTTGTTACAAAGCTAATTTTACGGCCGTCTTTTTCGGCTGCTTCCCTGGCTTCCTTGATAGCTTCAAGGGCCGAACCGGCCGGATCGGGATGGGCGTTATAGCCGAGAACCAGGTCAAGCATGATTACTGCTGTTTCGGGATCCTTTGCTTCTTCAACAATACGGCTGTTACGCAGTGAGGGATCGATCATCGGGTGCAGCCTACCCTGCGTAAATTCATCTTCGCCAAAATCGATTACTGTGTGAGCCTTGCTCTTGTAAACGTCTTCCAGGGCTTCAGCATTTTTAAAGCTTAAATTTGTATATACGGGGCTCACCTTGCCATTTAACAAAATCATGGTTTCGTAAGCAAGAGTTCCTCCTGAATAAAGAGCTCTCAAATACTTTTGGCCATTTTTCAGCTTGTCTTTTTCTTCGGCAAGCATTGCCCGGTCAACTTTCATTTCACTCTCATCGCTCGCTGCACTTTTACCCCTGGCCAGGTTAACAGCTTTATACGCTGCTTCCTTTAAAGTTGCAGCCGGTTCGCAGCCTGCATCGCTGACCTGGTCCAGCTTGCCGCCCAGGAAATTTATCACAACCGGCTTTTTGCTCTCCTTTGCTTCTTTCAGGACTTTTTCTGTCACTGTGCTGTCAGGCGGCTTGGAAACAACCACGATTACCTCGGTATTATCATCATTAATCAGCGCTTTCAAACCCTGGATCATGGTGATACCGCCAACTTCATCTTTAATATCGCGGCCGCCGGTTCCGATGCCCTGGCTGATTCCCTCACCAAGGGTGCCGATCAAACTTGAAACCTCCTGCAAACCGGTGCCTGCTGCAGCAACTACCCCGATTTTGCCCTGCTTGATTTCATTGGCAAAGGCAAGGGGTGTTCCATTGATAATTGCCGTGCCGCAGTCGGGGCCCATTACCAGCAAATCTTTTTCCAGGGCTTTTTTCTTCAGTTCTACTTCATCTTCCAGGGTAACGTTATCACTGAATATCATCAGGTGCAGGCCTGAATCAAGAATCTTGTCGGCCTCACGCTTGACATAACGTCCCGGAATTGAAAGTAAGGCCAGGTTTGCCCCGGAAAAATTTTGCAGGGCAGTTTCAAAAGTGCGGGGAATAAAATCACCCTGCAGGTTATCCCTCTCAACAGACTTGTTTAGTTCATCAAGTGCGTCCTGGATTGCCTTGTCCGCTTTTTCCTCGTTTTCTGCCCTTACTGCAATAATCAAATCATTGGCTCCGGCCTCTTTTTCAATTTCATCAGTCCATAGCCCCCCGGAGCGAAGAAACTTCTTATTATGATCAGTGCCGATAATTACTTCTGCTTCTTCTACCCCGTCAAAACCCCTGACTGTATTAGAAAGTCTCATCAGGTAGACGGAGTCACGAAATGTGTTGTGTGCTATATAGCTTTTTACAAACACATCATTACCTCCTTTCATGATTTACCTTTACTTATATTATATCGAATTTAACCTAATTTGCATATTTCTAAAAATTATACGTAACTCCTCTTATTCCTTTAGATTGTAATAATAAATCGAACCACTATCTTTGTATATTTACTACAATTTGATTGACGGTTATAACCTTATTCTGGTATTATTTATTCATCCGCCTGAAAGGAAGTGTCTTCAATCCGAAAACAATATGGCATAACTGTCAAAGAAGCCCTGTCACTTGATGTTGTAAACCGCCTGGAAGTGGTAGGTGGGGGTGAAGGTTTAGACCGGGTCATTAAGCTTGTCAATGTTATTGAAGTCCCGGACATAATGGATTGGCTTATCGATGGAGAATTTTTGTTGACAACTGGTTATTCTTTCCGTGAATACCCCGAATTAATGGAAACCCTGATTCCCCGCATGAGCCAGGCTGAAAGCGCTGGCCTGGCAATAAAAACCAAACGATTTCTGGACGAGATTCCCAAACAGATTATAGATAGCGCTGATCAATATAATATGCCCCTGCTTGAAGTTCCTTATGATTTATCCTTTTCCGAAATTATTGCTCCCATCCTGGGAGTAGTTTTTAATAAACAGAATAAGATCCTGCAAAAACTTGAACAGGCCCATAAAAAATTGATGGATCTGGCCCTTAATGGCAGTCCCCTGGAAGAGCTGTGCAAAGAAACGGGCAAATTAATATCCAACCCCGTAGCCATCGTTGATCGTGATGGTTCCTTAATTGTCAATGAAGACTGCCCGGACAAGTACAAGTTTGAACTTTTCTTTTCCGACGGCAGTGTGGAAATCCAACAGGAAAAACTTCGTTTTGGAAACATTAAAGAAGTTAAGTACTCTCTCGAATATGCCCCTGATACAGATAAACCTTTAACGATAAAAGCAATCCGCATACCGATTATTGCCGCTAAGTATGAGTATGGGCATATGGTCGCCGTAATAAATACCCCGATTTATGAACCTGATATTTTAACCATGGAAAGGGCAGCGACAATTGCAGCCCTCGAGTTTACCAAGCGTAAAGCCATTTTCGAGATTGAAAAAAGCTACTACAATGACTTCCTGGAAGTTCTTTTATCAGCAGACTTCGATAATGCAGATGAAATTATTTCACGCGGCCGGATATTTAATATTGACCTCCAGCAGCCAACAACAGTTATTGTTATTAGTGGCAGCAGCTTGAATGAAATTAAAGATATTGTAAACTATATGAATATGAATGGAACCCGTTCCCGGGAAGATTTACTGAAAACTATCAACGGTTTTTTCAGGCAGCAGGAAATTAGTAATTACATTGCCGGCTTTAAAGGTAATAATATAGTAATTATACTGGGCGCTGACAGTCAACAGCAAACCGAACTNAAGAATACTGTAACGGAAATGNCCAGGTACTTAATAAANTCAACTAACCTGGGAACTAATATCAATATCGGTGTCGGCAGGGTTAATAATGATATAAGAATGATCAGCCGCAGTTACGAAGACGCGCGGGAAGCTTTAAAGATTGCTCAGCTATCAGATACAACCCAGATTATATTTTTTGATAGTCTCGGTTTTTATAAAATATTAAGCGAGAAGAATCGCAGCGAGCTTGAAAGGTTTATTGAAGATCTGCTGCAGCCGGTTTTTGAATATGACAGGAACAAAAAAGGCGAATTAATAAAAACCCTTGAAACCTATTATGAAAACAACCGCAACCTTAAACTTACTTCTTCCAAGATGTATACCCACTACAATACTGTCCTTTACCGGATTAAGAAAATTGAAGAGCTGGCAGGGATCAGTCTTGATAATCCGGATGATGCTTTAAACCTTGAAATAGCTGTAAACATTCTCAAGCTTTTTAAAAACAGTGCTGTTTAACTCTCCCGACAGGCCATCCGGGCCCTTCTCGAGGCAGCCTACATCCATGTAGGCCGACCTGTGACAGGCTTCACTTCGTCGCCTAATTTATTGCACTCACTTTACGTTCGCTTCAGTCTTTGCTAAAACGGTACTTCCATGCCTCACTTTACACTCGCTTCAATTTTCTTAGGCATACTAAAGAATACTAAGCGACTTAGGCTATGCATCATAAAAAAGGCTGCCCGAAAATTAATCCGGGTCAGCCTTTTTTGTGAGTCTTAAATATCAATTAAGCGTGTGGAAAATCACCCGGTTTGGTTGTATCGGGTGGTCCATACCTGTGGTCATGCTCTAAGCCACGCTCTTCCGGGGTGCCAGGAATAACATTATCCAGGATCAAGCCGAAGATAGCTGCTACAGCCATACCGGTTGAACCAACAATGTTAATAATGTTCGAGAGCCATGGCGCCCAGTCAAATTGCAAGGTCATAGGATCTGACAGGTGGGTTCCGTTGAAAATACCGGGAACGGAAATACCCATAAAGAGACAGAAACCCATAATCATCTGGTTACGCATTGATGAAAGATCAGCCCTGGCCGAGTTGCTGAGTCCGATTGAAGCAATCAGGCCAAACAGGGCACAGTATAATCCGCCGACGATCGGTGTGGGAATACTTGATACAACAGCACCGAACTTACCGAAAATGCCAAGGAATATCAGGACAACCACGCCGATATTAACAACATAACGGCTGGCAACCCTGGTTAGTCCGACCAGGCCAATGTTTTCAGTGTAACTGGTGCTGGAGAATCCTCCGAATACACCGCTTAAGAAACAGCCCACACCTTCAAAACCGATACCGCGGCTGACCTGCTTCTCTGTCAGCGGGGGTCCTTCGGCAGCCTGGTTAATAGCATGATAGTCACCGTAAGACTCAATCATTGAAGCAAGGTAGCCGGCCAAAATTACCAGGAAGAAACCGACGTCAAACTGGGGCATGCCCCAGGGGAAGATCAGGTTAACCCTGAACCATGGTGCTACCGCTACTGCAGAGAGGTCAATGTAGCCCGGGTCGCCGGGAGCATAAACTCCGGAAAGCGATAATACTAATCCGAGAGTCCAGGCAACTACTACAGCCAGCAAGACCGGGAACAGTGAGAAAAATGGCCTTTTCGGTCCAAGGATAAGAGCGAAAATAAAGGTTAAAGCGATTACTGTAGTTGATAACAGTACATTTGTGGCAGCATCGGGCGCCCCGACATACCAGAGGGATAAACCGATCAGGGCAATAACAGGGCCAATAACAACGGGGCTGACGAACTTTTGCAGTTTACCGATAATTCCAGTGAATCCAATTACTATTTCGACCAGCGCCCCGAGCATAATCGCTCCTGCGATATGCTGCATGGTTACGGCCGGACCCATTGCTCCGACGGCACCGATAATGCCAAAGAAGGGTCCCAGGAAAGCAAATGAAACCCCCTGGACAATCGGCAGCCTGGTTCCAAAGTTAACCTGCAGGAATGTTGCTACACCTGAAGCAAGCATAACAGCGGAGACCAACAGGGCAATTTGTTCCGGGCTCATTTCCATAACCGGACCGAGAAGCAGCGGAACGGAAACAGTAGCACCAAACATTGTCAGTACGTGCTGTGCGCCCAGGAAAAATGCTTTTCCAAATGGCTTTGGCACTTCTTCCAGGGTATATTGCATTTTACGCTCAACGTTCATGTTTTTTCTACCATCCTTTCTGATTATAAGTATAGTCGTGCTACATTATAAATATTTTCCGATACCACCTCCCGAGGAATTTATTTCAGATATAATCTTGGTAATAAATATTTCCATCAAAATAGAATATATATAATTCTATTAATTAAGTAAATTCAATGCATTACTTAAAATACCTTTATGAAAACTTAATAATTTTATAGGCGATAATTTGTGCTTGTTATCTAAATCACTTTGCATTCTGCATAAAGCACAGATAACTACTGGTAAAAGTTAACAGGGCTGCTATAAGATCGATTCCTGTTGACGAACCGACCTGCATGGCCCTGGCCAGCAGCCCAGGCTGAAAGCTGCCCCTGCTGATGGAAATCAATAAATCCTGAAAAAAATCGGGAGACAGGCCTGTGCGGCCAACCTCAAGCATATGTCTACCCATCAAGCTGGTTTTCCCGGCTTCAGCTTTCAATTCAGCTGATATATTATCAATGAACAGTTGATCTGCTATGAAGTGATGATAGGCAAGCAAGGCTCCACAGACTAAATCATCGCCGTTTGGTGAGGAGCCATGACCCATGCCAATTAATTTTCGACAGGCATTCATGAATTCCTGCTCATTTTTCTGAAGCAGTGACTTAATTATTAAGGGGAAATATTTCTTTACTTCTGACCGGAAATATTCTGCTCCACCATCCATGCCAAGCAGGACAGCACTGGGTGTATTTAGTTCTATCTTTTCAAGGGCATAACTGTACTGTTTTATAGCTGATAAGGCCTTATTGTGTTCCAGGTTAACAATTTTAAAAGGCGCGAAGGATAACCTTTCACCTTCGCGCCAGTTGATTGATTGCATACACATCAGGGCCACGATAAACTGTTAGAGCTTGACTATTAAAGCTGACCTCAGCTGCACTTTCCATTACTTTCTGCAGCTCAGCGAACGATTCTTGATCAAGCCCGATGGTGCAGGGACCTCTCTCGAACTCCGCTTTTGCCACCATCAATAGATGCGGCCAGCTTTCCACTTTTAAGTTTATAATTTCCTTATGGACAGACAGCAGGTTAACTTTGTATTCATTGTTATATCGTTCAAGATCTGCTGCATACCATGTCGAGAATCGGTTTCTCAATTTAATTCACCTGTAATCAAGGTAAATAATGATCTTATTTCCAATCCTGCTTAAGAAAACTGCGTTCGTTTCAATTATTTAACGCAGGTTGGCAGTATCAGACGATCTTTTTATCACGAAATGTTTTTATATCATCTTTCGAGTAGCCCAGTTTAGACAAAACTTCGTCAGTATGCTGACCCAGGGTTGGTGGTACCGCTGAAACTTCGCCTGGTGTCAGTGAAAGCTTTGTCGGTACACCGGTTAACTTGATCATGCCGGCAGTGGGATGTTCTTTTTCGAGAACCATTTCCCGGACATCCACATGCGGGTCAGTCAAAACCTGGTCCAGGGTCCGGATTCGCCCGCAGGGCACTCCCTCTTTCTCCATGATTTCTACCCATTCGTCTGTATTCTTAGCCCTGGTAATTTCCTCTAAGATCTCCTTCAATTCAGCAGGATTCTGATTGCGCGACTTCATATCGGCAAAACGCGGGTCTTCATTCAGATCTTCCCGGCCGAGAACTTTTATAAAGTTTTCCCAGAG
>SL_8KL_010_SEDDRAFT_10001117_pt1 | contig 23312 bp, 22 predicted proteins | sample SodLakKL_010_SED_4_FD_11160 | JGI IMG/M metagenome (IMG submission 11160) | reverse complement strand
TCCTCGGCCTCCTGAGCTATATCATGAGCACCTCTGATGGCAGCAGATGCAATTTTCTTAGACATTTACTTTACCTCCTTGCTTGCTGGCTGATTTTTTCTAATTATGCGGATCATTCATTGCTCTTTACCAGCTGTGTTGATAATAGCGGGACTGCGACCAGCGGAGATTAATCGATCATCTCCCTTCTCATCTCCATGTCGTAGAGAACTCTTTCTGCACCTTCTCCAATGCCCAGCTCTTCACGTTTTTTATCTATATGATCTATCATCTTGCCGGCCATCTCCGAAGGATCATCTGCTTTGTCCCAGGTCGCACCGTAGATATCCTCAAGCCCCTCGAAGAGGTACTCGGTGAAAACATCGCTGCCTACGGTGGGGAAATCTCCGCCGAAGACGGTGTAGACACCGGAAGTGACGAAATACTGGCCGATCGCTATCGCTTTCTCGCTCATCCACTCGGGGGCAGCTCCTGCTACCGGCAGTTCGCTCACATCATCACCTATATTGAGGCGTTTGTTCTCCTGACCGACGTTTACCATCTCGGCCAGAGCATGCAATATGCGGCTGTTGTCAACACAGGCACCGGCGTGCAGCACAGGGGGTATACCCACTGCCTCACAGACCTCGGCCAGACCGTCGCCTGCCTTCTTCAGAGCTGTCTCGGGCTGCATCAATCCGGCCTTGGCGCTGGCTATGGCCGCACAGCCTGTCTGAACTACCAGCACATTATTGGCGATCAGCTCCTCCACCAGGGGAACGTGCATCTTATCCAGGGGCATGGCGGCATTGTTACAGCCCACAACTCCGGCCACACCTCTGATCTTGCCGTCCTTGATATTGCTGTTCAGAGGCCAGTAAGAGGAGCGGAAGCTGCCGCCCAGCATATACTTGATATATTCGTGGGAGAAACCGGCCATACCCTTTTCAGAGTCCTCGGGGATGCTCACACCCTCGCGGCGGGGGAAGTTATCTATGGCCTGTTTGAGCAGCTGGCGGGCGGATTCCAGGGGATTGGATTCGTCGAACTCCACGTGTTCGGCCATCGGCATGCGGGCTTTATCGGTGGTGGTGACAATCTTGGTGTGATAATCAGGGAGCAATCTCTCCAGGGACTGCATGATGCACTGGACATCGACCATCATCATATCCACAGCACCTGTCGATATGGCCAGCTCCTGCTGCAGGAAGTTTCCGGCCACAGGGATGCCGTGGCGCTGAAGAAGCTCGTTGGCGGTACAGCAGATGCCGGATATATTTATGCCCTCGGCGCCTTTTTCCCGGGCATATTCGATCATCTCATCCTCCTGGGCGGCTATGGCAATCATCTCGGATATCAGAGGTTCGTGACCGTGCACAACTATATTGACCTGATCCTCTTTGAGCACACCCAGATTGGAATCAAATGCCACCGCTTCTTTGCTGCCCTTGCGTCCGGGCTGGCCCGGAGTTCCAAACATAATATCCTGCAGCTCGGTGGCGATCATCGAACCTCCCCAGCCGTCGGCCAGAGCAGCTCTTGTGCCCTGTTTGAGTATATTCTTATAATCCTGGTCGACACCCATGGTGGAGCGGTGCAAGCTCTCCACGACCTCACGGTCGATGCCGCGGGGAACAACACCTTCACGGCGCCAGATATCCTTTCTCTTCTCGGGGGCCAGGGCTATGAGATCCAGCTCACCCTCCTGCTGGCCGAAGTTACCGAGAGCTTTCTCTCCCAGCTCCACAGCTATCTCGTTGATATCGCGGTCCTCGACATCGATATCAAAGTCTCTGGCCACATCCAGAAGCTTCTCCTCATCCTTGATCTCATAGCCTGGAGCCTCTCCTTTGGCGGCCCGCAGGAATGTATGAGCTACACCACGGCCGTGATCGGAGTGAGCCGAGCTCCCTCCGGCTATCATGCGCACAAAGTTTCGGGCCACTATGGTGGCGGCGTCAGCACCGCAGACACCCTCTTCCTGGCGCCCTGGTATGATTCGGCAGGGCCCCATGTTGCATATGCGGCAGCAGATGCCCTCACTGCCAAAACTGCACTGAGGTGTCTGCTCTTCATATCTGTCCCAGGCTGTTCTGACATTATCTTCTTTGGCTTTTTCCATGGCAGAGCGCGAAGCCCTGTCATCCGTCCTCCCGGCAAAATCTTCATTCTTCTCCTCAGACATGTTTGATTACCTCCTGGTTAGCTGATTTTTTGCCTCCGGATCGTTTTATTCTGCTTCTTCTGCGAGAATGCCCTGCTTACTGAATATCTCAGCAATCTCGGCCTCCAGCAGCTCGCTTTCGGCCTCACCGGCAAATCCGGAACTTAAAAGTTCTTCCTTGAAGGGTATAGTTGCCAAAATCCTGGAGCCCAGCTCCTCCTCCAGCTTCTTTTTCTCCTCTTCATTTCTCACTTTATTGGCTATAAAGGAGATCCTCTCGATGCCCGATTCCCGGGCCAGCTTCTCGATGGTGAGGGCTGTATCCAGGCTTATCCTGCTCGGTTCTAAAACGATGATCATAAGATCAACACCGGCCGAGGTACCGCGGGTGAGATGCTCTATGCCGGCACCCATATCCAGAACCACAGCTTCATCGCGCTTGAAGACGAGAGAATTCATGATCGCCCGCAAAAAACTGTTCTCGGGGCAGTAGCAGGATGAACTGGCCTTTTTCACCTCCCCCATTCTGAGAAAACTGAGACCATTATTTTGAAGAGCATAATCCTCCAGAACATCATCAACATCGGGATTTAGCGTGTAGAGCCCACCCTTTTCCCCAACTTTATCTTCGATCACATCCTCCAGCTCCACAAGCGGTCTGATATCGCCCTCTATGCCCAGCATAGCGGCCAGATTGGCGTCGGGATCGCTGTCAATAGCATATACTTTATAATCTTCAGAAATGAGATGGCGGGCTATACTGGCGGCTATGGTGGTCTTCCCCACTCCGCCTTTGCCCGATACGGCCAGTTTCATGTTATCAATTCCCCTTCCAGTTATCGTTCTTTTGTTCACATGATTGAAAATACACCGATATTTTTACGGTAGTGCTGTTCCAGGACACCGTCCAGGCCGGCAGATTGCTGGCATCAAGGCTTTTAGATGGATATTTGCCCACTCCTCAACTTGGTTTATTGAAAGTAAAATAATAGGGTTTGGGGGCATAATAGGCAGGATTGTAATCATGATTGCACCGGCATTTGAAATATTAACATATTTACCGGCGATTTTGCAAGGGTTTTGGCCAAAATTTAATTATTGTTTTCACAGGTGCTCATTCCTGCCCTGCGAATTTCCCTTTAAAGAAAACGCAAACGGTGATTAACCACCGATGCGCAGAAGTTTACCTCACTGTCCCTTTTAAACATTTCTTTATTAAATGCCGATTACCTGCCTGGGGCTTTCATTTGCAACAATAGACAAAATTGATACTTGTCAGAATTATAATAACGCCCTATCAGCTTCAATCTTCGCACATCACTACGGCCGCAGCCAGGGAGATAAAACGCACACGGGCTGAATCAGAGCGCGAGGTTACAACTATCGGCTTTCTGGTGCCTCCCAGCAGTGCGGCAAATTCTCCCCCGGCCAGATGTATAACGCTCTTTCCCAGCAGATTGCCGGACGCTATCTCCGGTGTTATGAGTATATCGGCCCGGCCGGCTACAGGGCCCTCCAGCCCTTTTATCTCTGCGGCTTCCGGTGAAAGAGCATTATCAAGGGCATATGGTCCTTCCACGATGCCGCCGCTTATCTGCCCTCTATCACCCATCTTGCTGAGAACGGCCGCGTCGATCGTCTCGGACATATCCTCCCGGGGCTTTTCCACAGCTGCCATAACCGCCACACGGGGCTCTCTCCAGCCCAGGCGGCGGGCGGCATCTATGGCATTCTGAATTATAGCCGCTTTCTCATCCAGTGTGGGCTTTATATTCATCCCTCCATCGCTTATGAATATCATGCGTTCGAGAGCCGGAACCTGGGCCAGAACGAGATGGCTTATCAATTTGTCCGTGCGCAGATTATGTTCACCCTTCAGCACCTCTTTCATTAATGTGGAGGTGCTGACAAGCCCCTTCATCAATATGTCCGCTTTTTCATCAGCCAGCATTTTTACAGCCTGGCGGCAGATTTCCCGGTCATCACCGGCCTGGATTATTCTTTCCTCTGTTATCCTCAAATCCACCTCACGGGCCAGATCTTTGATCTTTTCGACATCCCCCACAAGATAGGGGCACAAAATCCCCTCTTCTTCTGCTCTTTTTAGTGACCTCAGCACCTCACTGCCGGCTGCGCCCGGCACCACCGCCCGGCATGCAGGCCCGGATTTAGCTTCCTCCACAAGCTCGTCCATAGATTCCAGCATAGATAACCCTCCAGTTAAAGCGTTATATTTATTGTGCTAATTCTGAACTCAGCAGCTTTCCCCCTCATTCCACCACCGTCAGAAAAAACGGGACAGAAATGAAATTAACACCAGAAACACAAAACCTATAACAGCAGCTATGGCCATGGGCCTGAGCAGAAAATGTCCGCCCACACTATAGGCCAGCGAGAGAATCATAGCAGCCAGCAGCAGATACCAGATACACCCTGTTCTGTCCATCACTTCTCCCCCTCAGTTTGATTCATAGCGGGCCAGTAACTCCTCCACTTCCTTTTTGATCTCAGCAGCCAGCCAGTCAGGCGAGATAACCAGGGCAGAACCCCCAAAGCTCAGGATGGTCTGCTTCACCCATCTGCTGCGGGGCCAGTATAATTCAAAGATTAGACCTCCTTCGCGCTCACCGAGATAGGCCCCGGCTGGAAAGAGTTTTAAGGCCCTTTCCTCTTCGCTCTTCTCAATAAAAAGGCGGCAGGTAAAATAATCCTCATCGGACCTGCTGGCAGCAGTTCTGGCCCGATCGCCGGAGATATCATCCTCATTCCGGTCGGAGATGGTTTCGGCAGGAGTTATCTCCTCAATTGAAGCCAGGGCAAAAAGACGATAGCTACCCAGCTTACAGCTGTGGGCAGAAAGATACCATTCAGAACCGCGGTAGATGAGTGAACCGGGTCTGATTCTGTGAAAACAATAACCTTTTTCGGCATCATAATAACCCAGGTCCAGCATTTCCTCTCCATGGCAGGCACTGTAGAGTTTTTTAAGCTTTTCAACAAGGCGGCCGGAAAACCCCTCTGGCTCCAGAAGATCAGCCCCCGCCAGAAGATTTCGACCCCCGGCAGAACCGGGCATCATATCGGCGATTATCTCCACAGCTTTGAGACTGTCCTTCTCATAGCTGCGGCCCGTCTTTACAGCCAGCTCCCTGTAAAAATCGATAAGCCCGGAAAGTGACAGGCTGTGCCGGCTGAGGGGAAAGCTCTCCAGCAGATAATAGCCGCCCATTCGGCCCGATTCGGCCACAAGGGGCAGATCAGTGCTGACAAGCGTTTTGATCTCGCGGTAGATTGTGCGCTCTGAAACTCCCAGCTCATCCGCCAGCTCCCCGGCTGTAAGCCGGCCAAAATATAAAAGCCTGAGTATGATGGCCAGCAATCTGTCTGCTCTCATATCTGATCAGCCTCCATCATCATTGTATCTTAAAGCGGGAGCGAGAGCAAACAATCTCCCGCCTTATTTTATGTAAAAAGCAGTTAAAAATTTGCCATTGGAGTTTCAGTATAATATAATAGTAATACAACATGAAAATAATGTGTAATATTTTTGGGTTAGAAAATTAAAAATTTCACAAGAGGTGATGCAACTTATGGAAAAGCAGACCGAGGGCGATATTTTTCTGGAGCTGCTGCACAATATCCAGATGACTTATGGTTATATTCCCGAGGGGGAGATCAACAGACTGGCCGAAAAGCTCGATCGTCCCAGGGCCGAGATCTACGGAGCAATCAAATTCTACTCCATGTTTTACACGGAACCCACGGGCAAATACATCATCAGAGTCTGTGACAGTCTCTCCTGCCATCTGCAGGATTCACACGAACTTCTGGAGAGCTTGAAAAGCTACCTGAAGCTGGATGATGGCGAGACTTCACCGGATCAGCTTTTCACACTGGAAGTAGTGGAATGCCTGGGACACTGTGGAGAAGGGCCTGTTATGATGGTCAATGATCGGATGTACACCGAGCTTACACCCGGTAAGGCCCTGGAAATTCTCAAGGAATGCAAATAGGAGGTTGTAAATATGGTTAAAGAAGTCGAATTCTTAAAAGGACCTGAACTGAAAAATATCGAGGATTACGATTTCCCCGGTCTGCACTGGGCTTTATCTCTGGGGCCGGATAAACTGATCAAAGAGATCAGCGAAGCTCGTCTGCTGGGGCGCGGTGGTGCCGGGTTTCCCACCGGAACCAAATGGGATCTTGCCCGACAGCAAAAAGGGGATAGAAAATATTTCATCTGCAATGCTGATGAGGGAGAGCCGGGAACCTATAAAGATAGATACCTGATGGAACAGAGACCTCTTAAAGTACTTGAAGGTATTATTATAGGCGCCTATGCGGTGGAAGCAAATCACGGCTTCATCTATATTCGAGGTGAGTATTCCCGGCCTATAAAAATAATGAAGAATATTATCGAGGAAGCCAGAGAGGCAGGTGTGCTGGGGGAAAACATTTTTGATTCCGGCTTTGATTTTAATCTAAGGCTGGTAAGAGGAGCCGGGGCCTATGTCTGCGGGGACGAAACAGCACTCATAAATTCTATCGAGGGCAAACGCGGTATATCAAGAATAAAACCCCCTTATCCCATCCAGAAAGGGCTTTTCGATCAACCCACAGTCGTCAATAATGTGGAATCACTGGCCTGTGCCGCCGAAATACTCAACAAAGGAGCAGGAGAATTTGCCTCTTACGGCACCGAAAACAGCCGCGGCACCAAGCTCATATCGCTCAGCGGCGATGTAAATTATGCCGATATCTTCGAGGTGGAATTCGGAAGCTGCACACTGCGGGAGATCATTGAAGACCTGGCCGGAGGAGTCAAAGGAGGCAGAGAACCCAAATTTGTCGTGCCCGGAGGACTTTCCACCGCAGCCCTGACCGCGGAAGAGCTGGACTGCAAATACTCCTATGAAGGCATCGAAGAAGCCGGTTCCAGCCTCGGTTCTGGCGCCATCATAGTCTGCCGTGAGAGCAGGGATCTGGTGGATATCCTGCTCAAAGTATCCAGGTTCTACATGGACGAAACCTGCGGCACATGCTTTCCCTGCCGTGAAGGAAACAGACAGATCAACCACATGCTCACACAACACCGCAACCGAACGTTCAGCAGAGAAGAGGTGGAGCTGGTTGAAGATATTGGTGAAGCTATCGCCTCAGCTGCACGCTGTGGACTGGGACAGACATCACTATCACTGATCAGTTCCATCTTCGATAAATTTCCCCATGAGCTTATTGAGGAGGGAGTCAGAACATGATAAAACTCACCATCGACAATAAAGAAGTTGAAGTTGAACCCGGCACAACCCTGCTGGAGGCGGCAGAGAAGATCCACATAAATATTCCCACACTCTGTTACGAAGAGGATCTCTCCATTTTTGGTGGGTGCCGTCTGTGCGTGGTTGAGACGGACAGCAGCGATCTGCTGCAGCCGGCCTGCGCCACCGAGGCGGAAGAGGGAATGGGGGTTAAAACACACTCCCCTCGCGTGCGCGAAGTGCGCCAGACGCTCTTTGAACTGATAATCGCTTCCCATGATATAACCTGTGAACTCAACTGTCTCACCTGCCAGCGCAAGAAGAGCTGCGAGCTGCGGGAGGTGGCCGAGGATATAAATATCAGCCGGATGAGGCTGGAGCCCATCTACCAGGGCCGGGAAAAGGATTATTCCAGCTATTCGGTGGCCAGAGAGCCCAATAAATGCATAACCTGTGACAGATGTATCCGCAAATGCCGTGAGGTTCAGGATGTCGGCATCTTCGCCAACTCCGCCCGCGGGCCCGAAACCACTGTGACAACCTTTCAGGATAAGGGCCTGGGCAACGTGGAATGCACCAACTGCGGACAGTGTGTCATATCCTGTCCCACCGGTGCCCTGCACGAGGTTTATCATATGGACGAAGTCTGGAATGCCATCTATGATGACAGCAAGCACGTCATCGTGCAGACCGCTCCGGCAGTGAGGGTGGCTATAGCCGAACCCTTCGGGGCCGAGCCGGGCACTGTGGCCACGGGCCAGATGGTCGAAGCCCTGCGCAGGCTGGGCTTTGACGGAGTATTCGACACCAACTTCACAGCCGATCTGACCATCATGGAAGAGGGAACAGAGGTCGTTGAGAGGATAAAAAATAATGAAAACCTGCCCGTTCTCACCTCCTGCAGTCCGGGCTGGATAAAGTTCATAGAACACTTCTATCCCGAGCACCTTGATAACCTGTCCACCGCCAAATCACCGCAGCAGATGTTCGGCGCTCTGGCCAGATCATATTATGCAGAAACTGTGGGAGTCGATCCGGAGGATCTGGTCGTCGTTTCCATAATGCCCTGCACGGCCAAAAAATTCGAAGCCAGAAGACCTGAGATGGACGGCGATGTGGACTATGTTCTGACCACCAGAGAGGCAGCCACCATGATCAAGGCAGCCGGCATAGATATCTGCCAGCTGGAAGAAGCCGAATACGATCAGCTGATGGGGGTATCGACCGGAGCCGGTGATATCTTCGCGGCCAGCGGCGGTGTTATGGAAGCCGCTCTGAGATCAGCCTATAACCTTATCACAGGCGAAGAACTGGAGGAGCTGGATATTGAACCTGTGCGGGGCTTACAGGGGCTGAAAAAAGCTGAAGTGCCGGTTAACTCCGATCTTACACTAAAAGTGGGAGTTGCCCACGGACTGGGCAATGCCCGCAAGATGATGGAAATGATAAAAGATGGAGAGGAGTTTCACTTTGTGGAATTTATGGCCTGTCCGGGCGGCTGCATAGGTGGCGGCGGACAGCCTATATCTCCCTATCTCTCCCGGAAAGAGGTGCTTGAGCGCCGCCGGAAGGGGGTATATCAAATAGACAGCGGCAAAAAGCTGCGAAGATCCCACGAAAACCCCATGGTTCAGAAGCTCTACGAAGACTATCTGGGCCAGCCGGGCAGTCATAAAGCTCACAAGCTGCTGCACACAGAATATACACCCCGGGATATACACTGAGTTTCATTTAAGCTCACTGCTTTAAAACTGTTAAATATAAATTACAGGCCAAAAACCTGACAGGCAGGCAGCTGAGAGTTCCGGGCTGCCTGCCTTTTCAATTATACATTTTCACCTTTTAAGCGGATACTATAGATATTTTTCCAGGGCTGATTCAATATCCTCGACCTCCAGATCCTGACCTTCCAGCTGCACCTTTTTCTCGCCGTAGAGATAGATCACCACCGTGGGCAGTTTTCTCACACCCTGGTTTAAAGCCATGCGAGAATTTTGAGTATCATAGGTGAGCTCTCCGGAAATGTTGAAAGTGGCAAATCTTGCCATATCCTCATACCGATCCGAGATCTCCTCCAGATTGGAAATCAATTCTTTACATCTGTCACAGTCTCCGCTCCAGTAATTAACCACCACCGGCTGCCGGCTGGAAATCACCTCTTCATTGAAATTTTCGGTGCTGAGTTTAATCATATGCTCACCCCCCTGCAGAGCAAATTTTCTCTCTATTTTTAATCTTGTGCTACTATTTTAACACATTTCTTCCAAATACTAAACCTCACCGGGCAATTCAGTCCGGAGTATCCTGGCCAAACCGATTATAGTGTATTTTGTCATAGGGAAGATCCTCCGGCTGATAGGCCTCCTTCTTTTCATCGGGATGGCCCACCGCCAGCAGGCAGTCAACCCTGTAACCTCCAGGAATATCGAGCACATCGCGCACGAATTTCTCCGAACTGCCCCCGTCCTGGCGCTGACGCCGCCTGATCTGCACCCAGCATGAGCCCAGTCCCAGCTCTGCAGCCATATTGTGCATATTGGTTGTCGCGATAGCACAATCCTCTATCCAGACATCGCTGAGCTCGGGATCGGCCGCAACCACGATGGCCAGATCAGCACCGGCCACAAAGGATGAGCCGCCAGCCTTGGCCTGGGCCAGTTTCTGTAAAAGCGCTTCATCATCGACTATCACGAACTGCCAGGGCTGGTTGTCCCGGGATGTCGGTGAAAGCAGGGCGGCCTGAACAAGTGTCTGCACATCCTCACCCTTTACCTCCTCTTCGCTGTACCTTCTTATGCTCCTTCTCTCCTGCAGAAGTTCCAGCAGCATATTATTACCTCCTCTGAATATCATTTCTCTCACTATTATATTCTGCATCGAGCCCGGATCTCCTATAACAAAGAGGAAAAACTCTCTCGATATTTAATTATTATACAGGAGAACATCGCAAAATGGAGTATCTTAACAGGTTCATCTGTGAAGTCCATATATCAGGAAAGGAAGTATCTGTCTTATGGAACTGACAATTCTGCCGGCTCTTGTGCTCGCACTCAACTTTATATTTATCATCATATTGATCTTCTTCGAACGCCGCGATCCCTCCTCGACCTGGGCCTGGGTGCTGATTTTAGCCCTGCTGCCCCTGGTGGGTTTCCTGCTCTATCTATTTTTAGGGCTCTCCCCCCGCAAGCGCAGATATTTCCAGAAAAAACAGAAACACGACAGGGAGAAGATGATAACGATAGGTGATAAGGAATATTTTGCCCCCATTGATCCCGAGGCCGAGCTCGATACGCTGGAGATGAACATCATCAAGCTGGGCCTGCAGAGCAAGGTGCCCTCACTTGTGGGCCACAACGAGGTTAAGATATATACCCACGGCCAGGATAAGTTCGAGGATCTCTTCCGGGATCTGCGCCAGGCCAGGGATTTCATCCACATAAATTATTACAAGATCGAGAACGACTGGCTGGGCAAAGAACTGTTCGATATCCTCATACATAAGGCCAGCCAGGGTGTGGAGGTGAGGCTGCTCTATGACCGCATGGGCTGCCGCAGCCTGCCCGATTATATGCTGGATAAGCTGCGCTCGGCCGGGGGGCAGGCGGTCAAATTCGCTCCCTTCCTGATCGATCTCAATTACCGCGACCACCGCAAAAATATCATCATAGACGGTCAGATAGGTTATATAGGAGGTTTAAATGTGGGCATAGAATATATTGGGGAAACTTCGAGATTCGGTGACTGGCGGGATACCCACCTCAAACTCAGAGGTGAGAGTGTGGACAGCCTCCAGCACAGATTTCTGCTGGACTGGAGTTTTGCCAGCAGTGAGGAACTCATGGAAGAGGAGAGATATTTCCCGGCCAAAGAGGAGAAGGGTGAGGCCAGAGTGCAGATAGTGAGCAGCGGTCCTGACTCCGAGGACCAGGAAATAAAGAACATATTTCTGCGCATGATCTACGGAGCCTCGCGCTCGATCTTCATTCAGACTCCTTATTTCATACCGGATGAGCCGATACTGGAGGCTCTGAAGGTGGCGGCAAAGACCGGTGTAGATGTGAGGATAATGGTGCCGGACAGACCCGATCACCCCTTTGTATATGCCGCCAATAATTCCTTTCTGGGAGAGATGCTGGAAGTGGGAGCACGCTGTTACCGCTATGAGAAGGGTTTTCTGCACAGCAAGACTATGGTCATAGACGAGAGGATAGGCACGGTGGGAACTGCCAATATGGATGTGCGCAGTTTCAAACTCAACTTCGAGATAAATGCCTTTATCTACGATAAAAAGGTATCGACCCGACTGGCCGATATATTCAGGCAGGATCTAAAACACTCCTATGAGATCACACCGGAGATCTATGAGTCCAGGGGGCTTAAGATGAAGTTCAAAGAATCGCTCTACCGGCTCATCTCCCCGGTGCTTTAACATTCCCGGTGCTTTAACAGCCTCAATCGCTCCGGAATATGCTGGAATCGAGCCGATGGCGTCCATAGGCCCAGCCCGCTATAAAGGATATTATTAGATCGACACCGTCGACCAGAAGCTCGGGCAGTCCCAGCTGGGTCAGGGCGGTTATCAGCACCGCTCCCAGCAGCAGCACAGCCAGAGCCTGCAGTATCGCCAGTTTATGGCTGACCCTTTTGCGGGCATAGAAACGAGCGGCCATCATGCCACCCAGCACAAAAACAACCCGGATTATCACCTCAACCGTGAAGAGTTCCATCCTCTCTAATTCCTCCTCCTTATCATCTCAGATCAGTCACTATCTGCCAGAAAATCCGCCAGCAGATCCAGGGCCTCCTCCGGCTCCTCCACTCCTGCTGTCAGCTTCTCCAGGGGACAGAGATCATCACCGGCAGCATTTTTTATCGCCTCCACCTCGATGTCGGCTTCATAGATGATGCCTGCTCCGCGCAGAACTTCCTGCGCTCCCCTGCTCATGATCTGACCGTAGCAGGCCGCAGCACCACCGGCTGCCATAATAAAAGCAGCCGCCCTGCCCACTACACTGTCGGCGGCGGCAGCTTCTTTCAATATCTGTGGATTTTCCCTGTAGAGCTCCCAGAGATCTATGACCCCCGGCCTGTCACCGCCGGCAACTATCTTCTCATCTCTGGCCAGCACCAGTCTCATATCGGTGGTGCTGAGCCGCTGTCGGGCCAGGTTCAAATCGGAAATTTCTGCCATCTTTTCTCTCCTCTGCTGTTATTGTCAGTTATGTGTACCAGAAACTCCATCAAACTCCCTCTCACCTACATCACCCTCCAGCTCGACAACCATCTGTACGGGCAGGGCCACAATCATCTCACCAGGCCGCTCTATCCAGCCCATATCGACGTGGATCGGCAGAGGCACTACATCCTGTTCCAGACGCTGCAGACGCACACGGCCCCCATCATGTTCCAGCCGGGCTATATATTCCTCACCCTCCCAGGTGAAGGGAATCTCCTGGACACCCGATTCCTGGCTGGGATGATCCTGGCGCAGTATCTCCTCACCTCCCTGTTCGACAACCAGCTGGACATCCTCATATTCAGGGGTGTGGAGAACGGGAAATATGATACCGGCCATGGCCAGTATGATTATGGTGAGTATCAGAGCTTTATCGGCCCTGGTCATCCTGTGCAAAAGCCTTTTAAGTCCCTTCATAAACTATCACCGCCCTGCCCTTCCATCAAATTTTTCTCAACTCACTTTTCATCCGGAGCTGATGCTGTTTTCTACTCAAGTCCCAGGGCCTCAAGCAGCTGATTTCTGACCTCTTCCCACTGCTGCTGAAATTTATTCTCCATCTGTTCCCGGGTCTGGGCTATGCGGCGCCTGGTATCCTCGTCCAGATGCTGGACCATCTGCATCGGCCCGCCGTTGCCGTTCAGCTGTCCCTGCTGCTGTTGCTGCTGCATCTGCCTTCTCAGCATATCCTTGAGCTTTTCGCGCAATCTCTCCTGTTCGCTGTTGTACTGATCTATCACCCTTGAGATCTGATCCATAGATCTCTCCACGGTGCTCACTGCCGGGCTGGTTTTGTGATCCTCCAGAGCCATAAGACCCTCACGTCTCTTATCTATCTCCTCTTCGCTGGAGTTAAGACCCAGAGTATCGATGATCATCTGCTGTGCTGCCTGCAGTTCCTCCTCACCTTTTCCCTGAAACTCCTGCCAGAGCTCATCTGAATCGATCTCACCGCGAAAAAATCTGCTGACGATGGGCTTTACCGCCTCACGCCGCTCATAATCAACGCTGGCCTCTTCATCACCGGTCATCTCCTCGGCTCTCTCCATGGCCTTTTCATAGGCGCTCTTTATCCTGTCACCGTCATTGTTCACATTCATGCTGCAACCCTCCTTATCTGCAGAAAGTAATGTGCTGCAATCGACCTCTATACCACAGTTATTTTATCAAACATACCCCTCTGTTAACAAGTCCAGGAGCCAAAAAAAAATTAGAGCCCGGTATCCCCCTGAAGAGAGGGAGACCGGGCCTGTTTTGAAAATCTCACATATATCGATGAAAATTGCTGTATGATTATTATTTATTATTGATTATTGTGAGAGTCAGCTGCTCACCGCAGCCTCCTCCACCTCACTCATCAGCTTCTCCATCTCCTCCCTGCTGCGGGAATCCGGCAGACCCACGGCGATATATTTGAGACCGTGAGGTTCGACTTCATCGCGCTGGTATACATTGCGCAGATCGAAAAACACCGGATTATCGAGAAGTCTCTTGACCCTCTCAAAATCCAGACGGCGGAACTGGTTCCACTCGGTAAGAAGGACCACGGCATCGGAGTTTTTCATGACATCGTAGGCGTCAGCACAGTAGACTATCTCACACTCATATTCCTGGAAACACCCGGCAGCTTCCTCCATCGCCTCGGGATCATAGGCCTTTATCGAGGCTCCGCGCTCGATCAGCTCCGGCAGTATGGTAAGTGCCGGTGATTCTCTCATATCATCTGTCTCGGGTTTGAAGCTGAGCCCCAGAAAGCCCAGTGTGCGCCCTGTCAGATCCTCACCCAGCTCCTCCACTATCTTAGCGGCCATATGCTGTTTCTGCTCCTCATTTACCCTGATACCGGCCTCGATCAGATCCATATCCACACCCTTCTCACGGGCCATATTTACTATAGCCCTGGTGTCCTTGGGAAAGCAGCTGCCTCCATATCCGGGGCCGGCCCGGAGGAATCTGTTGGCAATCCGGTCATCGAGCCCCATGGCCTGAGCCACCTTCTTCACATCGGCATTGACCTTCTCACAGAGACGGGAAATCTCATTTATAAAGGAGATCTTGGTGGCCAGAAAGGCATTTGAGGCATATTTTATCATCTCGGCCGTCTCCAGATTTGTGAAGACAAAAGGCACATCCTCCATAAAGAGAGGCCGGTAGACCTCGGTGAGTATATCCCGGGCCTTCTCGCTCCCGGTGCCTATGACCACCCTGTCAGGATTGGTGAAATCGTGGACGGCCTTGCCCTCGCGCAGAAATTCGGGGTTGCTGACCACATCAAAATCATAATCGAGACCGCGCTCATCCAGCTCTTCCTCTATGACGGCCTCGACCCGGCGTCCGGTTCCTATCGGCACCGTGGATTTATCGACGACCACACGATAGCCATCCATGTTGCGGCCGATCTGGCGGGCCACATCCAGCACACCGGAGATATCGGCACTGCCGTCATCAGCAGGCGGTGTGCCCACGGCGATGAAGATAACCTCGCTCTCCTCGATGGCAGAGGCGGCATCGGTGGTGAAGTTGATGCGCTCATCCTCCAGATTCCTCTGCAAAAGCTCCTTCAAACCCTGTTCATAGATGGGAACCTCGCCCCGCTTCAGCTTCTCTATTTTATCCTCATCCACATCGACATTTACTATGTTATTGCCAAAATCAGCCAGGCAGACTCCCCCCACCAGACCGACATAACCTGTTCCCATTATACTTATCTTGTTTTTGTACATGGAAAGATCAACCTCCTTTTCTTTTTAAAGATCGTAAACTTCCTCTATGTAAGAGACCTCACGCTCCAGACCCCGGCGGAAATCATGCCCGGGGCTGTAGCCCAGCTTCTTCTCCGCTCTGCTCATATCAGCAGCGGTGTGGCGCACATCCCCCTCAACCGCGGAGACATAATTGCGCCGGGCCTCTATGCCCGTGATATCCTCTATCATATCGATAGCACTGTTGAGCTCTATGCCCTGGCCCTCACCACCTATATTGAAGACCTCACCGGCACAGTTTGCGGTGGCGGCCAGAAGGTTGGCCCTGACAGCATCGGCTATATAGGTGAAATTACGGGACTGTTTTCCATCACCGAAGATCGTGATCTCCTCTCCGGACAGTATGGATTTGATGAAGATATGAAAGGCCATATCCGGCCTCTGCCTCTCGCCGAAAACCGTGAAATAGCGCAGCGAGACTGCGGGCAGGCCAAAATTGTGGTGGTAGAGCTGGCAGAGGTTCTCACCGGCCAGCTTGGATACACCGTAGGGAGAGACCGGCTCGGTTCGGCCCTCCTCGCGCATCGGCAGATCATCTGTCTCACCGTATACGGAGGATGAGGAAGCATAGATAAAGCGCTCAACTCGCTCCTGTCTGGCCGCCTCCAGCAGCTGCTGTGTGGCCAGGATATTTGTATCGGAATAGATCTCAAAATCATCTCCCCAGCTGGACCTGACACCGGCCTGGGCGGCCTGGTGGAATATCCAGCCCACACCGCTTAAAACCTCGTTGAGATCGATCTCCAGCAGATCCTCTTCGATCAGGCTGAAATTCTCTTCCTGGTTGAGCTGACGTATATTGTATTCCTTGAGCTCCCTGTCATAATAATCGCTGAAATTGTCGATACCTATCACCTGATGTCCGCTTTCCACCAGGGCTTCGGACAGGTGTGAACCGATAAAACCTGCCGCCCCGGTCACAGCTGTTCGCACATTATCACATTCCTTCCTCTCTCTCCTGTTTTTGCCGGCGGTAGGCCGGTGAGAAGACGACCTGCCGCACATTGTCGCGTTCGGGTTCATATCCCTCGACTATATCTTCCAGTTTTACTATAATATCCGAAGTCCTGTCCTGCTCTATCAGCTTCTCCATAGCTCTTATCTTCTCGAAGAGATCGGAGGGTATATTATCCTCCATCGTGCTGACATATATGCGCTCATGCTCTGTGGCCTGATTGCTCTCATCCTCGCTCATCAGCTCCTCAAAAAGCTTCTCGCCGGGCCTGAGACCGGTGATCTCCACCTCAATATCCTCACCCGGTGTATAGCCGGATAGGCTGATGAGATCGCGGGCCAGATCGATTATCTTCACCGGTTCACCCATATCGAGCACGAAGACCTCGCCCCCCTGGCCCTGTGAGCCGGCCTGCAGGACGAGCTGGACTGCCTCGGGTATGGTCATAAAGTAGCGCCGCACATCGCTGTGGGTGACAGTGACCGGCCCGCCATTTTTAATCTGTTCCTTGAAGATCGGTATCACACTGCCCTCACTGCCCAGCACGTTGCCGAATCTCACGGCCATAAAACTCGTTTTAGAGCCCTCATCCAGCCGCTGTACCAGCATCTCGGCCACCCTCTTGCTGGCCCCCATCACATTGGTGGGATTTACGGCCTTATCGGTCGAGATGAGAACAAAGCGGCTGCTGTCATACTGTTCGGCCATCCTGGCCGTATTCCAGGTGCCGGCGATATTGTTCTTCACCGCCTCACCCGGGTTTTCCTCCATCAGTGGCACATGCTTGTGGGCGGCGGCGTGAAAGACGACATCGGGGTGGTGACGGGCAAATATATAATCGAGCCTCTCCTCATCCCGGACACTGGCGATGATCGGCACCACCTCCAGGTCAGGGAAATTCTCCTGCAGCTCGCGCAGCAGCAGATAGGTGGAATTTTCGTATATATCAAGAACCAGAAGTCTTTTGGGCTCATATTCGGCTATCTGCCGGCAGAGTTCGGAGCCGATCGAACCTCCGCCACCGGTGACCAAAACCGTCTTTCCCTCCAGATAGGAACAGATATTGCCGGTGTCGAGCTCGACCGGATCGCGGCGCAAAAGATCCTCAACCTGGACCTCGCGCAGCTGGCTCAGGCTGACATCACCATTTATCAATTCATACATGCCGGGAACCGTCTTCACGCTGACATCCTCACCCCGGGCCAGATTGAAAATCTCCTTCACCTCGCTGCCGGGTGCTGAGGGGATGGCGATTATGACCTCATCGACACCGTGCTGCTCGATAATCTGCGGTATATCTCCTCTGGTCCCCAGCACCCTGACACCGAGCAGTCTCAGATTCTGTTTTTCGGGATCATCGTCAACAAGCCCCACTATCCTCTTGTCCAGCTCGGGATGTTTATGCATCTCGCGGATGATCATCTCACCGGCATCACCGGCACCCACGATCAGCACATTGCTCTCAGGCTGACTGTGCTCCCGCTTCTCCAGATAATCTTTGAGCAGGCGCAGGCTGAATCTGAAGCCGCCCAGGGCAAATATCAGAAGCAGAGTGTTGAGCACCGGTATGCTGCGCGGGAGCGTTATCTGCCAGAAATAGGTATATGTCATAAAGAGCAGATTGATGATGATGGCATTTTTGATGATCGACATCAGCTCACCTATGCTGGCATACTGCCACAGGCGGTTATAGAGATCGGAAAAATAGAGAATAACAGCACCTATCAGCGTCAGAGGCAGCAGATAGGCGGTCTGAAAATAATTCAGCCACTCACCCTCAAAGCGCAGATAAAAGCTGGCCGCAAGGCAGATATTGAGGAGCAGAAGATCGATTATAATCAGGCGGGAGCGCGTATAAATTCGAGTCATATAATCGAGCATGATATGTAAACCTCCGCAAAAAACTTAAATAAATTCGATCCTGCCAGAAAATTTAACAGCTCTGGATATGCAGGCAAAAACTCTTTGCAACTCTCTATAGCTTAATTCTATCCCGGCTTTATTTCTCCTGCCTGACACCCGCAGATAATTTCAGCTCCGCGGCAGGTAAAAGGAGATCTGCTGCGGAAGTTATTAAGAGAGAGAACAAGAAGGAAAGGAGTGTTATTATGACAGAAAAAGTCCTGAAAAATGTCAGTCTGGTGGGCCGGGAGGAGATTATTCCCCACGCTGACATCCTGATAGAGGAGGGAAGGATAACCGAAATATGGGACAGAAATTCCGGTCGGGAAGCCGGTGAGAGAAATAAAAAAGAGGCCGAAATGGAGCTCAATCTCAAAGGGCAGTATTACGCTCTGCCCGGTTTTATCGATACCCATATCCACGGAGCTTTTGGCAGCGATATCACCGACGGCAGCCCTGAGGCCTGGGAGGATATCTCCAGATACAAGCTGAGCCAGGGCACCACGGGCTATCTGGGTACAGTGCTGACCGGCCCCCGGGAGGAGACCGAGAAACTCTGCCGCGACCTGGGCCGGTATATCAAAAAAGGTGAAAATCTGAATCTGATAGGTGTCCATATCGAGGGTCCCTATATTAATGAGGAGAAGAAAGGTGCACAGAATGAAGCCTATATCAGAAAGCCCTCACTCGATGAGGTCAAAAGATGGCATGAGCTTCTGGGGGATGGCCTCAAGCTCATCTCACTGGCTCCGGAGCTGAAGGGCAGCCGAAAGGTCATCGAATATGCCTCTGATAGCGATATAGTAACAGGTGCGGTCCATACCAGTGCCGATTATGAGGATATGCAGCAGGCCTTTGCCGCCGGCCTGGAGCTCGGTGTCCACCTCTTCAACGGGATGAAGGGCCTGCACCACCGTCGTCCCGGTGTGGTGGGTGCTTTTCTGGAGGATGAGGAAAGGCCGGTGGAGATAATTGCCGACGGCATTCATCTGCATCCGGCCGTGATCAGAATGGTTTTCAACTGCAAGAGCAGCGAAAATGTTCTGGCCATAACCGATGCCATGAGGGCGGCCGGCATGCCAGCGGGCAGCTATGATCTGGGCGGGCTGGAGGTTGAAATAGAGGGGAATGAAGCCCGGCTGGAAGACGGCAGCCTGGCCGGCAGCACACTGACCATGAATAGAGCCCTCAAGAATCTCATCTCCTTCACCGGACTCGATCTCATCCAGGCGGCAAAGCCTGTCAGTCACAACCCGGCCAGACTTCTTGGTTTAAATGACAGAGGCCTGCTCGAAGAGGGCAGGCGGGCGGATATAGTTCTCCTGGATGAAAATCTGGATGTCCGCCTGACCATGCTCGAAGGTGATATACTCTACGATGAGCGGGAGTGAAAAATCAGTTCTCACCGAAACGGGCCGGCATCATATCCCGTCTCATCAGATCCTCGTAACTCTCCCGGCGCTCCACAGGGCTGGCCTGGCCCTCATGGACCAGCACAACTGCCGGCCGGGGTATCTCATTGTAGTTGCTGGCCAGTGAGCGGGTATATGCTCCTGTGGCAGGCACTGCCAGCAGATCACCGCTCTCTGCCGGGGGCAGTTCCACCTCATCTATGAGTATATCACCGGACTCACAGCAGCGGCCGGCCACAGCCACGGTCTCCTGCGGGCTTTTATCAGCTTTTCCGGCCAGAAGGGCGCTGTATTCGGCATCATAGAGGGCGGGTCTGATGTTATCACTCATACCACCATCGACAGCCACATATTTCTTTCCACCGGGCGAGGGCTTGATAGAACCCACTGTATAGAGTGTCGTTCCCGCCGGCCCCACCAGCGAACGGCCGGGCTCCAGCATCAGTTCGGGCAGGGGATAATCCAGCCGGCGGGACTCCTCAGCCACCCCATCACTGATATTCTGCACATGCTGCCCGATCGAGACTTCGGGATCGCCCTCCGCCTGCCTTATTCCCAGTCCCCCGCCCAGATTGAGACGGGAGCAGATGACCCCCGTCTCCTCACTCAGTTCGGCCATAAACTCGAACATTATTCCGATCAGGCGGCTGTAGGCCTCCTGTTCGTATATCTGGGAGCCGATATGGGCATGGAGGCCTTCAAACTCAAGATTCTCCAGCCTGTCTCCATCGGATAGTTCATCTCTTCCAGCTATCATCTCCACCAGTCTCCGGGCCCTGCCGTCCGTTAGTCCCAGGCCGAATTTTGACCGGGGCTGGCCCGTCACCATATATTCGTGTGTATGAGCTTCGATGCCGGGTTTGACCCGCAGCATAACAGCGGGCCTCACATCCATCTCCCCGGCCAGCTCATTGAGAGCCCTGGCTTCCTGGAAGTTATCGACAAAGAAACCACCTATTCCCGCCTCGAGTGCCATCTTCAGCTCATGAACCTGTTTGTTGTTGCCGTGAAAATGTATGCAGTCCGGATCCACACCGGCTCTGAGAGCCTTAAAGAGCTCGCCGCCCGAGACCACATCTAGCCCCAGCCCCTCCTGCCTCATTATTTTGAAGACTGTGCGGTTGGCCAGTGCCTTGCTGGCATATAAAATTTGAAAATCCCCGGGGTAGCTTTCCCGGAGTGCGCTGTGATAGCAATTGGCCCTCCTTCTCATATCCTTTTCGTCCAGGACCAGAAGCGGTGTGCCAAATTCCTCGCGCAGCTCCTCACCGCTCACTCCTCCAATCTGCAGTACTCCCTGCTCGTCTATCTCCATCGTACCGGAAAGAAACACTTTTATCATCTCCTCCTGCATTCTCATTTCATATCTTTTAGCCATTTTAATTTCAATAATATAATATCCTGGTATCTCTCGCTAATTTTAAATCCTTCTATCAAATACAATCCGTGCTGACGGAAAAAGGCTGATCTCAGTCTCCCGCGCTTTCGGCGGTCGTTCCGGCTGGCGCATCTCCGGACTCCATCACCGTCCGGCGCTCACTGCGGTAGAGCGAGAGCGCTATGAACAGTATTACCAGCATCAGTGCGGATATTATGACATAGGTGGTGGAAAAGCCCAGCCATTCCGCCAGGTTCACGCCGAAGATCGGCCCCAGCATGCCCCCGATATCGCCGAAGACGCGATATATTCCCAGAGTGCGCCCCCTCAGATCGGGCCGGGAGACATCCCCCAGCAGTGTGAGCAGCGGGCTGCTGGTGATGCCGGAGCTGGTGCCCAGCAAAAGCAGCCCCACAACCACCATGATCAGCGAGGGATAGACAGCCCAGATCAAAAAGGCTAAAGCCCCCATAAACGCCCCGGCCAGGCTGAAGGCCGTGCGGGTGCGGGCCTGGTCGATAAATCTGCCCAGCACAAGTGTGGAGAGCCCCTTGGTCATCATCATAACACCCATGAGAAAACCGCTCATGCCCTCCGGGCTCAAACCCAGGACATTGATGCCGTAGTTTTCGACATAGAGTGCGGTCGTGGAGAGAAAAACCCCCTGCACGGCGAACCATTCCAGCATATTTGCCGAAGATATCCTTAACACCCGCCTGTCGGAGAGAGCCAGCCTGACAGCTTTGATCGGCCCCACCACGGTTGTCTTTGGTGTGGCATCGATATCACGCGGTATCAGAAGGTAGGCCACAGCAGTGAAGATGAAGAGCGAAGCCGCGGAGAATATGAAGGCCGCACTGTAGCCGAAATAATCAGAGATAAGGCCGCCCAGAAAAAGTCCGGCGGGCAGGCCAAAGAGCCCGGCGGTGCGCACATAGGCTGTTCTGCTGCCCCTGTTCTCCCTGTCGGTCAGATGAAACATCAGGGCATAGACCGTGATGAAGCCCAGAGCCGAGCCGATACCGTAGAAAAAACGGGCCACAAAGAATATGTGACCGGGCAGAATGGGGCTGTGCATGCCGACCAGAAAACCGACCACCGTCACCGCCTTGAGCAGCAGTCCCGCTATCAGCGGTTTGCGGCAGCCGTGGCGGTCTACAAGCTCCCCCACAGCGGTGTTAAAGATGACGCGGGAGATCCTATTGCCGGAGATGATCATGCTCAAAAAGAAAGGCGAAACGCCCAGTATGGGACCCAGCAGCGGAATTATGGGAAAGGCCACACCGCTGCCCAGGCCGTTCAAAAATAATATTATGCCCAAAAGCAGCAATACTCTGTCAGCCTGGCCGCGAGAAAAACGAGATTGAGCACTCAACTCCATCCCTCCAACCCCTGAATATAATTTCAGCTCTTTCTCATGCAACTATTATAAAACAGATGAACAAAAATTTTAAGTGCTGGCGGACAAAAATTTAATTTCTCGGGTCTCAGAGTTAAATTTTTTGCTTTTTAACTNCAGCTGTGTTAAAATTGGCNANACGATGATTGATGTGANAAGAAACTCTGGAGGCAGATTAATATGAANAGGTGCAGGCTCTGTNCCGCTGAAGAACTGCAGAGGATTGCAGATGAGGATNTGNANAGNGATNATTACTACCACTGCCCTGAATGCGATCTGATCATGCTGCCNGAAGNTGAACTGCCGGCTCCNGCTGANGANCGCCGGCGCTATCTCGATCACGACAACACNTTTGCCACCAGCGGCTATGTGCGGATGTTNGAGGANTTTATCGAAGANTTTATAGAGCCCCGCCTGGAGGAGATGGAGAAGGCGCTGGATTTTGGCTGTGGGCCCGGGCCCGTGCTGGCCACCATGCTCAAGGANAGAGGNCTTGATGTCGACATCTACGANCCCTATTTCTTTCCGGAGGANGNCTTTCNGGANGAGAANTACGACCTCATCACCTCTACAGAGGTCTTCGAACANCTNAGCTCACCTGCGGAGGAGCTGNAGATTTTGCTCGATGTGTTAAAACCGGGTAAGTACCTGGCCCTCATGACCTCTCTCCACCCCGGTCCGGAAGAGATGAGCGGGTGGAACTACCGCCATGATGACACACATATCACCTTCTTCAGCTGGCAGACCGTAAAGTGGCTGGAGGAGAATTATCCCCTGCGGATTGCCGCCAGCGACCGCAAAAAGGTGGTGCTGCTGCGCAGGACCGGACGATAAGTTGCGATCAGCCCTTGCCGGAAGTCCTCA
>SL_8KL_010_SEDDRAFT_10001115_pt1 | contig 23316 bp, 19 predicted proteins | sample SodLakKL_010_SED_4_FD_11160 | JGI IMG/M metagenome (IMG submission 11160) | reverse complement strand
TCAAAACAAACCACGAGCATGGACCTACAACAGATCCGGCAGTACGACAAGCATTATACTACAGCTTTAACCTACAAGAGTTTGTAGACAACTATTTTGAAGGGTATGCAACTACTCAGTTCCATCCTTATTCTCAAGTATCTTGGGCAGTAACCGATGAGTGGGTAGAAAGCTTACCGGATTACAGCTTTGACTTAGACCGAGCCGCTCAAATTCTTGATGACGCCGGTTGGACAGTTGGAGCAGACGGAGTAAGAGAAAAAGACGGTGAAACTTTAACCCTTAACATCCTTGCAATGCCAGATCATGATATCCTTGACACCCTCATTCCTATGTGGGAAAGAGACTGGGGCGAAGGACTAAACATCGACCTTAACGTTGCTTACGAAGAGTTCAACTCAATTCTTGACACCGTAATCTATGACTCTGACAACAACGTTGAAGAGTGGAGTATGTTCTTCCTTGCAACGACCATCACAAGCTACGATCCTCATGGTACCGTCGAAGGTTCGTTCCATTCACGACACGTGCGATCCGGTGGAAATAACACTTCAAGATACCGAAATGAAGAAGTCGACCGAATGATCGACGAAGGTGAAAGAATCATGGACGACGACGAAGCAAGACCACACTATCAGGAAATCGGCCGAATCTTAACTGAAGACGCAGCCTTCATGCCTGTATATGCCAACGAAACCTATGACTTCTACCACAACAAGCTGCAAAACTTCGAAACTCACAGTATCTACAACTGGGTAGCAGCGATGAGAGATGCATATATCCAAGGTCACGGAAACTAAATCTTTAAAACATGGACCAAGAATCATAAACTTGACAGGGCTTAACATTTAAGTCTTTGAGAAAATTGAAGGCAATCTTACATTCCCTTGTAAGATTGCCTTCGTTTCAAGTAAGGCCTGTTTTTAGACAATTGAAAAATTAATATTTATACACGAACTGTTGAGGAGTGAGGGTATGTTAAAATTTATTGGAAAAAGGATACTTCAGCTGATTCCCACCCTGATTGCCATCTCCCTCTTGATTTTTATTGTTGTGGATTTTATGCCGGGAGACTATGTACAGTCCTACTTGGGACTGGGTAGTGATGTAACTCCTGAACGACAACAGGAAATCCGGGAGCTGCTGGGGCTGGATCGATCGATGCCGATCCGATATTTAAGCTGGTTAGGCCGCATAGTGACAGGAGATTTAGGACGGAGTCTGGTTTACAGTGATGAAGTCAGTAATATTATTTTCGGTTTCATCTGGAACTCCTTTTTATTGAACTTTTTTTCGTTAATTATTGCATTGTGTATTGCGATCCCTGTGGGGATCAAATCAGCGGTGAAGAAATACGGACCATTTGACAATTTCTTTACGGTGTTTTCATTGTTAGGGGTATCGATGCCCACATTTTTCTTTGCACTACTGCTGATCTTCGTATTTGCCGCCCGTTTTGAATGGCTCCCAATGAGTGGAATGCAGACCTCCATCATGGCTATACGGGGATATCCCAGTCTGTGGGCACAAATCAGAGATGTTGGAAGTCATATGATTTTGCCGGTTACAGTATTATCTTTAAGCAGCTTGGCAACACTGACCCGATACACACGAAACTCCGTGATCGAGGTCATTAACCAGGACTATATTCGAACTGCACGATCGAAGGGTCTGAAGGAAAAAGTGGTAATCTATAAGCACGCATTTCGAAATGCTCTGCTTCCACTGATCACGATTCTGGGAATGTGGATTCCCGCATTGTTCGGTGGAGCAATTCTTCTGGAAACCGTCTTTATCTGGCCGGGAATCGGTCGGGTACTGCTGAGAGGAATTCGAAATCAGGATTTATCACTTGTCATGGCGACTCTTGTATTCTATGGGGTCTTACGGGTTCTGGGAAATCTTCTCGCGGATATTTCCTACGGAATTGCCGACCCACGAGTAAGAGTAAAGTAGGAGGAGGATAACGAATGTCTGAAATAAAAAATGATCAAACAACCACAACGACTCCTCGCCTGAAGCCGGAAGGACCCTGGAAGATTGCGTGGAATCGGTTTAAAAAGAATAAAGTTGCATTGGTAGGAGGAACAGGCTTTCTCCTTATCGTACTGGGAGTGATTGTAATTCCCATGATTTTCTCGTTTAATTTGTGGAGAACGATGGAGTTGGATGCCGGAACGGCAATCAGTTCAACAGTGTTGGATTCACTGGACGAAAAAGGGGTTGAAATCGACGAAGAGTTTGAAGAGACCTTCTTCAACCGTTTTGACGAAGTTGTGCGCCAATCGCACTTTGAAGACTTTATCGAGCAGAATGAGTTGGATGACATCTATACACAGGAAGATATAAACCAATTATTTGCAGGGGAAGCAGTGGGAACCGGACGAATCATCCGTGAAACGATTTTTGTGAACCTGCGTGCCCATGGCTTTGAGTTGGAAAACTCCGACCAGCCGCCTTCAAGAGAAAACTGGCTGGGAACCGACCGTCAAGGACGGGATGTCATGTTCCGCCTCTTCTACGGTGGGAGAATTTCCCTCATAGTGGGGCTGCTTTCAGCCACATTGACAGTCTCCCTCGGTACGGTTGTGGGAGGAGTGTCCGGTTATTACGGCGGAAAGCTTGATGCATTTCTCATGCGTTTTGCTGAGATTGTCCAATCCATTCCCCTGTTACCGATGATGATGTCCATCTCCGCAGCGATGCGATGGGTTCCATCAGAGAGAACCCTGCTTGTCGTTGTGTTTGTGGTCGGAATTTTAAGCTGGCCCGGTCTCGCCCGTGTTGTGAGGGGACAAATCCTCTCCCTCAGAGAGCAGGAGTTTATGCAGGCTACGGAAATTCTGGGGATCTCCGACGTTTCCCGTATTTTCCGTCATTTATTACCAAACGTACTGGCATACATTATTGTTAGTGCAACCCTTGGAATGGGTGGAGCGATTCTTTTGGAAGCAGGACTTTCCTTCCTGGGCCTCGGAGTACAGCCTCCAATGCCGAGCTGGGGAAATATGATTTATCTTGCCAACAACTCCACGGTCTTTAGAGAGTATCTCTGGATGTGGATTCCACCGGGAGTCATGATCATGTTAACCGTTGTTAGTGTAAACTTACTTGGTGAGGGACTTCGAGATGCCCTGGATCCAAAAGAGATTAGGTAGGTGATAAAATGAATGAGATATTAAAAGTAGAAAATCTGGCAACCCATTTCTTCACCGACAAGGGTGTGGTAAAAGCCGTTGACGGAAACTCTTTTACAATTCATGAAGGAAAAACCCTGGGTGTTGTGGGGGAGTCCGGATGTGGAAAGAGCATTACTGCAATGAGCATTCTGAATCTGATTGAAAAGCCCGGTAAAATTGTGAGCGGATCAATCCGGTTTATGGGTGAAGAATTAGTGGGGACATCAAATAAGAGAATACGGGAGATCCGGGGTAATGAAATTTCGATGATTTTCCAGGAACCGATGACTTCTCTGAACCCTGTATTTACCGTAGGTGATCAAATTGGTGAGGCCCTCATCCTTCACCGTAACTTATCAAAAAAAGAAGCAAAAACTGTGGGGGTTGAAATGCTGAATCTAGTGGGGATCCCCCGGGCAGAAAAAGTGATTGATGACTATCCTCATCAGCTCTCCGGTGGAATGCGGCAAAGAGTCATGATTGCCATGGCACTTGCCTGTAACCCGAAGCTGTTGATTGCCGATGAGCCCACAACTGCCTTGGACGTGACGATTCAGGCACAGATTCTTGCACTGATGAACCGTCTGAAGAAAGAGACCAATACAGCGATCATGATGATCACCCACGATCTGGGTGTCGTTGCACAAATGGCGGATCATGTCATTGTCATGTACTCAGGAAAAATCGTGGAATCAGCTCCCGTACTGGAGCTTTACGGAGATCCCAAGCATCCCTATACCATAGGACTTTTGAATTCCATTCCTAAGCTCGAGGGAGAAGTTGAGGAGCTGAATACAATTGAAGGGACCGTACCCAGTCCTTTCGAGCTTCCGAAAGGGTGTTATTTCGAGCCGAGATGTGATAAGAGAATGGAAATTTGCAAGCATAAACATCCTGACACCTACAGCATCAATGAAAATCATACTGTCAGTTGTTATTTATATTCTGATGAGGGGGGAGAAGAGTAGATGAGAGAAAAAATCCTTGAAGTAAAAAATGTTAAAAAATACTTCCCCGTCAATATCGGTCTGTTTAAAAAACCGCTGCAGGTAAAAGCAGTGGACGATGTATCCTTTACAATGTATAAAGGCGAAACCTTAGGGTTGGTTGGAGAGTCCGGTTGCGGGAAGTCCACATTGGGACGTACGATCGTACGGCTTTATGAACCGACTGCCGGACAGATTATCTTTAAAGACCAGGATATTTCCACTTGGAAAAGTCATAAACTTAAAAAATTAAGACAGGAAATGCAGCTGATTTTCCAGGATCCCTACAGTTCATTGAATCCCCGGATGAATGTCAACTCCATTGTGGGAGAGGCAATGCTGGCCCACAAGCTGGTGAGCAAAGCGGAATATGAGGACAGAGTTGTAGACATCATTGAAAAGTGCGGCCTGGCTTCCTATCACGTGAACCGTTACCCTCATCAGTTTTCCGGGGGACAACGGCAGAGAATCGGTGTAGCCAGAGCCTTAGCCCTGAATCCGGAGTTCATCGTAGCCGATGAGCCGGTCTCTGCACTGGATGTATCTGTTCAGTCTCAGGTTCTTAATATGATGAACGGTCTGAAAGATGAGTTCGGTCTTTCCTACCTGTTTATTTCCCATGACCTCAGTGTTGTTAAGCATATCAGTGACCGAATCGGTGTGATGTATCTCGGTTCCATCATCGAATTGACCGGGAAGAGGAAGTTATATGAGAATCCCCTCCATCCCTATACAATGGCCTTGATGGCAGCAATTCCTGAGCCGGATCCGAGGAAAATCAAGAAGATGGAAGCAATCAAAGGAGAAATCCCAAGTAATATCAACACTCCCTCCGGGTGCAAATTCCATACCCGTTGTCCTTATGTCAAGGATATATGCAAGGAAGAGGTACCGGAATTCAGAGAACTGGAGAAGGATCATTTTGTTGCTTGTCACTTTGCAGGAGAGATCTAAAATGAATGATCATAACGATCACAAGAAGGAAAAAAAACCGAATAAAAGCAGTTTTTTTGATATGATGAAGAAAAAAGAAGTGGATGAGGATAAGAAGCATATCGAACTGGAAAAGGGAGACTTTCTGGCCATGGTTATTGCTTTCAGCATGTACGCCATCCCTTTGCTCATCGGAGTTCTTCTTTTATTCTTCCTTGTATCCTGGCTCCTTTTCGGTTTATAAGGATGATCCCGGCCCTGAAATCATCAGGGCCTTTTTTTAAACAAAAAAAACAAAAGCATCAGGAAAAACTTATCAGAAGAGAGATAATTTGATATAGTAGGGAGAGAGATGAGATAAAGGTGGGGGTAGCATGCTTTATAAAATATTAGTTGTTGATGATATGGTAGTAAACCGGAAACTGATGAAAAAGGTGCTGAAGAACAGTGTGGAGGAAGTGTACTTCTACGAGGCGGAGGACGGTTTTCAGGCCATCGACTTGGTCAGGGAGAAGGAGATTGATCTGGTTATTCTGGATCTGATGATGCCCGGAAAGGATGGGTACCAGGTTTTAAGGGAGATCAAAGGGAATGCGGAGACAAAGGAAATTCCTGTCATTGTCAACTCCGCGGTGGATGACATGACAAGCATTAAAGAAACCTTAAGCCTGGGGGCCCTGGACTATTTCACAAAGCCCATCACAGCGGACCAGATGAAGGTGATTATTCCGTTGAAGGTACGGAACGCACTGAAGTATTATGAGCAGAGAAAAGAGTTGATCAAGGTCAATGAAAAAATGCTTCAGGAGTTGAAGATCGCAAATGTTTTGCAGAAGGCATTAATTACTGAAAAAGGGGAAATGAAAAAAGTGGATGTCTCCAGCAGATACTTTCCTTCCAGTCAAATCGGAGGGGACTTCCACGATTGCATTGAAGATCAGGATAAAACCTGGTTTATTATTGCAGATGTTACAGGGCACGGAGTGGCAGCCGCTATGGTGTCCTCCATGGTGAAAGTGATTTTTAACCACGTGATCAAAGAGGCGGGGACTCCGAAGGAAGTTTTGGAAAAAATCAACACGACCTTCTACAACATGATGACCGACAACCGTCATTTATGCTTCTCCGCTTTCGTTGGACTGATTGAAGAAAATCAGCTGATTTACTCCAATGCAGGACATCCCTATGCAGTGCTCTACAGAAAATCCTCCGATCAGATGGATCTTTTAGAGCAAAACGGCTTCCTGATCGGTGTCTTTGAAGATACAAATTATGAAGATGTGGCGACGGAGATTCAGAGGGGTGATTATATCATTACCTACACCGATGGACTCTACGAAACAAAAGTGGGGAACGGTGCAAAGGAAAACAGCTACGAGACGGTTTATCAGGTGTTGCGTGATCATAAAGAGCTGTTGGATGAGAGTAAGGATCGGTTTATTCAGACGGTGATTCAGGACTTCGGAAAATTCGAGAACCATGATTTTGAAGATGACGTGGCAATGATGGTGATCGAAATTACCGGAGAGACTTTTCAACCATGATGGACTTGACAGTTTTTGACCCATTGTGTAAAATGAATTAAATCATAAGCAGGTATTGATGGGAAGAGTAGGAGAAGTGACTTGTAGTGAAAGAGACATCGTCCCCGGCTGAAAGACGATGACAAGCCTGATCTGAACATCATCCCGGAGCCGACCCTTTGAAACTTTCACGTAGAAGGGTCCGTCGGAAAGGCGTTAACTTTCATTGAGTGATAAAGAATGCGACAGATTCTTTATAACGAGGGTGGTACCGCGATAATTTCGTCCCTGAGACTTTGTTCTTGGGGATTTTTTTGTTAGGAAAAAAGTGGGAAGGCTGAATACAATAAGGAATGGAAAGGATGTTGAGGATGGAAAAATTTAAAGGCTTGTCCAAGGAACCTGTGGCAACACGGGAACAGGAAATCTCGGATTTTTGGATTGATCACAAAATTTTAGACAAAAGCATTGATAACCGGGAAGGGAAAACCCCCTTTGTGTTTTACGAGGGGCCTCCCACGGCGAACGGAAAACCGGGGATTCATCATGTGATCTCCCGAACACTGAAGGACTCCGTATGTCGTCTGAAAACCATGCAGGGGTATCAGGTGAAAAGAAAAGCAGGGTGGGATACCCATGGACTTCCCGTGGAGATTGAAGTGGAGAAGCAACTGGGCCTTACCAGCAAGCAGGATATTGAATCCTACGGACTGGAGAAGTTCAATGATCAATGTCGTCATTCCGTCTTCACCTATGAAAAGCAGTGGAGAGAGATGACCGAAAAAATGGGATACTCCATTGACTTGGATAATCCTTATATTACTCTGGAAAATGATTATATTGAGTCTGTGTGGTGGATCCTGGACAAATTTTTCAAAGAGGATTTCATCTATGAGGGACATAAAATTCTGCCCTACTGTCCCCGATGTGGAACGGGTCTCGCATCCCATGAGGTTTCCCAGGGATATAAGGAGATTAAATCCAATACGGTGATTTCCAAATTCAAGCGGAAAGAGCATGACGAGTACTTCCTGGTATGGACAACGACTCCATGGACACTGGCGTCCAACGTTGCCCTGGCCGTTCATCCTGAAGAAACCTATGTGAAGGTGAAAGTGGAGACGGAAGTGTATTACGTGGAAAAAAATCTTGCAAAGCGGGTTGTGGGGGAGGACTATGAAGTTCTTGACACCATGAAGGGGAAAGACTTGGAATATATGGAATATGAACAGTTGATGCCCTTTGTGAAAACCGATAAAAAAGCATTTTTTGTGACCGTTGGAGATTTTGTCAACACCGATGACGGAACAGGAATTGTACACATTGCCCCGGCCTTTGGCGAGGATGACTATCAGGTGGGACAGAAATACGGACTTCCCGTCTTCCAGCCTGTGGACGAGAAGGGAGAATACACTGATACCCCCTGGAAGGGCCGCTTCGTCATGGATGAAGCTGTGGACATCGATATTATCAAATGGCTTCACGGGGAAGGAAAGCTTTTCAAAAAGGAAAAGCAGGAACACAACTATCCCCATTGCTGGAGATGCTCAACACCCCTTCTCTATTACGGAAAGCCCAGCTGGTATATTGAAATGACCAGGATAAAGGATGTATTAATCGAAAACAATAAAACCGTGGAGTGGTATCCCGATTACGTGGGGGAAAAACGCTTCGGAAACTGGCTTGAAAATCTGAATGACTGGGCGATTTCCAGAAACCGCTACTGGGGCACGCCATTGAATATCTGGACCTGTGAATGCGGGAACAAAACCTCCGTGGGATCACGGGAAGAATTAAAGAAAAAAGCCATAGAAGAGGTACAGGATGATGTGGAACTTCACAGACCCTATGTGGATGACATTCACTTAAAGTGTGACAAATGCGGAGGATCCATGAACCGGGTTGAAGAGGTGATTGACTGCTGGTTCGACAGTGGAGCCATGCCTTTTGCCCAGCACCATTATCCCTTCGAGAATAAGGAAAATTTTGATGAATTGTTCCCGGCGGACTTTATCTGCGAAGGAATTGATCAGACCCGGGGATGGTTTTACTCGCTTCTTGCAATTTCAAGTTTTGTGAAGGGAGTCTCTCCCTATAAACGGGTGCTGGTGAATGATCTGATCCTTGACAAGGAAGGAAAGAAAATGTCCAAGTCCAAGGGAAATACCGTGGATCCCTTCGAGCTTTTTGATCGTTACGGAGCCGATGCGCTGCGCTGGTATCTTCTTTTTGTCAGTCCTGCATGGACACCGACGAAATTCGATATTGAAGGATTGAAGGAAGTAAAGAGCAAGTTTTTCGGTACACTGGAGAATGTCTATAATTTCTTTACACTGTATGCCAATACCGATGGAGTTGATCCCGGGGAATTTCATGTTGAGGAGAAGGAGCGACCTGAGCTGGATCAATGGATTCTCTCGAAATACAATACCCTTGTAAAGGAAGTTGATCAGGATCTTACCGTCTTTGATTTGACCAAGGCCGTCCGGAAAATTCAGGAGTTCGTCAACGAGGACCTTTCCAACTGGTATATCCGTCGGGCCCGTCGGCGTTTTTGGGCGTCGGAGCTGAATCCGGATAAAAAGGCGGTCTACAACACCACCTTTGAGGTTCTGGAGGGGATTTCACGACTGATGGCACCTTTCGCACCCTTCATGGCCGACGAGCTGTATCAGAAGCTGACAGGAAAAGAATCGGTGCATTTAGCGGACTATCCTGTTGTCAAGGAAGACCTGATTCAAAAGTCCGTGGAGGAGCCCATGGATCTGGTTCGTGATTTGGTGGGACTCGGCCGGGCGACGAGAGAAAAATCCAAGCTCAAGGTACGACAGCCCCTGAACAAAATCATCGTGGACGGAAACAAACGGGATCTTATTGAAGATCTGACTCCCCTCCTTATGGAGGAGTTGAATGTCAAATCCGTGGAGTTTACCGAAGATCTGACGGAGTACATGAATTTCAGCTTAAAACCCAACTTCAGAGTGGCAGGACCGAAACTGGGAGGAAAGATCAAAAGACTTCCCAAGGTACTGAACCAATTGGATGCCACAAAAGCAGCAAACATTGTGAAGGATCAGGGATATCTTGAAGTGGAAATGGAGGGGGAAACCCTTCGCCTTGAAGAAGAGGATCTGATGATTAACATTAATGCGAAGGAAGGGTTTAATGTGGAAATGGAGGGCACAAAATTTGTGATCCTTGATACCACCCTTACAGAGGAACTGATCCACGAAGGATATGCCCGGGAATTCGTTTCAAAAGTACAGCAGATTCGAAAAAACCAGGATTTCCAAGTGTTGGATCACATCCATATCCGTTACTCCGGAGATGATGAACTGGAAGCGGGAATTGAAAAGCATAAGGAATACATTAAAAAAGAAACCCTGGCGCTCTCATTGGATGCCTGCAATGAGAAATGCGGGGAGGAATATAATCTGAACGATCATATGACCCGAATAGAAGTGAAAAAAGCATAAAGAAGCTCATTGTAAACTCATAGAAAAACTCTCCGGGATCTCCCCGGGGAGTTTTTTCTTAAAAATGACTGTGGTATACTAACAGTGAAGATATTTAGGCAACCGAAGGATTATTCGGATCCGGCTGAAGAAGGAATCACCAAAAAATTTTGAAGGAGGACGATGAAATGCAGGAACTGCTGATTGTACTGAACAAGGATGAAGATTCAATCTCCATTGTGGATGTGGAAAAGGGGGAGGAAGTCAAAAGAATCGAAACCGATCATAATCCTCACGAAGTTGTGATAACAATGGACGGTAAAAAAACCTATGTCACCTGCTCTTTAGGAAACACCATCGATGTGATTGATAACGAAAGCTTTGAGATCGTAAAACGGATCACCCATGAAGAATTCAATTTTCCCCATGGACTGGATCTTGTGGAGGATGGAAAAAAGCTGTATGTTGCATCCACCTATTCGGAAATGATTTTTGTCATCGACACGGAAACCGATGAAATCATTAATAAATTCCCAACATATCAGGGCTTATCCCATATGATTGAGCCATCTCCTGACGGCAAGACAATCTATGTTCCCAACATCGGATCCCATAATATTACCATCATCGATGTGGAAAAGGAAGAAATTGCGGGACATTTTCCCGTGGGGAGAGGTCCCGAGGGTGTAGCCTGCTCTAAAGACGGTAAATATGTATACGTTGCAAACCAGGAGGATAATACAATCCATGTGATCAATCGTGAAACCTTGAAGCCTGATTATAAACGCCGGGGAGGGGACTGCCCCATTCGCATTGTTTTTTCTCCCGATGGACGATATGCATTTATTCCTAACCGTTTTTCCATGGATGTATCGGTGATCGATACCAAACATGTGATGAAAGGACAGGAAGTCCCCTGGGAAATCAAGCGGATTCCCATCGGCATCTGGCCGGGAGGAGTGTGTTTTAACGAAGAGGGAGACCGTGCCTTTGTGGCAAACAATAAGACCAACGACATTTCCTTTATAGATGTCACATCCCTGGAAGAGATGAAAAGAGTGAAAGCGGGAATTCATCCCGACGGAATCGCTTACTTGAAAAGAAGATAGCTGAGACTTGATTTTATCCAAAAGAAGTAGTATAGTATCTACGTTAAGGTGGAGAGAAAGACTCTCGACCAGAGATGTAGAGGTGGAGAAATGAACAGGATAATGAATCAAATAATAAAAATTGAAAAGCCCATGATCATAGCGGGACCCTGTTCCATTGAAAGCTATGATCAGGCCATAGAAACCGCAAAATTCCTTAAGGATCTGGGAGTCACCCATTTTCGGGGTGGAGCCTTCAAGCCGAGAACCTCTCCCGATGCCTTTCAAGGACTGGGAAAAGACGCACTGGAGATCCATAAAGCGGTAAAGAGGGAAACTGGACTTATGACATCCACCGAGCTGATGGATGCAAGGGATCTGGACATCGTCTACGATGCTGTGGATTATTTGCAGATCGGGTCAAGAAATATGCATAACTATTCCCTGCTAAGGACCCTGGGGGAGCAGGACAAGCCGGTGATTTTAAAAAGAGGCATGGCCGCCACCATCGAAGAGTGGATTCTTGCCAGTGAATATATCCGAAAAGCGGGGAACGATCAGATCATTCTTTGTGAACGGGGAATCCGGAGTTTTGACTCCTATACCAGAAACACCATGGATATTGCAGCGATCCCCATTATGAAACAGGAAACCGGGTTGCCGGTTATTGCGGATCCCAGCCATGGAACAGGAAAAAGAGAACTGGTCCTGCCCATGTCTCTGGCAGCACTTGCTGCAGGGGCGGACGGCGTAATGATCGAGGTTCATCCCAGACCGGAAGAGGCACTTTCCGATGGAGAACAGTCCTTGGATTTTGACGCATTTAAAAAGGTCTATCATGAAATAAAAAGCCGAATCCTTTAGGATCCGGCTTTTTTTAAGGGCTAAATGGTGGACAGAGACTTCTCCAGCGCCTGGATTAAGTCTTCCGCATCTTCAATACCGACAGAGATTCTTACAAGGCCATCGGTAATTCCCGCCGCACAGCGTTCCTCAACGGGAACGGGGGAATGGGTCATTGATGCGGGGTGTTGAATGAGAGAATCCACTGTTCCCAGACTCACGGCCAGGTGGAATATTTCAATGGTATTCATCATGGTTTTTCCTGCTTCCAGACCGCCCTTCAACTCCAGGGAAATCATTCCTCCAAATCCGTCAGCCTGAATTTTTGCCAGCTCATGCTGAGGATGGGAAGGAAGTCCGGGATAATACACCCGCTCTACCTTCGGATGATTCTCCAGGAACCTGGCCACTTTCATGGCATTTTTTTCATGCTCCTTCATTCGGATGGCCAGGGTTTTCACACCTCTTAACATAAGCCAGGCATCAAAGGGACTGGTGATCCCGCCGATATCCTTCTGGGTGGTCATTCGGATATGGTCCATATCCTCTTTGTTGCCGATAAGAATTCCTGCAACCACATCTCCGTGACCGTTAATGTATTTTGTTGCGCTATGAAGGACAAGGTCCGCTCCCAACGTGATCGGTCGCTGAAGGTATGGAGTCATAAAGGTGTTATCCACAATCAGCCGTGCACCGCCGTTGTGGGCAATCTCTGCACAGGCTTTGATGTCGGTCAGCTGCATTGCAGGATTTGCGGGTGTTTCGATATAGATAATCTTTGTATTCGGCCGCATAGCGTTTTTGAAGCTTTCCGGGTTCGACGCATCATCCACAAAGGTCACTTCAATGCCCCATTTTGTCACGATATGGGAAAGAAAGCTATGGGTACATCCATAAAGACAGCGCTGAGCAACAATATGATCTCCCTGCTCAACAAAAGCGAGGATTCCGGCACTAACCGCCGCCATCCCTGATCCGTAAATGGTGGCATCCTCTCCCTCCTCCAGGAGTGCCATTTTGTCCTCTAAAAGCTTTACCGTTGGATTTCCCAGCCGGGAATAAATATATCCTTCCTCTTCTCCGGCAAAACGATTAGCGCCCTGATCCACATTATCAAAAACAAACGTGGAAGTCTGATAAATCGGCTGAATGTGAGATCCCGTGGTTTTACAGGCCTCTCCGTACACCAACTGGGTTTCTCGCTTGCATTTCTTTAAATCCATATACATCCCCCTCATAGTTTAAGTACTCTCGTGTTTACCATTCTATTATATCTGACTTTGTGAAAAAAATCCTTTGTTTTCTTAAAAAAGTTGAAGGGCAATAAAAAATCCATAAGCTCATTGGGAGGAATCCGGTCCGGGGAATCAGGGTTTAGACTCTGGGGAAACGGGTATTTATCCCATAGCATCGAAAGCATTTAAAAAGGAGGAATAAAATGGATATATTAGAAGCAATCAATAAAAGAAAATCCTACCGGGGGTTATCGAAGGAACCGATTTCCAGAGAAACCATTGAAGAAATTGTAAAAGCGGGAAGAATGGCTCCTTCATGCTCAAACAATCAGCCATGGAGATACATTGTTGTGGATCAGAAGGAGGATCTGGAGCGGCTTTATCCCGCTCTTACTGACGGGAACTATTGGATGAAGCTGGGTCCTGTCATTGTTGCGATTATTACGCAAAAAGACTATGATTGTGTAATCAAAAGTCGGGTGTATCATCACTTTGATACGGGTCTTGCCACGGGCTTTATGCTCTTGAGAGCACAGGAACTGGGGATTCAAACCCACCTGGTGGCGGGCTACAGTCCAAGTAAAACCAGAAAAATTCTTGGAATTCCCGATGAAATGGATGTGGTTTCCCTAATGGCGATGGGACGTCTTGCGGAAGAGGTTCCACAGGAATTATCGGAAAAGCACAGGTCATCGGAAGGGAAGCGGCCTGAGCGCCTAAAGCTTCACGAAATTCTGCATTACAACGGCTATAACCCTGAGGTTGAACCGAATAATCGTGAATCATCATAGGAAATTGCAGATCAGTGGGGGTTCTCCCGATGGAGAATCCTCATTTGTTTTGCTTTTCATCTTCAGGGTTATCCGATATAATAACAGAAAGATTGATAATGAAAAGGAGGGAAGTCTATGGAACTATTGGTGGTTGTATTAAACCGGGTGGAATTTCTTACGGATTTACTGGATGAATTTACCGAAGAGGGACTAAGTGGAGCAACGGTGATCGACAGCGCAGGGATGGGACACATTTTAGCGGATCACGTGCCTTTTTTCTCAATGTTTGCAGAAATTGACGATCCGACGAAAAATCACAGCAAAACCATCTTCACTGTAGTGGACTGCTGTGACAAAAGGGAAAGAGCAATCCGGGCAGTGGAAAAGGCGGTAGGAGATATTGATAAACCGGATACGGCAATTATTTTTACAGTCCCTGTAAGCTTTGCAAAAGGGATTATAAAAAAGGAAAAGGGTGAAAAATAGTGAATCATGCGCTTTATATCGGAATCATTCTTCTGATCGGAACCTTTGGAGGGAAGACCGCAAGAATTGCCAGGCTTCCTTCAGTCACAGGCTACATTCTGATCGGTTTATTGCTGGGACCCTCCTTTCTGAACCTTTTTACAAAGGAACTGATCGGGGATCTTGCTTTTGTCAATCAAATAGCCCTGGGGATCCTGTCGGTCTCTATCGGGGGAGAACTGCACCGAAACGTTTTCAAAAAGTATGGGAAACGGCTGTTTATCATTTCCTTTGGAGATGAACTTTTAACCCTGATTTTAGGGACCGGTTTTACCTATCTGCTAGGAGCCCCATTTGACGTGGCAGTGATTTTAGGGATTTTGGCGATGACGGTTTCCCCATCAGGGGTCATCTCCATTATTAATGAATACCGGACCAAGGGAGAATTTACAAAGAATGTACTGGCCCTTGTCGCCATCGACAACTTAAACTGTATTGTGATTTTCGGTATTGCAACTGCCATTATTCAGGGAATCTATTCTCCTGCCATCGCTGGGATCGGAATGATTACCTCCGTGATCGTGGAAATCGGCCTTGCAGTCATTTTCGGAGTCTTGGCAGGAATTGCTTTAGCATGGATGGTCCGGAGAAATACGGAGACACCGAAACTATTGACGATTCTCCTTGGGTTGGTTTTAGTGAACACAGGACTTGCAGATCAATTTAATCTGTCTGCCTTACTGGTCAATATGATCATGGGTGGCGTCGCAACAAATATGATCCCCAGAAGAGCGGTACTGGCTGCAACAATGGAGCGGGTGGAACTGCCGATCTTTATCGCATTTCTGACCTTGGCTGGAGCAAAGCTCGACCTTCGGATTTTCGATACCGTAGGCCTTATTGTCGTGGGTTATGTCATCGCACGGTTTGTGGGGAAGAGTCTTGGAAGTTATCTTGCATCAAAATTCACCACACTGCCGGTGAATATGCAAAGAAATATCGGTCTTGCCCTGACTCCCCAGGCCGGAGTCGCCATCGGCTTGAGCATTATTGCGGAAGAAAAAATGCCCCATGCCTCAGGGATGATTACCGGGGTTGTTCTGGGAGGAGTGATTGTTTTCGAGATTATCGGTCCTCTGCTGGTAAAGGTGGCACTGAAGAACACGGGTGAGATCACCTGAAGAGGTTAAAAAAAGCAATCTACGTATTGACATAACAACAAAAATTGGATAGTATTAGAGATAATCGTTGAACAAGAATGTACTTTCATTATAAGCAGATAGACATCCAATTTCATCTGGATGTTTTTTGATGTGATTCAATAACTATAGAGGAGGACCAAGATGAATTCAGAAATTGTAAAAAAAGAAAACAACGAAATCACCTTAAAGATCGTAGTAGATAAGGGAGAGTTTAACAAGGCTGTAAACGAGGCATACAAAAAAACAAAGCATCGTTTCAACGTTCCCGGATTCAGAAAGGGAAAAGCACCGAAGCAGATTATTCAGCAGCGGTACGGGAAAGAGGTCTTCTATGAGGAGGCCATTAATATCGCATTTCCCAAGGCCTATGAAAAAGCATTGGATGATCTGAAGATTGATCCTGTGAATCAACCGGAAATCGATATTGAGAATGTGGATCCTGACAGCGATTTGTCTTTTACAGCAAAAATTGAAATTATGCCGGAAATCGAGATTTCCGATTACAAGGGACTTTCAGCGGAAAAGACGAAAGTGGAAGTTGCCGAAGAAGAGATTGAAGAGGAATTGAAAAAGCTTCAAGAGCAAAATGCACGGATGCTTCCTGTCGAGGACCGGGAGGCGAAGGACGGAGATATTCTCACCATCGACTTTGAAGGATTCATTGGGAATGAACCCTTTGAAGGGGGAAAAGCCGAAGACCACGAGTTAACCCTGGGCTCCGGGCAGTTTATCCCCGGTTTTGAAGAGCAGCTTGCAGGAGTTAAGGCTGACGAGGAAACCGAAGTGAAAGTAAATTTCCCTGAAGATTACCATGCTGAAGACCTGAAAGGTCAGGAGGCAACCTTCAAGGTGAAGGTGAAATCCATCAAGGAAAAAGAGCTTCCCGTCATTGATGACGAGCTTGCCACCGAAGCCTCCGAGTTTGATTCTCTGGAAGAGCTGAAGGCGGATATTCGAAAGAAAAAAGAAGAAGAAAAAGCAAAAATGCAGGAATCGGAAGTGGAAAAACAAATCATGGATCAGATCGTGGAAAAGGTCGATGTGGAGATTCCTGAAGCCGTGGTGAAAAGACAAACGGATATGATGATCCGGGATTTTGACATGCAGCTGCGCTATCAGGGATTGGAACTGGCCAAGTATCTGGAAATGACAGGTTCCACCGAGGATGACCTTCGGGAGCAGATGAAGGAAGATGCAGAGAAGCGGGTGAAAACCCAGCTTGCCCTTGAAAAAATCGGAGAGCTCGAAGAAATCCGGCCAAGCGACGAGGATGTGGAAGAGGAATTACAGAGAATGGCAGAGCAATACGGCCAGGAAGTTGAAAAAATAAAGGAAACCATCGGAGAAAGCGAGCGGGAGAACATCAAGGAAAATCTGAAAAACAAGCTTGCAGTGGACCTTCTCATCAAGGAGGCCAACATCACCGAGGTTGAACCCGAGGAAGAAACTCCGGAAAATGTCGGGGAAGACACCGGGGAAGAGGCATAAAGAAGAAAAATGTACAAAGGGTCCATCGGGGCCCTTTTAGAGAAGAAAAGGGTTAAAGGAGGAGAGCACAATGGCTTTAATACCAATGGTCGTAGAGCAAACCAGCAGAGGAGAACGCTCCTACGACATCTATTCAAGACTGTTAAAGGAACGGATCATCTTTTTAACCGATGAAATTAATGATCAAACCGCCAGCCTGGTAGTGGCACAGCTTCTATTCCTGGAAGCGGAGGATCCTGAAAAAGACATCCAGATCTACATCAACAGCCCGGGGGGATCTATTACATCGGGTATGGCGATTTATGATACAATGAATCATGTAAAGCCCGATATCGCAACCACTTGTGTGGGAATGGCAGCGAGCATGGGAGCATTCCTGCTGGCTGCGGGCTCGAAGGGAAAGCGTGTGGCACTTCCCAATGCGGAAGTTATGCTTCACCAGCCTCTTGGAGGAACAAGGGGACAAGCGGAGGATATTCGTATTCATGCAGAGCGGATTGTGAAAATGAGGGAGCACATGAATAAAATCCTCCATGAAAAAACCGGGCAGCCCCTGGAGAAGATTCAAAAGGATACGGACCGGGATTTCTTTATGTCGGCAGATGAAGCGAAAGAGTACGGGGTAATTGATAAGGTGATAGAGAAACGACCCTAACCCCATGGAAGAGGTGTTAAAATGGCGAAATATGAAGAAAAGAAGCAGTTAAAGTGTTCCTTTTGCGGGAAGTCCCAGGATCAGGTAAAACGATTAATTGCCGGACCGAATGTGTATATTTGTGATGAGTGTATTGACCTTTGTCAGGAAATCATCCAGGAAGAATTTGAAGAAAGCATGGAACAGGAAGCAGTTGATCTTCCCAAACCACGGGAGATTAAAGAAATTCTTGACGAGTACGTGATCGGTCAGGAAAATGCGAAAAAAACCTTGGCAGTGGCGGTGTACAATCATTATAAGCGGATCAACAACCCGTCAAAAAATGATGATGTGGAACTGGAAAAAAGCAATATTGTTATGCTTGGACCCACGGGTTCAGGAAAAACCCTTCTTGCCGAGACCCTTGCAAAGATCCTTAATGTTCCCTTTGCAATTGCCGATGCCACGGCTCTTACGGAGGCGGGGTACGTTGGTGAAGATGTGGAGAATATTCTGCTGAAAATTATTCAGGCAGCGGATTTTGATATGGACAAAGCGGAGAAAGGGATTATCTACATTGATGAAATTGACAAAATTTCAAAGAAAAGCGATAACCCCTCCATTACCCGGGATGTCAGTGGAGAAGGAGTACAACAGGCCTTACTGAAAATCCTTGAAGGAACTGTAGCCAGTGTGCCTCCTCAAGGAGGAAGAAAGCATCCTCATCAGGAGTTTATTCAAATCAATACGAAAAACATCCTGTTTGTTTGCGGAGGAGCCTTCGGAGGAATCGAGAAGGTCATTGAAAGCCGAATCGGAAAGAAATCCATGGGATTCGGAGCAGACGTAGGAAAGAGCAATAAGGTTGATGCGAAGGAAATGATGAAAAAGCTGGAACCGGAGGATTTGATCCGTTACGGTTTAATTCCGGAGTTTGTCGGTCGGATGCCGGTTCTTGTCACTCTGGAGGAGTTGGACGAACAGGCATTGATCCAGATTCTGTCGGAACCGAAAAATGCTTTAACAAAGCAGTATAAGAAACTCTTCCAACTGGACAATGTGGTTGTGGAGTTTGAAGAAAACGCTCTGGAGGCAATTGCCAAGAAGGCAATTGCAAGAAAAACCGGAGCCCGGGGTCTTCGGGGAATTACCGAATCGATTATGAACGAGATCATGTACGATATTCCTTCCCGTAACGACATCGATAAAATTATTATCACCAAGGAAACGGTAACAAAGGGTCAAACACCAACCTTTGTATTAAAGAGTAAGGAAGTAAAAGAGGAAGAGCATGCGGAAAACGCATCATAATCAGACATAAGAAAAGGATGGCTGGAGACAGCCATCCTTATTTTTTAAAAAGCTTCCTTAAAACTGGTAGAGAAGTATGCCTAATCCCCCGGAAATAAATACGATGATAATGGGGTGAAGGCGAAAGTAACTTTGGATTCCCAATGCAATGACACCGATGAGCAGGGTCCTGAAATCCATAACTGAGGTCTGGAAAAGAGAAACCGTGGCGGCACCGATCAGTCCTATTACAGCAGGGCGGATTCCCTTGAAAATTCCATTCATGACCTTCGATTCACGATGTTTTAAAATGAGACTGGCCATTAGGGTTACAGCCAAAAAGGAAAAGGAAACGACTCCAAGAGTTCCCACGACCCCACCGATAATTCCCACATGCTTAAAGCCGATGAAGGTTGCAGCATTGATGGAAATGGGACCGGGAGACATTTGGGAAAGGGCGATCACATCAATAAACTCACTTAATTCCAGCCATTGATTGTTTCTCACCACTTCCTGCTCAATCAAAGGAAGCATGCCGTAGCCTCCCCCGAAGCTGAAGGCTCCGATTCGAAGGAAAACAAGGAATATATTAAGCAGTTCCATCGCCCGACCTCCTTTGCTCAAAGATCAGACCTGACATTGCAGCAAGGATGATCATCAAAATCGGATGAAAACTGAAAAATACAATTCCCCCAAAGGCGATTGTTCCTACAATGATGTTATAGATGCTGGGAGTCAGACTTTTGGACAGTTTGACTGCAGCCAGAAAAATCAGTGCTACAATTGCGGGACGAACTCCCTGAAAGAAGAGCTGGATGATTTCAAGATCCTTCACCTGCTCATAAAAGGCTGCCATAATTAGAATGACAATCATCGAGGGAAGAACAGTTCCCAATAAAGCAAAAGCCGCACCCTTCAGACGATAGAGCTTAAAGCCCACAAAGACGGAAGTATTGACGGCAATGGCTCCGGGAAGGCTCTGGGCAACAGCGATAATATCGAGAAAGTCCTCCTCGCTGATCAACTCCGCCCGTTCCACAATTTCCTTTTGAATAACGGGAACCATGGCATATCCTCCCCCAAAGGTAAAGGCACCCACTCGGAAGAAAATGATGAAGAGCCGAAATGCTCGTTGAAACATAAAAAAACCTCCTAAACCAAGGAAATAATCTTTCACCCTATTATACCACAAGCAAATGTGAAAAGTTCAGGGGTTTTGATTAGAGATTTGGGAAATAGGGTATAGTTCTTGAAAAAGAGCTGTGGAATCGTTATAATAGAATGCAGAATTCAGCACAACAAGAGAATGAAAGGAGTGTCAGTATGAGCGATTATACAATTGAATTACCACTGATTCCCTTAAGGGGAATGTCAATTTTTCCATATATGGTTCTTCACTTTGACGTGGGGAGAGAACAGTCGATCAAAGCTTTGGAAGAAGCAATGATCAATGATCAACTGGTGTTTCTTGTCTCACAGAAAGAGGCGGAAATCAGTATGCCATCCACGGAAGACTTCTATCATGTGGGAACCGTAGCGAAAATCAAGCAGATGTTAAAACTACCCGGTGATACCATCCGTGTACTGGTTGAAGGAATATCCCGGGGAGAAATCACTTCCTTTGTTCAGGAAGATCCGTTTTTTGTTGCAGAAGTGGAGGAAAAGTTTGACGACAAGGTGGCGACCCGGCAGGGAAAAGCCCTGATGAAAACTGTTTTGGACAGCTTTGAAGAGTACGTGGAAAAAAACCCAAAGGTTTCGCCGGAAATCCTTGTTACTCTTCATGAGATCGAAGAACCGGGAAGACTTTCGGATACGGTTGCGGCAAATGTTCCACTGAGCCCCAAGGAAAATCAGGAGCTTTTGGAAGCCTTTGACTCCGATCAACGGCTGGAAATCTTATACCGCCTGTTACTGGAACAAATTGAAGTGCTGGAAATTGAAAACACCATTAACACACGGGTAAAAAAACAGGTAAACAAAGTGCAAAAAGAATACTATCTCCGGGAACAGCTCAAGGCCATCCAAAAAGAACTGGGTGAGGATGAAGGAGTTGTGGAGGAAGTGGAAGAGTACAAAAAGAAACTGGAGGAACTTCAGTTGTCCGACTCGATCAGCGAGAAAATTCATCGTGAAATCGACCGTCTTTTAAAGCTCTCTCCCGGTTCTCAGGAATCAGGAGTAATCCGGAACTACGTGGACTGGGTGCTGAACCTGCCTTGGAATGAAGAAACCAAGGATAAGCTGGACTTGAAAAAATCTGCTGAAATCCTTGATGAAGATCACTATGGACTTGAAAAGGTGAAAGAGAGAATTCTGGAATACCTTGCCATACGACAGCTTTCACAAACCATCAAGGGTCCCATCCTATGCCTTGTGGGACCACCGGGTGTGGGGAAAACCTCCATCGCAAAATCCATTGCCCGTTCACTTAATCGTAAATTTGTCCGCATGAGCCTGGGCGGTGTCCGGGATGAAGCGGAAATTCGGGGACATCGGCGAACCTATGTGGGGGCAATTCCCGGTCGGATTATCACCTCCATACGGGAAGGAAAAAGCCGGAATCCCGTGTTCCTTTTTGATGAAATCGATAAAATTGCCGGTGACTTTCGTGGAGATCCCGCATCTGCTCTTTTAGAAGTGCTGGATCCGGAACAAAACAAGGATTTTACGGATCACTATCTGGAGGTGCCCTTCGATCTTTCCAATGTCATGTTTGTGACCACTGCCAATACAGCTCACACGATCCCCAGAGCACTGCTGGATCGTATGGAGGTTATACGGATTGCAGGATATACGGAAGAGGAGAAGACCAGAATCGGGCAAAATTATCTGATTCCCAAGCAAATCAAAGAGCATGGTCTGAAAAAGACCAATCTTCGTATCGGAGAGAAAGCCTTAAGAGATTTGATCAATTATTATACAAGAGAAGCGGGAGTCAGAAACCTCGAGCGGCAGATTGCCAATCTATGCAGAAAAGCCACACGAAGAATCGTGGAAGAAGACATTAAGTCCGTAACAATTACACCGGGGAATCTTTCCAGGTACTTAGGAAAGCCTCTGTTCCGTTACGATATGATCAATTTGAAAAACGAAGTGGGAATTGTGAGAGGTCTTGCATGGACCAGTGTGGGAGGGGACACTCTCTCTGTTGAAGTGACCCTGATGAAGGGTAGCGGTAAGCTTGTCCTTACCGGTCAGCTGGGAGATGTGATGAAGGAATCCGCCCGGGCGGGAATCAGTTACATCCGATCCATTTCGGATCGATACAATATTGACCCGACATTCCATGAAAAAAAGGATATTCATATTCATATCCCCGAAGGAGCAACCCCAAAGGATGGACCATCGGCAGGACTGGCAATGGCAACAGCCGTTATATCCGCCCTCATTGATAAACCCGTCTATAAAGATGTGGCAATGACCGGCGAAATTACTCTTCGGGGAAGAGCCTTAGCCATCGGCGGTGTCAAGGAAAAAGTTCTGGCTGCCAAGAGAGCAGGAATTACAAAGGTCATTCTGCCGGAAGACAACCGGAAGGATCTTGACGAGATCCCGGAAAATGTAAGAAAAACCCTGGAGTTTGTCTTTGTTGAAGATATGGATACCGTGCTTCAGCATGCTCTCGTAAAGGATGAAGAAGATGAAAATTAAAACCGCAGAAATTGTGATGAGCGCAGCAAAACCCGAGCAATATCCCCAGGACGGACTTCCGGAAATTGCTTTTGTTGGACGGTCCAATGTGGGTAAATCCTCAGCAATTAATACTCTCCTGGGACGTAAAAGCCTGGCGAGGGTGTCGGGAAGCCCAGGGAAAACCCGGACTATCAATTTTTACTTAATAAACAACGAGTTTTATCTGGTGGACCTGCCGGGTTACGGATATGCAAAGACCTCCAAGGCTGAACGAAAATCCTGGGGAAAAATGATCGAGACCTACCTGTCTTCACGAAACACCTTGAATGAGGTGGTTCAGATAGTGGATATCCGCCACGAGCCCAGTAACGATGACGTGTTAATGTACAACTGGTTAAAGCACTTCGGATACGGTTCGGTGGTTCTTGCCACAAAGCTTGATAAGGTTAGGAAAAGCCAATTGCAAAAACATGAAAAAATCATACGACAAACCCTGGAAATGGATAAAGAAAGCATGATTGTCAAGCTCTCTTCTTTAAATAAGACCGGAAAAGAGGAGGTCTGGGAAGCCATTCTCCCCTTTCTC
>SL_8KL_010_SEDDRAFT_10001108_pt1 | contig 23387 bp, 20 predicted proteins | sample SodLakKL_010_SED_4_FD_11160 | JGI IMG/M metagenome (IMG submission 11160) | reverse complement strand
CACATACGAACTCAATTTTTCAACTAACGCTTACCATTATTTTGATAGTCAATAGGGTTTATACAAGTTGCATAAACTGTGATAGCAAGCTCATTTCTTATTTGTTTTAATTAGATAAACACACAGTGCTATTGTAAAAACTCCTCCAAACATGATAACAACTAATTCCATATGCATACCACCTATCTCTTAAAAGCAAAAATAAACATCGGCTGAATTTAATTATTCAAAATCCTCTTCTTCATCGTCTCCAATGGTCAAAATTATTCCGTTAACTGCTACTTCTAATACTGCACAGGCTCCTTTAGTTGCCGAGCCTTCTATTTCTGCATCTGCAACCCACCAGGCATATTCATCTTTGTAACAACTTAAAAAGTTACCCTCTGGATCGGTTCTTAATGGGCATTTCATTGCTGGGCAACTCCTATCTCATTATTATTCATATAATAGATTTCTGCCTTTACCCCACCATTTGGGGTCTCACCGAAAATGACTTCGCTTGCCAAGTTAGGCTCTACCTTTAATCACCATACTTAATTGCAACATATTCAATAATAATCCCATAAATTATGCCAGCTATAAAACCAACTGGATCACCATAACCAATTGAACTGTAAAAAGCAAAGGAAACGAGCAAACCTATGCCTGCCCCTCGATAAAGCACTTTAGGCAACCCCATTTTTCCATCAAGTAATCCAATTACAAAGCCCATTAACAGACGGTTATACCAGAAGGCAAATAAGTAAGAAGCGTTTAAATCAAAACCAGACCTTATCGAAGCACCGATAATACAAACCACACCGAGGATTGCTCCTGTGATAAGTGAAACTTTCATTCTTTGAGTAAGCATAATTTGTTATCACTCCATATTAGTAGGATCTGCAAGAGTATTTTCAACTTCAGCATCCTTTTTGTAACTTTGAATGGTGATCACCCATATTATAGACCTGGAAAGAGCATCATTTAACTTTTTCGACTTTATCAACTTTAACACCTTCTTTTCCAAACAATAATTTGACATTTCATAATCACTCTTATATGATATAAAGCATTAAGTATATTATTACTATATTATTATATTTAAAAGAAGTTCTCTCACGGGTAGATTAGACGGAAAGATAGCAATTATTACTGGAGCTGCTTCAGTTGCTTAATATCCAGGAGACAAGCAAATCGCTGGAGGATATGACACCTTTACTCAGGCCGGGTAGAACCTAAAGATATAGCATACGGAGCCTTGTATCTTGCCTCAGATGAGACTTCATTCATGACTGGTTCTGAGCTTATAATTGACGGTGGAATTGTAGTCTGTAAGTGATGCTTATAATTTTGATTGGCGAGTTCTGTATTTTTTACTGCTATTTTATGTATTTCTATTGCGCTGGAAATATATTACTTCAATTAGGAGGGTATTATGACGACTAAAGATGCTGCTTTGGACAAATTATCTTTTCCCCGGTTAATTCGTTTTAACAAAATCATGGGTTTTATTCATTTAATCCAGGGAACGCTAATGATGTTGTTTGCTTTTCTCTGGTATCCCAATTTGGATGGTTTAGGAACACAAACCTTTACAATTCCGGTTGTGGGTAATTATTTAGAGTTTATTCCAGGTGAGGGTTTAGTCTTAACTACAACCGATACGCTCTTTGAATTACCTTTTTTACCTTTAACAGCAAGCTTCTTGTTGATTTCAGCCCTGTTTCACTTTATAATCGCCTACCCTTACCAAAACAAATACGTTGAAGATTTATCCCAGGGCATCAACAAAATGCGCTGGTATGAGTATGCCTTAAGTTCATCGTTGATGATCGTTTTGATCGCTTCGCTTTTTGGCGTCAGAGACATTGCGGTCTTTGCTTTAATTGCCCTTGCGAACGCAGCAATGAACTTTTTTGGGCTGGATATGGAATTGCTAAACGCCGGCTCTTCGAAAGCAGATAAAAAAATTAACTGGCTACCTTTTATTTTTGGGTCGATTATCGGTTTAGCGCCCTGGCTTGCAATTGTTTTTTACATCGGGGTTAACCCTAATTTGGAACAAGTACCAGGCTTTGTTTGGGCTATCTTAATAACCTATTTCGTTGCCTTTAACACTTTCCCCGTAAATATGTATTTACAATATAAGGGTATCGGTAAGTTTAAGAACTACCTTCACGGTGAACGTGGCTACATCATTTTATCATTGGTTGCCAAAACAATTTTGACCTGGCTCGTACTGTTCGGTGCGTTTCAGCCATAGGGGGACAGCACACTGGTTGGCTCTCTCATAGTCACGTCTACCCCGAAGCCGGAGAGGGACTGATAACTTTAACCAATAGCGAGCGGAGTCAGCACCTACAGGCTCATATACTGAAAGATTGGGCCGATTGGATAGGTTACACTTCGCCAAAAATGAGCAGCACGTTTACATATATCTCTACTGCCCTGAAGATACTAACCGGGTTGTTTTTGCTGGCATCCTGCCTAATGGCATGGAGGCTACTACGCGGAATGATAAGCGGCAGACTGATTTTAGCACCTTTTTCCCACAACCAAATTGCTTTTCGTTTGTTCCGGGCAGGTATATCCCTACTATTACCTATCCTATGGTGGGGTGTAGTTCCTTACCTGTTAAAACTTTACCTGCCGGTAACCTCTTGCTGGTTAAAAATCGCCATTTGCACGTTTGCAGCAATCTTGATGCTATCGGCAGTTTTTCCAGCGAACCTTCCTTTAAAGCCAGAAAATTTAAAACATATCGAAAAAAGGTGCCATGCACTTAACATACTACTTTATTCTTCCATCAACTACATACCTAACAAAAGTGTCATTGTACTTTGCATATACTATTTCAGGTTCTTCTACATTACCATATATTTCGGTTCCTACAGGAAGATCGTTAGCAAAATAGAAATTTAAAAAATAACAATATTGTTGCTATTCTTGCAAAATACTGGTATAGTTGTTGCACCAGCCTCGTTTTACCCAAATAAAAAGAGATTTACTTGTGTGAGCCAAGAGAATCATTAAAAATGTAGGCAGGTTTGGACATATGGTTATAAATCATAAAATCAGTAATTACATTTAAAGGAGGAAACATAAAACTCATGGAAACATTAAAGGTATCGGCTAAGTCTAAGCCAAGCGCTGTAGCAGGTGCTATAGCGGGAGTGATGAGAGAAAAAGATAAAGTTGAAATACAAACTATAGGGGCTGGAGCTCTTAATCAAGCAATAAAAGCTTTAGCAATTGCCAGGGGATATGTAGCTCCCACTGGTGTGAACCTTGTTTGTACCCCCGCTTTTGTTGACATTGAAATAAACGGGGAAGATAGAACGGCAATAAAATTAATCATAGATAATCGAAGGCATAACTCTCGTATTTCTTCATAGTAGAGATCCATGCAGCAAACGGCCAGTAGTGTTCGCATAGGGTGGTGTGCAGTACCGAAAAAAAATCATTAAGCCGACTTCAACAGGCCACCGGTTTTCTGCTTCATCCACTGCCAGGAGGCCGCTACTACGATTAAGGTTAATAGGAGATGGATCGCTATACTGGTTATATTAGATACTGAGGGGACCAGCTCCTGGGCCAGGTTGCCGAAACCATGAAACAAGAGGGGAGCAAAAACCACGCGACCGGCTGCATTGTAGAGCCAGCTGTATAAGGGAGCACTAATCACGAGGTTAGCAAAAAAAGCCCAAAATGTTGGTGTTCCCCAGCCAAGACCGTGCTGGTAGGTTCCCTCTATCAAAAAGAGAGGCAAGTGCCATGCAGCCCAAAAAACACCGATAATTAACCCGGCCAAAACCACTGGGACCTGGCGCTGTAATGCCTCTTGCCCGTAACCTCTCCAGCCGACTTCCTCCAGGGCTCCAATGACAAGGCCCACCAGCATAAAAGAAAAGGGGCCGACCTCTATAAGGCTGTTTTCACCAATTATACGAAATTCCCATATCACCGGCACAAAAGCTATAACCGCAATTAGTCCTAATACTTTCAAGTACCAGTCCCACGACATTGTTTTGGGGTTAAAGCAGCGCAGTAAAAACATTAATCCTGAACTGTCCAGGGAAGCATCCCAGTAGCCCAAGACTATCAGAATCAAAGCAACTGCAACCGGGCCAAGACCGCCTAGCAGGGAATACAAAGCTGTGGGAAACTCAAGCCAAAATTGACCTGTAGAGTAAGCCAGTCCCCAGAAAAACCAGGTCCAGAGTAAGGTGCCGGTTAGATACAACCATGGTGCCGGGGTCCTGCTTCCTTTTCGCATAAGTCTGCCTCCTTGCCCGAAAGGTTCCAGTTATTGCCCCGGTAATTCCCAGGATCTCCCTTTCGGGGTACGACCCCCCTGAAAAATTTACCAGTTTTTATCCGTCTTTTGTAATCCTGTCTCTGCCGTTGAAATAGGGGCGGAGCACTTCCGGGATAAGCACGCTGCCGTCTTCCTGCTGGTAATTTTCTAAGATGGCCGCTACGGTCCTGCCCACAGCTACCCCGGACCCGTTAAGGGTATGAACAAACTGCGCTTTTTGTCCTTCACCGGGACGGTAGCGGATGCCCGCCCGCCTGGCCTGGAAATCGGTAAAATTGCTGCAGGAGGAGATTTCCCGGTAGGTGCCTGCCGCGGGTAACCATACTTCCAAATCATATTTTTTCGCCGGCGCAAACCCGAGGTCGCCGCTGCACATCAGCACAACCCGGTAAGGAAGCTCCAACAGCTGCAATACTTTTTCAGCATCATGGGTTAGTTTTTCCAGCTCGTCCATGGAGTTTTCAGGTTGCACAAATTTTACAAGCTCTACCTTGTTGAACTGATGCTGGCGGATGAGGCCCCTGGTATCGCGTCCATGCGCACCGGCTTCAGCCCGGAAACAGGCACTGTAAGCGACATAATAGAGAGGTAGTTTTTCCGCTTCCAGTATTTCATCGCGGTGCAAATTGGTAACCGGCACTTCTGCGGTGGGGATCAGGTAAAGTTCGGTTCCTTCGACTTTGAAAGCATCCTCGGCAAATTTCGGTAGCTGGCCGGTGCCGGTCATACTGTCGGCGTTAACCAGGAAGGGAGGAAATACTTCCCGGTAGCCGTGTTCGGCAGTGTGCAAATCGACCATAAAGTTAAACAGGGCCCTTTCCAGGCGGGCGCCGGCCCCGTAATAAAGGGCAAAGCGGCTGCCGGTTATTTTACCGGCCCGGGGCACATCGAGAATGTCAAGGTTGGCCCCGATATCCCAGTGCGCGAGAGGAGTAAACTTAAATTCCGGTTTTTCGCCCCAGGTGCGAATTTCTAAGTTGTCCTCTTCGTCGTAGCCTTGCGGCACTTCCGGGTCGGGTGGGTTAGGCAAATTCAGCAAATGTTGCTCAATTTCAGCATCAAGCTGCCGCAGTTTTTCATCATAGTCTTTTATTTTGCCCGAAACCTGTTTCATTTCTTCTTTTTTTTCCTTAGCATAATCGCTGTCCGGCCCTGAGCGGCCGATCTCTTTGGAAACCCGGTTACGGAGTTGTTTTAATTCTTCGACCTCTTTTAAAAGATCTCTTCGGTCTTTGTCCCTGGCCAGGAGGCTGTCAAGATCAGCTTCCTCACCTTTTAACTGCATTGCCTGGCGTACGGTTTCCGGGTTTTCGCGCACAAATTTCAAGTCGAGCATTTTTCAACCTCCTGCAGGTTATTTTCCGCTGGCACTTCTAATCTAAACCAGGTTACATTTTCTCCGGGGCAACGATCCCGAGCAGGCCAAGACCGTTGGCTAAAACCTGCCTGGTTGCATTGATCAACAAAAGCCGTCCATGCTGTATTTTAGGTTCACTTGAAAGCACCGGGCAATTATGGTAAAACCGGTTAAACTCCCTGGCCACCTCGATCAAGTAACGCGCCAGTACTGAGGGACGGTAACTCTCAGCTGAATCGATAATTTTATCCGGGAGCAAAGCCAGGGTTTTGATTAAGCTTACTTCTTCCTCTTTGGTCAACCCGGAGACCGCCTGCTCATCCCACTGCATATACTTTGGCTCAGCCTTGCGGATAATACTGGAAATGCGGGCGTGAGCATACTGGATATAGGCGGCGGTTTCGCCGGAAAAATCAAGCACTTTATCCCAGTCAAATTCAATATTTTTGATCCGGTCATTGCTTAAATCGCCAAAGCGGACTGCCCCGATGCCTACGGCCCTGGCGGCGCTTTCCTTGTCTTCTAAGTCGGGGTTCTTTTCTTCAATGATTTCCCGGGCCATTTCGATCGCCCGTTGCAGGACTTCTTCAAGCAGGATAATTTTACCTGCCCGGGTTGACATCCGTCCCTCTTTAAAGCGAATCATGCCAAAGGGCACATGCACACAGTTTTTTGCCCACTTAAAGCCCATCAACTCGAGCACTTTAAAAAGTTGCTGGAAATGCAGGGTTTGTTCCGCTCCGACTACGTAAAGGGACCTGGCAAAATTGAATCTTTCCTTGCGGTAAATCGCTGCAGCCAGGTCGCGGGTGACATATAAGGTTGCACCGTCCTGCTTACGCAGCATTACCGGGGGGAGGTCGTAAGGCTCTAAGTCGACGATTAAAGCGCCCTCGCTTTCCGTGACAATGCCTTTTTCCCAGGCAATATCAATCACCCGCTCAAGCATCTGGTTATAGTGGCTTTCGCCATGATAATATTCAAAGTGGATCCCCAGTAGAGAATAAATCGATTCATAAGTTTCTAAGCTTAACTGCCGGAACCGGTTCCAGTAATCCACCGCTTCCTGGTCGCCGTTTTCCAGCTTTCGAAACCAGTGCCGGGCCTCATCGTCCAGTTCCGGTGTATTTTCAACTTCCTGGTGAAACTGGACATAGAGCTGGTAAAGGTAGTCTACGGGCTTTTCCTCCAGTTTGCTTTCATCGCCCCAGCGCTTGAAAGCCACGATCAATTTGCCGAACTGGGTTCCCCAGTCTCCCAGGTGGTTTATCCCAATGCTGTTGTAGCCGAGAGCCCTGAAGATAAGGTATAAGGCATGGCCGATCACCGTTGAGCGGATGTGGCCTACCCCGAAAGGCTTGGCAATGTTGGGGGAAGAATAGTCTATGGTAACGTTTTGCCCTCCGCCCAGGTTGGTTTTTCCATAGTCTTCACCCTGGGACATAACCTGGTGGATTATTTCGCGGCTGTACGCCTGGGCATCTATGTAAAAGTTTAAGTACGGCCCGGCAGGGACCGCTTTTCCCCATAGATAGCCCTTTTGTCCCACCAGTTTCTCGCTTAGCTCCGCGGCAATCGCCGGGGGAGGTTTTTTCAGTTCCCGGGCAAGGGAAAAACAGGGAAAGGCAAGATCTCCGTATGATGGGTCCGGTGGAGTTTCCAGGATAGATAAGACTTCCTCTTCTTCTAACGGTACAAGCGGCGCAATGATTTGCTTTACTTCTTCTTTAAGCTTCTGCATATATCTTCTCCTTGTCCTTGGCGCTTTTTCAATTATTTTAGCTTAAAGCATGACGATTGACAAATAGTTTATGGGAAAGTGCAATTAAACTAGTTCTCTGGATTGATGTGGTAAGGAGTGTGGTAGAAGCGTTCCAGGGAGGGATACCCTTCTGGTGATTCAAAGCTTTCTCCTTCCACCAATATTTCCACCTTTTGGGTCCGGCTGTTTTCAAAGACTGTCATAATCAGCGCATCCAAGAGCAGTTCCGCCTGCAGCTTGTCTTGTTTTTCTCCTTCTTGAGGAAAAATATCTTTAAATGAACGATCAAGGTTGATCCTGGTTTCTTCCTGACTGATCCGGAGTTCAATCAATTCAAGGTCATTAGGGACAAACGGAAGCATGCGGCAGGCGCTGACGGCTTGATCAACCAGTTCTTTTAAATCCGCTTCTTCATCATTTTCAGGCTCAGCCTCCTCAATCATCAGGTAATAGCGGTTTCCGCTCATTACAGGCTTGAATACCGGTTTTTCCCATTGATGCGGGTCAAGCGGTTGATCAAGACTGATGTCGTCACCAAATTCTTCAAACAGTTCCTCATCCTGGACCAGGTTTATTTCCCTGACTCTGTCAAAACTGCTAACCGTGTAAAGCAGTGAATCAAGCGCATTCCTGCTCTGCAAGGCTCCACCGATCTCGGCCAGCTCCTGCGATAAATTAAGTTCAAGGCTTCCTGTTTCTTCATCAAAGCTTACCTCGACAGAGACATCTTTTTCTGGAATAGTCCGGTAAAGTGCACTACCCCGGGAAGGACCGCGGATCAATTCCTCAACCGCAGCACGCAGTGGATTTTCCACAGAGTTAATTGACCTGCTTACAGGAACCAGGTTGTCGTTTTCATCGATAAAATAGAGGGTGATTACGTTTTCTTCTTCCCGGCCTGTTCTTACCGGGTTATAAACAGTGGTAACCGGCGCTTCATCGTCACTCTCTGCAAACAGTGGTTCTAAGTTAATCAGGTCGATATAGCCGTCTTCCCCGCCAATTACCACCAGGTGAGGATGGCCGGATTTTTGCAGTTTTTCAACGCGCATGGATACTTCCCAGCTGTTTACCTCCGACCCGTGTCGATCTAAGATTTTCATCTGCGTATAATCTTCCCGGTAATGTCTCCATGAACCGGTTACTATGAACTGCCCATCGGCAGTGAAAGAAAAAAGCGAACCGTCAGCCACTCTTTTGTTCCAGAGGAGATCGTCTTCCAGGTCAAAATAGTAAAGGTTTTCCCCGGTGCCTTCTTCACTGCCATAGGCGAGAAGACGATTGTGGTTTTGGGGGTTAAACATTACGGTAGTTGGCTGAAAAGGCATCTCTGTTTCCCATAACTTTTCCCCCAGGGTGTTGTAAACAATAAATTTTTCATTTTCTACGGCAGCAAGCCGGCTGCCGTGCCTCGAAACTGCAGCAAGGGACTGGCCTTCATATGACCATAGTTCTTCTCCCTCCGGGTTAACCGCCTTTATAACCGGTTCATCATTTTCCAGGTGAGAATAAAAAACATTGGCCTGCTGAAAATACTCACTGGACATATAGAGACTTTCCACCGGGCCGCTTTCCCTGCTCCACTTTAAATCGCCATCCCGGTTAAAAAGCTGGACGTAATATTCGTCATTTTCAGGTTTAGAGCGGGCTACAGCCAACCAGTTGGCATTTGGAGATATAGCCAGAAGGTCCACCGGCGCACCTTCATCCTCCCAGGAGTACTCCTGGTCGGCAGACATGAATAAGAGCCGGCCGCCCCTGGTGCCTGCGGCCACATAATTCCCGCAGGAAGATATTTTGGCCTGCTCCGGAGCAGTAGAAAAACTGATATCCCAGCGCAGTTTTCTCTGTTGATCAAGTAAGCTAATTTTATCTTCATCGGTGCTGACCAGAATGCCGGTCAGGCCGTGATCGACACTGAGATCATAAATTTTCGCGCTGGTAAACCATAGATCGTAAAGAGTGCCACCTTCTTCTGGATCCTGTGGTTCTACAGTCACCCCGGTTTGCTCTGTTTCCGGGAACAACTGTAAAGCAAAGAAAATGAACCCGGCCAGGATAAACAAACCGGCCAGAGAAATGATATAGTGATATGGTTGAAAACGTTTCATCCAAAACACCTCCGGATACTAAAACCAGAGTACAGAGTATTTTAACATACTAAAGCCTTTTCACTTTATAAAATAATATTAATGAAAGATTAAATTTTACTAACAAATAAAGCACACATTTTAAGCTTCAGCCACAGGCAGGGCGAAGTAAAAACAGCTTCCTGCACCTTCTTCGCTCTCTACCCATACCCTCCCGTTATGTTGGGTCACTATTTCGCTGACAATAGCCAAACCAAGCCCGGTACCTCCACCTTCCCGGGAACGAGCCCGCTCGACCCGGAAGAAACGCTCAAAGATAAAATCCTGATCGTCTTCAGGGATTCCCGCACCGTCATCACAGACAGCAGTAATAATCTCTGAATCTTCCTGGTAGAGAAACACTGTAACTGTTCCCCCGGAAGGAGTATAGTTGAAAGCGTTATCTAAAAGATTGGCCATAACCTGGCGCAACTGCGAAGGGACGGCATGCACATTCAAGTATTGCTCGGGTATTTCAGCGTTTAATTGCAAGCCGGCCCGGGTAAAGCGGAAATGGTTTTCCCTTACTATATCCCGCAATAATAAGTTCATGGTCACTTCCTCATACTCAACCTCATCTTTTTCAAGCTTGGAGAGCTCCAGCAAATCGTTAACTAAAGCAACCAGGCGATCGAGTTCGCTGTCTAAATCCTCGATAAATTCTTTTTGCTGATTCAAGTCCATCTCATGTTCTCTTAAGGATTTTGTCAACAGGCTCATCGTAGTAAGAGGAGTGCGTACCTCATGGGCCACATCGGCGGCGAACTTTTTCAGGTTGCTGGTGTAATAATTGAGGCGTTTGGCCATTATATTAAACTGCTCGGCCAGCCGGCCAATTTCATCATTGGATTGAAATTCAATGTGTTGATCAAGCTTGCCTTCCGACATGCGTTTGGCAGCAGCGGTCAATTCCTGGAGAGGGTCGGAAAAACGGCGGGCCAGCAGCACAGATCCTCCACCAACTACCGCCATGGCTAAGATAGTGGCCAAAAAGAGAAATATCCGGATATCTGCCAGGGTTTGATAAACATCTTCTAAGGAAGTGGATAAAAAGATAACCCCGACTACCGTGTTTTCTTCGTCTTCAACCGGAATAGCCATCTGCTTTATATGGTGCTCAATTCTTTCGCTGTAAGCGGTACTGCTGCTAACTTCCCCGGCTAAAGCACTCTCGACATCAGGATGTTCAAGGGTCTGGTTGATCAACCCCCCTACCCGGACCGAGTCACCAACAACAGAGCCCTGCTCATCAATGAATAAAACCCTGGCCCCTGCCTGGCGGCTAATATTTTCAGCCAGGGAACTGAGCCTAATTGTATCGATTTGGCCTCGCAAGTGCCCTTCCAGAAATTCAGAAGCCAGATGGCCCGAACGTTCCAGGTGCTCAACCAGGTTGTTCATGTGGTAACGTTCCAGCGTGTTATACAAAAAGAGGCTAATAATCAGCATTACCGCCAGGATAATTACTAAAAAAGTGGCGGTAAGGCGAAAGCGTATGCTATAAAACCGCGACATTAAAGATCCTCCCTGATTTTATAGCCGGTACCCCATACAGTAATAATCAGGTTAGGATTAGCCGGGTCATCTTCCAGTTTTTCCCTCAGGTGGCGAATGTGCACATCGACCGTGCGGACATCCCCGTAATAATCATATCCCCAAACCTGTTCCAAGAGCTGCTCCCTGGAATAGACATTTCCGGCATTCACAGCGAGGAAGCTAAGCAGGGCAAATTCTTTGGAAGTCAGGCTGATATCTTTACCGTCAAGGCGAACCCGGTGCTGGAGTAAATCAATGTGCAACTTGCCGATTTGAATCTGTTTCTTTGCTTCCTGTTCATAGGCTGCACTGCGCCTGAGAACAGCTTTAATCCGGGCTACCAGTTCCCTGGAATTAAAAGGCTTGGTCAGGTAATCATCAGCGCCAAGCTCCAGGCCGAGCACTTTATCAATATCCTCGCTCCGTGCGGTTAGCATTATGATCGGCACTTCCAGCTTTTTGCGGATTTGCCTGCATACTTCAAATCCGTCAATTTCAGGAAGCATCAAATCAAGGACCACAATATCCGGTTTCAGGGAAAACACTTTATCCATCGCTTCTTCACCATCGTAGGCCGGTTCTACCCTGAAACCTTCCTTTTCAAGGTTAAACGTTAAAGCCTTTACCAGTGTCTTTTCATCATCAACAATTAAAACCAGCTCATTGCTCATCGGCCTGACCCCCGCTTTCTTCTTGGTTATATTCCTCAATCATCTTTTTGAAGTCTTCCCAAACATCTTTTTTCTTTCCCGGATCGCGCAACAGGGCGGCAGGATGGAAGGTAGCCATATATAACCGGCCGGCTTTTTTGTGCCACTGCCCCCTGGCACGAGTAATTGCAAGTTTCTTATCAATTAAAGTTTTGCAGGCCAGCGATCCAAGACATAAAACAATTTCCGGGTTGATCAGGTCAATCTGCTTGTGCAGGTAAGGTACACAGGCGTTAATTTCACTCTGCTCAGGTAGCCGGTTCTTCGGGGGACGGCATTTAACCACGTTGGTTATATACACATCTTCTCGTTTTAGCTTGACCGCCTCCAGGATCCGATCAAGCAGCTTGCCCGCCCGTCCCACAAACGGTTCACCGAGCCTATCTTCGTCGCCACCCGGCCCTTCGCCTACCAGCATCAAGCGAGCAGCAGGACTGCCAACCCCAAAGACAACCTGCGTACAGCTTTTTCTCAAATCACAACCTGTACAACCAAGACAAATCTTTTTTAGTTGCTCAAGTTGTGCCCCGGAATCCTGCGGTTCTGTCCGATCGCTTCCTTCATTGATCAACTCAAAAAGTGACTGCTGCTGCTCATCCATAGGGCTCACCTTTATCAATTTTTCAATGCTATCAGTTTTTTTTCTGCTCAGCCGTGCTTCATTTCAGACTGGTGCCGGCTCATCGCGGATAGTGCTGTCGACTCAGTTGCAGGCTTTCGCTTAGGTTATGCTTTGGCATCCGCCATCTAAGACTTTAGGCTTCAGGTGATCTTGCCTCCAGGCAGACAGGCCGGCTACATCCTTTGNCTCAATGGCCTTTGCAACCGCTTTACCTGCAATTTCTCCAGTCCAAAATGCAGCACGTCTGAGNTGTTGTAACAATAGGTTNAATAAATCTATTCCGGCGGGGTAACCATTAAGGAGCGGCGGCGGTGAAACCTTGTTTCAGCAAGCTCCAAAAGACGCCGCACCAGCTCCTCGTAGTTTATCCCGCTTGCTTCCCAGAGTTTTGGATACATGCTGATACTGGTAAAACCGGGAATGGTATTAATTTCAATCACTGCCACCTGTCCGGTAATTGTATTTACAAAAAAGTCAACCCTGGCCAAACCGCTTGCCTCCACAGCATTAAATGCTTTCACGGAGTAATCGCGAATAGTTTTTTCCAACGATTCGCCCAGTTCAACCGGGATAACCAATTCTGAGCGATCATCTATATACTTGGCCCGGTAGTCGTAAAATTCATTACAGGGAATTACTTCCCCTGGTCGAGAAGCCTGGGGCTCCAAATCACCTAAGACGCTGCATTCTACCTCCCGGCCTTCCAGGAATTCTTCAACGATTACTTTGTCGTCATACAGCAAAGCTTCTTCAATTGCCTTGGTCAATTCTTCGGATGCATGGACTTTAGTAATGCCTACACTGGAGCCAAGGTTGGTCGGTTTAACAAAGCAGGGAAATCCCAGCGAATTCTTAATTTCATCTTCCCAGTAACTTTCACGGTTATTCCACTGCCAGCGGTAGAAATACACATAAGGGGCCACCGGCAGGCCGTGTTCCTGGAAAAGTACTTTCATGAAGACCTTGTCCATGGCTACACTGGAAGCAAGAACCCCGGAACCCACGTAAGGAATACCGGCTATTTCGAACAATCCCTGGATGGTACCGTCTTCCCCGTATGTGCCATGCAATACCGGAAATGCGATATCAACCGGCTGGTAAGACCATTGCGTGGGCGATTCATCTGACTGGACAAGCAGTCCGGGGCTGCCCGGGTCGGTCACCAAAACTGTTCGCCTGGCCTCCCTGGGCTCGCGCTTTTCCCATAACGAAAGCCAGGCATCAGGGCCGGTCAGCCAGCCCCCCTCCCTGGTGATACCTACCGGGATTATCTCATAACGGTCTCTATCGATTGCCTCCATTATTGAAGCGGCAGAGCGAAGCGAGACAACATGCTCCCCGGAGCGGCCGCCAAAAATAACTGCGACTTTTTTCTGGTCCATGGACTTTTCATCTCCACTAATTAAAATCTTCCCATATGTTTATTTTAGCATTATTTTTTTCCATATTTAACATGATTATATCATAACGGGCAAATGAGAAAGCCTGGCAGTATTTATTGCAAAAATACGGCGGAAAATATAAAGTTACACTAACAGCTTACTGATAACATTTCAAGGAAGCAATACCCCCGTCCCCCTGCTTCCTTAAAAAGAAAGGGAGGGCTTTTAACATGAGCACACCTGTAGTAATGCTTGGCGCTAACTTTTATACCGCATTGGGAGCAATCCGCACCCTGGGACGCAGGGGGGTCCCGGTATACGCCCTCGATTATCATTTTCCCACGGCCTACGCACTGTCATCCCGCTACGTGACCCAAAAAATATTATGTCCCAACATTAATCAAGATGAAGCAGGGTTGGCTGGTTTTTTAACCGAGCTGGGGAAGAGCTTTTCTGAAAAGCCGGTATTAATGGCCACCGCGGACAGTTACGCCTTATTAATCTCGCGGTATGCCGATCAACTGGCTCCATACTACATTTTTCCCGACAACAAGCCCGGCCTCCTGGAAGAGATTATCGACAAAAAAGGATTGGCCCGCCTGGCTGAGGCTCATAGCTTGCTGATTCCACAAACATTTATTGTTGATGAACATGCTGATCTTGCTTTTATTTCCCGGGAAATGAATTACCCCTGCATTATCAAACCGGCCCTCTCACACCAGTTTGTCCGGATATTCCGAGAAAAATGCCTTTTTGTGAACAGTGAAGAAAGGCTTTTAGCTACCCTGGAGACCGCCCGTGCAAGCGGCCTTGAAGTAATGGTCCAGGAAATTATTCCCGGGTTTGATGATCAAATGTATGTTTTTGATTTTTACGTGGACCGCAACGGGCGGGTGACCCATACATTTACTGCGCAAAAACTCCGTCAGTTCCCAATCAATTTCGGTTCATCAACCCTGACCCACCACCGGCACGACGCTGAGTTAATCGAGCTGGGCAAAGATTATATTAAGAGGCTCGACTACCGTGGTTATGGAGAAATAGAATTTAAAAAACACCCCTGTACGGGTGAATATTACCTTATTGAGATAAACGCACGGCTGAGCACGCTAAACGTGCTTTTTGACAAATGCGGCCTGGAGTTTACCCATGTGATGTACTCTGATTTGACCGGCAACCCCCTGCCAGACTATCACCTGAAAGAAGCAAAACCCTGGGCGTTCTGGCACGCCTATGAAGATATGATCAGCTCAATCGCCTATCTTAAGAAGAGGCAACTAACCCTTAAACAAATCTTAACCCCCTGGCTTGCTCACCGCAAAGCCCATGCCATCTGGGCTTTCGATGATATTAAGCCGGTATTTTCCTTTGCCAAACTGATCGCGGGTAAAATTGCAGGCAAGTTGCGCCGGGCTTTAAGCCGGGCGCAATAATGAAAGGGGGGAGCCGCTGCCGGCTGCCCCCTTATTACTCCATTACGCTGCTATTTCCAGGCGTTTGTGATTGCTCTAAACTATTATTTATTGAATCCTGCCGGCTTACACTGAAGGCCTGCCGCGAGCAGTTTCTTTATTCCTCTTCTTCTTTTGCCGCCTGGGCCTCCTCGATGATTTGCTCGGCCACATTACCTGGCACTTCATCATAATGAGAAAAGGTTGCGCTGAAGAAACCCCGGCCCTGGGTCATTGAACGCAGATCAATCGAGTACTTGAACATCTCTGCCATCGGCACCTGGGCCCGGATTTTTTGCACTTCCCCTTCAGGTTCCATGCCCTGGATGCGACCGCGCTTGCTGTTCAAATCACCCATGATGTCGCCCATGTACTCCTCCGGGACAATCACTTCCACATCCATGATCGGTTCCAAGAGGACAGGGTCGGCCTGTTCCATTCCCTTGCGGAACGCCTGGGCGCCGGCTACTTTAAAAGCCATTTCGGAGGAGTCCACGGTATGGTAGGAGCCGTCAACCAGCCTGACCAGGATATCAACCACCGGGTAGCCGGCGATAACTCCTTCTTCCATAGCTTCCAGGATCCCTTTTTCCACAGCGGGAACATACTGCTTGGGCACTGCCCCGCCAAAGATCTTGTTTTCGAAAACCAGGCCCTGGTCCTGTTCGGAAGGTTCCATTTCAATATAGACGTGTCCAAACTGTCCTCTTCCGCCTGATTGTTTCTTGTGCTTGCCCTCTACTTTAGTCTGGCCTTTGATCGTTTCTTTATAGGGGACCTTCGGGGTGGAAAGTTCCACGTCCACGCCAAACTTCTGGGCTAAGCGATTAACAATAATGTCTAAGTGCAATTCGCCCATCCCGGAAATTACAGTTTCCTTGGTTTCCACTTTTCTTTCCATCGTAAAAGTGGGATCCTCTTCAAGGAAACGTGACAGGCCGCTGCCTACTTTATCTTCGTCCCCCTTGGTTTTCGGGGCAACGGCAAAAGAGATCACCGGTTCGGGAAACTGCAGTTCCGGGAATTGAATCGGATTTTCTTTATCACTCAGGGTATCACCGGTAATGGTTTTTTGCAGTTTAGCCACGCAGGCGATATCGCCGGTTACCACTTCTTCCAGGGGAATCTGGTTTTTGCCGCGCATGCTGAATACCTGTCCGAAGCGCTCGGTTATGTCCTGGGTGGAGTTGTATACCTGGCTGTCGGGACTAACTGTCCCGGAGTAAACCCTGTAGTAGTTAATCCTTCCCACGTAGGGGTCGGCCATGGTTTTAAAAACAAAAGCAGAAAGCGGCTCGTCCGGGCTTAGCTTGCGGCTGACCTCTTCCTCGGTACCCGGTTTGAAGCCCTTAATTTCCCCTTTATCCAGGGGGGTGGGCAGGTAACGCTTGATCAAGTCAAGCAAAGGCTGGGTTCCAAAATTGCTGGTTGATGCACAGCAGAGCACCGGAATGGTTTTTCCGGTTAGGACTCCCTGGCGCAGACCTTTGTTGATTTCTTCATCGCTTAACTCGCCGCCCTCTAAGTATTTTTCTAGCAGCTCGTCATCGGCCTCGGCGATCGCTTCAACCAGCTTTTCTCTTAATTCTTCGGCCTGGGCCGAGAGGTCACCGGGAATTTCCTTTTCTTCTATCTTTTTGCCGTCATCGGAAAAGATAAGCGCTTTTTGCTGGATCAAGTCGACTACACCTTTAAAATCGGCTTCCTGGCCTATCGGCATTTGCAGCGGCGCCACACTGGGGCCAAATTTTGTTCTCAACTGTTCCAGGGTCCCATCGTAGTCGGCATTCTCGCGGTCCAGCTTGTTGATCGCCACCAGGCGGGGCAAATCGAAATCATCGGCATAGCCCCACACTTTTTCGGTGCCAACTTCAACACCGGATGCGGCACAGACCACTACTACTGCGCTGTCGGCAACCCGGAGTGCTCCCAAGACATCTCCGATAAAATCAAAATAACCGGGAGTGTCAAGCAAATTGATTTTTACATCATCCCACTCCAGCGGAGCCAAGCTGGTATTGATCGTGACCTGTTTTTTGGTTTCATCTGGATCATAATCGGTAGTGGTGTTCCCCGATTCAATTTTCCCCTGGCGGTTAATTGTTCCGGACGTAAAAAGCAGCGCTTCGGTAAGGGATGTCTTGCCGGCACTGCCATGGGAAATTAAAGCTACATTGCGAATATCTTCGCTGGCGTATTTCTTCATGCCTAGCCCTCCTCTAATATCACCGGTCCACATTATGGGGCCGGGTAAATAGATTGTTAACGTATTATTGTTGAATATACCCTATCATTAACACAAAAAAATTGCAATCTGAAAAGGCTTGTTTACATTAATCTTTTGCCAGGCGGGAGGAGACATAACCGGTAAGTCCGCCCCTTTTAATGATTTCCTGCATAAAAGGAGGAAAAGGCACAGCTTCATAAGTATTTCCGGAATTTACGTGGGTTATCCGCCCTTCGTCCAAATTAACCCGGAGGTGGTCTTCCCCCGGCACAAGAGCGGAAAAATCCTGATCGCACTCTAAAATGGGCAGCCCGATATTAATCGCATTACGGTAAAAGATCCGGGCGAAACTGCGGGCTATTACACAAGAGATCCCGGCTCCCTTAATTGCCAGGGGAGCGTGTTCACGTGAACTGCCGCAGCCAAAGTTATAGCCGGCTATAAGAATATCGCCTCTTTCGACAGTCGCCGGGAAATCAGGCTTAATATCTTCCATCAGGTGCCCGGCCAGCTCTTCAGGATCGGTTGTATTCAGGTAGCGAGCAGCTATAATAGCATCAGTATCAATGTTATCTCCAAAAATCCATACCTTGCCTTCAAGAATCATGGTTTAACCTCCTCCGGATGGACAATCTGTCCGGCTACGGCGGAAGCCGCTGCCACCGCCGGGCCACATAAGTAAACCTCGCTTTCCGGGTGGCCCATACGGCCGACAAAATTGCGGTTGGTAGTGGCCAGGGCTTTTTCACCCCGGGCTAAAATACCCATGTGACCGCCCAGGCAGGGTCCACAGGTAGGGGTGCTTACCGCAGCTTCAGCTTCAACAAAGGTGGCAAGCAGCCCTTCATTCAAGGCCTGGCGGTAAATAAGCTGGGTGGCCGGGATAACCAGCAGCCTCACCCCGGGATTGACCTTACGGCCCTTGATCACCCTGGCTGCTTCCCGCAGGTCTTCAATTCGCCCGTTGGTACAGGAACCGATCACTACCTGGTCAATAAATATCCCGGCCGCTTCCGATACCGGGCGGACATTATCCGGCGAAGGCGGAAAAGCAACCTGGGGCTCTAAACCGTTCACCTCAAACTTAAAGATTTGCTCATACCCGGCATCTTTATCACTGTAATAGGTCCGGTAATCTCCGGTTGCCCTTCCCTGCAAGTAAGTAAAAGTTGTTTCATCAGGCTGGATATACCCGCACTTGCCCCCGGCCTCAATAGCCATATTGGTCATGGTCATCCGCCCGTCCATGGAAAGCTCTTCCACAGCCGATCCGGCAAACTCCATCGCCCGGTAGCGGGCTCCGTCCACCCCAATCTGCCCGATTGTATATAAAATCAGGTCTTTGCCTCCCACCGAAGCTGGCAGCGAACCGTTATATTCAAAGCGCAGGGTGGAGGGCACTTTAAACCAGGCTTCACCGATAGCCATAGCCGCGGCCAAATCGGTGCTGCCCACCCCGGTGGAAAATGCGCCAAGCGCACCGTAAGTACAGGTATGCGAATCCGCCCCGATTATCACCATGCCGGGTTTAATTAGCCCCTGCTCCGGTAAAAGGGCGTGCTCTATACCCATCCTGCCCACTTCAAAATAATGTTTAATCTCGTATTTTTGGGCAAACTCGCGTAGTTCCCGGGCCTGCTCCGCTGAGGCAATATCCTTGTTTGGTGTAAAATGGTCGGGAACCAGGACTATTTTATCCCGGTCAAAAACCCGGTCAAGACCAAAGCGGGCAAACTCTTTGATCGCCACCGGAGCGGTAATATCGTTGCCTAAAGCCAGGTCAACCCGCGCATTGATCAAGTCTCCGGGAATAACCTTAGTCCGGCCTGAATTCTTTGCCAAAATTTTTTCCACCATTGTAGCGCCGAGATTTGTAGAACTTTGCTGATCCATCCTTACCCCTCCCTGGTAACAAGTGCCCCCCGCAGCAAGGCAATTTTACCGGTCCTCACAATTTCTTTGATCCCGTAATGCTGCAAGAGCAACTTAATTGCTTCCATTTTTTCTTCATCACCGGTTACTTCGACGACCATTGACTCAGGAGAAACATCAACCACCTTGCCACGAAATGTTTCCACGATTTGCTGAATATCGCTGCGGTAACCCACTGCCACATCGACCTTAACCAGCATCAGCTCCCGCATGACCGAAGACTCTTTAGACAAATTGCTTACCTTAATTACATTCACCAGCTTGTGGAGCTGCTTGATAACTTGTTCCACCAGCTTTTCGCTGCCCTCCACTGCTATAGTCATTCGTGAAATACCGGGAGTAACAGTTTCGCCTACCGCAATATTATCGATATTAAACCCCCGGCGGCTGAACAATCCCGATACCCTGGCCAACACCCCGGGCTTGTCTTCAACTAATACTGCCAGGACATGTTTCAAACCTGCTCACCCCCGATGATTATGTCGTTTATCGGACAATTTGGCGCCACCATGGGGTAGACATTTTCTTCTGCTTCTACCCTGAAGTCAATGACCACCGGTCCTTTTTCAGCCATGGCCCGCTCCACGGCCTGCGTGGTTTCCTCTTCATTTGTAGCGCGCAATCCTATAGCGCCGTATGCTTCAGCCACCCTGACAAAATCGGGGCTCCCTTCGAGGGCGGTTTGCGAATAGCGCTTGTTATAGAATATATCCTGCCACTGGCGGACCATGCCCAGGTAACCATTGTTGATCACAGCTATCACTATATCCAGGCGGTTATTGACTGCAGTAGCCAACTCCTGGATATTCATCTGGAAGCTGCCGTCACCGGTAACACAAATAACCGGTTGGTCAGGCGCCGCCAGTTTAGCCCCAACCGCAGCTGGAAAGCCGTAACCCATGGTTCCCAGCCCGCCGGAGGTGAGAAATTTACAAGGATCTCGAATAATAAAATGCTGCGCTGTCCACATTTGATGCTGGCCCACATCAGTGGCCACAATAGTATCAACAGGGCTTAGACGGCTCAATTCCCTGATTACGTATTGTGGTTTAACCGCATTGCCGGTACTTTTCAAAGCACAGGGCATGGGGTAGTCGTTTTGCCAGTTTTTTATCTGGGCAAGCCATTCACCGGTATCGCCAGGTTGTATTTTTTTCAAAAGAGCTTCCAAAACCGATTTAACATCTCCCACTATCGGGACATCGATCATCACATTTTTACCGATTTCCGCAGGATCAATGTCAATATGGACGATCTTTGCATTATTGGCAAAGGCATCTAATTTGCCGGTAACCCGGTCATCGAACCGGACGCCGGCCGCAATGATCAAATCTGCCTCAGTCATAGCATAATTGGCGGTAATATTGCCGTGCATGCCCGGCATCCCCAGGTAAAGCTCGTCATCTCCCGGAAATGCCCCCAGCCCCATCAGGGAGAGGATCACCGGTATCCTTGTTTTTTGGGCAAACTCACGGAGAACCGGGGCAGCTTCAGATCGAATCAGGCCACCGCCGCCAAAAATAACCGGCCTGTTAGCATCCCTGATCGCCTTCACCGCCCGGCTTACCTGCCCGGCGTGTCCTTCATAAGTGGGGTTGTATCCCGGGATTTTCCGGTTCTTGTTATAGGTAAATTCAGCTTCCCGGTCAAAAATATCTTTGGGAACATCGATCAAAACCGGCCCACGACGGCCGGTTGAAGCCAGGTAGAATGCTTCAGATAAAATTTCCGGTAGTTCAGATACATCTTGGACCAGGTAATTATGTTTTGTTATCGGCAGGGTAATCCCGGTTATATCCGCTTCCTGAAAAGCATCGGTCCCGATGAAGCTGCTGGGAACCTGGCCGGTGATCAAAACAAGCGGCACCGAATCCATATAAGCATTGGCAATACCGGTAACCAGGTTGGTGGCCCCGGGTCCGGAAGTCGCAAAAACTACCCCCGGCTTGCCGGTAACCCGGGCATAGCCATCGGCGGCATGCACTGCCGCCTGCTCATGGCGCACCAGGATATGCCTTAAAGTAGAATCATAAAGCCGGTTATAGAGAGGCAGAACCGCACCACCGGGGTAGCCAAAAATTAGCTCTACATTTTCTTCCTGCAATGCCTTAACTATCATTGTTGATCCGCTGGCTGTTTTTTTCTTCATCAAAAATCACCTGTTTCTCTGTTTTGTTCCGCAAAATCAAGCACCGCCCCGCTGCTTGCCGAGGATACTTGCCTGGCATATCGTTTCAAATAACCGGTTTTAATTTTCGGTTCTTTAGGTTGCCAGTTTTCCCGGCGCTCGGCCAGCTCTTCAGCAGACACTTTTAAATCAAGGGTTTTTTGAGGCAAGTTTATAGAAACCAGGTCGCCGTCACAAATCAGGGCAATCGGCCCTCCTGCAGCTGCTTCAGGGGAGACATGGCCAATTGAAGATCCCCTGGTAGCCCCGGAAAAACGGCCATCGGTGATCAACGCTACTTGTTCGTCCAGGCCCATCCCGGCCAGCGCGGCGGTAGGAGTAAGCATTTCCCTCATCCCGGGCCCCCCGCATGGCCCTTCATAACGAATTACCACCACACAGCCCGGCTCAATTTTGCCGCTGTTAATCGCTGAAACGGCGTCCTCTTCACTGTTAAAAACTCGGGCCGGCGCTTCAAACTTTTGCATAGATGCAGCTACCGCTCCCTGCTTGACCACAGCACCATCCGGGGCGAGGCTGCCAAAAAGCACGGCCAGCCCTCCCTGGTCCCGGTAGGGCTCATTGCAGCTGCGGATCACCCGGTTATCAAGGACTGCTACATCTTTGAGGTTCTCGGCTACAACTTTTCCGCTTGCCGTCAATAATTGATCGTCAAGCAGGCCTGCTTCCGACAGTTCTTTCATAACTGCCGGAACACCTCCGGCTCGGTCAAGTTCTTCGATGTGATCAGCCCCTCCGGGGCTGAGAGAGCAGAGCTGCGGGGTGTTCTCGCTGATTACGTTGACCCGCTCTAAGTCAAGCCTTATGCCACATTCATGGGCAAGGGCAGTCAGGTGCAGCAGGGTATTGGTGGAACATCCCAGGGCCATATCAACGGCCAGGGCATTTTCAAAAGCGCTCCCGGTCAAAATTTTTCTGGCGGTAGTTTTCTTCTCGAGGAGGCCCATCACTCGCATGCCCGTTTCTTTGGCCAGCAGGCGCCTCTTTGTGCTTACAGCCGGCACTGTCCCATTACCAGGAAGAGCAAAGCCTAAGGCTTCGGCCATACAATTCATCGAATTGGCCGTAAACATCCCGGCGCAAGAGCCGCAACCGGGACAAGCCTCGTCCTCCATTTCTTTTAGTTCGGCTTCAGAAATCCGCCCGCCCTGCAGGGCCCCTACTGCTTCAAACATTTTACTTAAATCTATTTTTTCTCCCCGGTATTCTCCGGCCAACATGGGCCCGCCGCTGATCATAATTGCGGGAAGATTAAGCCGGACTGCCGCGATCAGCATTCCAGGCGTAATTTTATCGCAGTTGGTAATAAACACAAGGGCATCAAAACAGTGCGCTTCAACCATTAATTCAATGCTGTCGGCAATTACTTCCCGGCTGGCCAGCGAGTAGTGCATCCCGGCATGGTTCATCGCTATCCCGTCACAGATAGCAATAGTTGAAAATTCCACTGGTGTGCCTCCAGCCAACCTGACACCGGTCTTAACTGCTTCTGCGAGGCTATCTAAGTGAATATGACCGGGGACTATTTCATTAGCTGAATTGACTATACCGACCAGGGGGCGGTTGAGTTCCTCCGGATGAAATCCTGCGGCCCGGAACAAAGAGCGGTGCGGTGCACGTTCCGGGCCTCTGGTTGCTTTGTGGCTGCGCATTGGTTTTGCTCCTTTCAATTACTGTAGTTTTAGTGTTTGCTCAGCCTTGCTGCGTTTCGGACAAGGGCCATTGCGATAGAGCGGTTGCAATGGCCGACGAAGCAAAGGTTGTAGCCGGTCGGCCTGCATGGAAGCAGGCCGC
>SL_8KL_010_SEDDRAFT_10001105_pt1 | contig 23418 bp, 16 predicted proteins | sample SodLakKL_010_SED_4_FD_11160 | JGI IMG/M metagenome (IMG submission 11160) | reverse complement strand
CCTGCCGCTCTACCGTTATATCGGCGGGCTTGATGCTTTAACCCTGCCGGTTCCTTTTATGAATATCTTAAATGGCGGGGAGCATGCTGACAACAATATGGACATCCAGGAATTTATGATTGTGCCCCTTGGAGCAGAATCATTTAGCAGCGCCCTGCAAATGGGAGCCGAAGTGTTTCATCACCTGAAGAAAATATTGCAGTCACAGGGCCTTAACACAAACGTTGGAGACGAAGGCGGTTTTGCCCCTAATCTTGACTCCAGTGAAGCAGCCCTTGATCTGATTATCGAAGCTATCACCAGGGCAGGTTATCAACCCGGCGAACAGGTAGCCCTGGCCCTGGATGCTGCCGCCAGTGAATTCTACAACGATGGAGTTTATAACCTGGAAGGAAAATCGCTTAGCGCCGGGGAACTGACTGCTTACTACAAAAACCTGGCCGAGAAATTCCCGCTGATCAGCATTGAAGATGGCCTTGATGAAGATGACTGGGAGGGATGGCGCACCCTGACCAAAGAGCTCGGTTCTGAATTGATGCTAATTGGCGATGATCTATTTGTGACCAACCCGGAAAGATTACGCAGGGGCATTGATAATGCAACTGCCAACTCGATCTTAATTAAACTCAACCAGATTGGCACCCTGACAGAAACCCTGGATGCCATGGCCATAGCCCGGCGGGCCGCGTATACCTGTATGGTTTCGCACCGTTCCGGTGAAACGGCAGACAGCTTCATAGCCGACCTGGCGGTAGGAACTAATTCCGGGATGATCAAAACCGGTGCACCTTCACGGATAGACCGGGTCGAAAAATACAACCAGCTGCTGCGGATTGAGGAACAGCTGGGCCGGTCAGCCCGCTATGCCGGCAAAATGGTAAAAACCCTTTAATTTGTTTTACAAAATGGATTTTTTATGTTAGAATATCGTTTGCTGATAAGTGAAGAGTTAATGGGGGTAATTTCAAATGCTGGGAACGGTCTTAACAATAATATACTTAATTTTATGTCTCGCCCTTATTGCCAGTGTGCTGCTTCAGTCAGGCCGCAGCGCCGGACTTGGCGCGATAGCCGGGGGAGCGCAATCCCTGGTTGGCAAGAAAAAAGGCCTTGATGAGAAGCTGGGTAAGGTAACAACTTATGTCGCGATAGCTTTTATGCTTTTGACGATTGCACTTGTAGTGGTTGAATAATTTTTTAGTAAAATACTGGCAGGTAAAACCGGCAGGGGAGCTAAAAAGCATCCCTGCCTTTTCATTTAGAGAAATCAGATCTATAATTAATAGTATAAGTTCTGCTGTTTAAGGAGTTGTAACATTTTAATGAAGAAGAGAATTAATGTATCCGGGAAGTTGCGGGAAAGGATTCAGGAAGTCCTTAAGAGCCACAAGCAAAAATCATTGACTCTGCCCCAGGTTATAAATGAGCTCGGGATGCAAAAACATGATCAAAATATAGTCCTTGGTGAAATAAAGAAGATGCTAGATGAGGGTCTTCTAGTTCAAACCGGAAGCGGCCGTTACGGCTTACCGGAAAGGCTGGGCTATGTTACGGGAGTATTGGAGGGTAACCGCCGCGGCTTTGCTTTTCTCCGCCCGGACCTCCAGGAAGAAGACGTCTTTATCAGTTCCGAGAAATTGAAAAACGCTGCCCATGGGGACAGGGTTGTTGTTCAGGTAGACAAAAAAAGAAAAGAGAAGCGCCGCCGGGAAGGTACCGTGATTGGTATTATCAAGCGTGGTCAGCGCCGCCTGGTTGGGACCCTGCAGCGTAAAGGCAAAAAGTATTATGTTGTTCCGGATGATCAACGTTATCCCGGTGAAGTCCAGGTTTCTGCAAAGAATGTGAAGCAGGTTGAACCGGGAGATAAAGTAATCGTCGAAGTTGAAGAGTGGGTGCATGGCAGGATGCCTTCCCGCGGCCGGGTAGTTGATCACCTTGGTTCTCCCGGCAGCATTCAAACGGAACGCCTGGCTTTCAAGCATCGTTATGAGCTGCCGGGTGAGCACCCCGCAAAAGTATTAAATGAAGTAGAAGCACTGCCAGGTGAAGATAAAATTACTCAGCAGCTGGAAGAAGCAGGGCGCAGAGATTTGCGCGATCTGAAAATGGTTACTATCGATGATGAAACGGCCAAAGATTTTGATGATGCCGTTTCACTCGAAGAAACTGAAGAAGGGAATTTGCGTCTTGGTGTTCATATAGCCGATGTCTCACATTACGTTCGCTCGGGCAAGCCCCTGGATCGTGAAGCCCTGAAGCGGGGAACCAGTATATACCTGGTTGATCGGGTCATTCATATGCTGCCCCCGACTCTATCTGAGAATCTTTGCAGCCTGCAGGCAGATAAAGATCGCCTGGCGGTTTCTGTTTTCATGGATATAGACAGCAGTGGAGATATGGTTGCTGCTGACTATACAACCAGTGTGATCAGGGTGGCTGAGCGCCTGACCTATAAGCAGGTTGAAGCTTACCTGGAAAAAGAAAAAGGTGAATCGGCTTTTAAGGATGCAGCAGTGCCGGAAATGATTGACAGGATGGATCGTCTGGCCGCAATATTGAGACAGCGCCGCGCAGAGAGGGGAACCCTTGATCTTGACCTGCCGGAAGCCCGCATTATAACAGATGACGATGGTATCCCTCAAGCGATAGAAAAACGGACCATGGGCCGGTCCGAATCGCTGATCGAAGAATTCATGATTTACTGTAACGAAACAGTGGCTTCTTATCTGAGTGAGAGTGAAGTGCCCTGCGTTTACCGGGTTCATGCCGTGCCAACCGAAGAAAAATTGTTGATGCTAAGAGAAACGCTAACCCTGATGAATATCAAGGCGGCCAGGAACATCAAGGTCCTCAAGCCGAAACATTTAAATAAATTGCTCGAAGATACGAAGGGCGAACCTAACGAAAGACTGGTCCGCTACCTGGTGCTGCGCTCACTGCCCCAGGCCCGTTATAGTGCGACAAATGACGGGCACTTTGGACTGGCTTCAAAATGCTACTGTCACTTTACTTCACCAATCAGGCGTTATCCCGACCTGATGGTGCACCGCATTTTAAAACAGCACCTTGACGGCGGTATTACTCAGGAAAAAATCAGCCGCCTGCAATCCCGCCTGCCCGGTATTGCCGAGCAGTCATCGGAAAGAGAGAGGGCGGCAGTTGAAGCGGAGCGAGCCAGTATCGAGGTGAAAAAAGCTCAGTACATGGAACAAAAAATTGGAGAAATATATACCGGTATTATTAACGGAGTAGCTAATTTCGGGATATTTGTAGAACTGGATAATACCGTAGAAGGAATGATTCCGATTGGTGATTTAGGTGATGATTATTTCTTCTACAACGAGAAGGCCGCATCCCTCACCGGTGAGCGAACCCGGAAGAATTATCGCCTCGGTGATATAATTGATGTGCAGGTAGTAAAGGCGAACCGCGAAGAAGGCAAAGTCACCTTCGCCCCTGCCCCGGAAAACTAAAAATTGCCAAGGGTTGTCAAGGGCACGGGGTTGTTGACAACTTTTCTATTGATAAAATTATAAATTTGGGAGGTATGTCCTATGGAGCTTTATGAAGTTTTAAAAAACAGGCGCAGTGTAAGAAAGTACAACAATGAAGATGTGGGTGCAGACAAGCTGGAAAAAGTTCTGGAAGCGGCCCGGATTGCCCCCTCATGGAGTAACCAGCAGTGCTGGACATTTATCGTGGTTCGGGATCCTGAAAAAAAGAAAAAACTGGCAGAAAGCATGCCTGAGAATAACCCTGCCAGGAAAGCGGTGGGAGAAACCGCACCAGTTGTTCTGGTCCTTTGTGCCGATCCTGCAGAGTCGGGGAAGCAGGACGACAAAGAATATTACCTGCTTGATGCCGGGTTGGCCATGCAGCAGCTGATGCTGGCCGCTCATGCCGAAGGCCTGGGAACCTGCTGGGTAGCCTGGTTTGATGAAGATAAAGCGCGGGAAGCTTGTTCTGTACCTGAAGATCAGAGAATTGTTGGTCTGACACCACTTGGTGTTCCGGAAAAGCAGCCTTCAGAGAAACCTCGCAAGGATTTAAAAGAAATTGTTTATGCTGAAGAATGGGGAAACCCTTTGTAATAAAAAATAATGCCACTGATCAGCCTGCTTAAGAAAACTTCGCTTGCTGATCGTTAAGGCTGGAACTGCACCGGTTTAGTTTCACCGGCATTTCCATGCCTGCACTTTATGCTCGCTTCAGCTTTCTTAAGCAGGCTGGGTAGTTGCAATATAATAAGGATATTTTAACCTGTAGAACGGCGGGATCATAGACAGTGGAAAAAGTAATCAGTAAAAATCGCAAAGCCTGGCACGACTATCATATTGAAGAAGCCTATGAAGCCGGGATTGTTTTGACCGGAACAGAGGTTAAATCTATTCGTAACAGCCGTGTTAACCTGAAGGATAGTTATGCCCGGGTTGAGGGAAGCGAGCTGTTTCTCTACAATATGCATATCAGCCCTTATGATCCCGGCAATCGCTATAATCACGATCCGCTGCGAGTTCGGAAGCTATTGATGCATAAATCTGAAATTGGGCGCCTGGCCGGTAAAACCCAGGAAAAAGGTCTCGCCCTGATTCCGCTAAAAATATACCTTACCCGTGGCCTGGTTAAAATTGAGCTGGGACTGGCCAGGGGCAAAAAACAGTATGACAAGAGGCGTGATATAGCCGAGCGAGACAGTAAGCGTGAGATTGAAAGAGAATTTCGGCGCAGGCAAAAGGAAGAATAATCCTGCCGGATGTTGAAAAAAGCCAGTTTTACAGGTATAATATATATGTAGTTAAAGGAAAAGATTTTTAAGACTTGGGGGCGTTTTGGATTCGACGGGGGTTGTAGACGCAGGAGTGGCAAGTCCAGGACCATGACCTGGATAAAACATGGAACGGCTATAAACGCCAAACCGAATTACGCACTCGCTGCTTAATAAAAAGTAGCGCATCCCTCCTTTCCTCGGCCGGGGGAAAGATCAGGGGTGTCAATTAACCGGTCTACCGTTGCAGCGGCTGTCCCACCGCGATAACGGGAATTCTAAAGGGACTAGCGCTAAAGGATCCTGTTCCGGGGAGCCAGCAGCGCGAAACCTAAAGCCGGAACTAAGCTTGTAGAAACTCCTGTAGCTGAGCCTTCGGACGCGGGTTCGACTCCCGCCGCCTCCACCAATTAAAGAGCTAAAACACGCGAGCCTTAAACAGGCTCGCATTTTGCTGTACAGCACAAAGAACCATGATCCAGGAATGCTTGATCTGCCGCAGGAAAGTGTAGTATTATAAACTAAATAGAAAAACTATTTCGATTTTACAAGGAGGTAATATAATGAGCGAGAAGGACCGTAAGCCTACAACTAATGATGCTGGTAATCCTGTATCCAGCGACGAATTTTCCCTTACCGTTGGACCCGACGGACCCGTTCTGCTACAAGATCATTACCTATTTGAACAGATGGCCAACTTTAACCGTGAGATGATCCCGGACCGCCAGCCCCATGCTAAGGGCTCGGGAGCCTTCGGACATTTTGAAGTAACCGGGGACGTCAGTGCCTATACCAAGGCCAGTGTATTCCAACCGGGTACGAAGACCGAAGTGCTGGCCAGGTTTTCCACGGTAGCCGGTGAAAGCGGTAGCCCCGACACCTGGAGGGACGTACGTGGCTTTGCCCTCAAGTTCTACACCAACGATGGCAACTACGATATGGTGGGGAATAACACACCTGTTTTCTTCGTGCGAGATCCGATGAAATTCCAGCACTTTATTCACTCCCAGAAGCGCCGCGCGGACAGCGGACTGCGGGATAACGACATGCAGTGGGATTTCTGGACCCTGTCGCCCGAAACTGCCCATCAGGTCACCATACTGATGAGCGACCGCGGGGTCCCCAGGAGCTATCGGCATATGAACGGCTACACGAGCCACACTTATATGTGGGTCAATGCCAAGGGCGAGCGATTCTGGGTGAAATACCACTTCAAGACCGACCAGGGCATTGAATACCTCACCCAGGAGGAGGCCGACCGGATTGCCGGTGAAGATGCCGACTACCACCGCCGCGACCTATTTAATGCGATCAAGCAGGGGGATTTCCCCAGCTGGACTCTGAAAGTCCAGATCATGCCCTTTAAAGAAGCTGAGACCTACCGGTTTAACCCGTTTGATCTTACCAAGGTCTGGCCTCATGGGGACTACCCCCTCCATGAAGTGGGACGGCTCACGCTTAATCGCAATCCCGGCGATTTTCACAGTGAGATAGAGCAGGCTGCATTCGAGCCGAACAGTCTAATCCCGGGGATCGGTCCCAGCCCGGACAAAATGCTGCTTGCCCGCCTGGTTTCCTACGCCGACGCTCACCGGGCACGCCTGGGCGTCAACTACAAGCAGATACCGGTTAACCGTCCGAAGAGCTCGGTGCACAGTTACAGCAAGGGTGGCAAGATGAGAATTGATAATGTCTCCGACCCGGTCTATGCACCCAACTCCAAGGGCGGTCCCGAGGCCGACCCGAAGAAGTATCCTGAAGAGGCTGTCTGGAGTGCCGATGGGGAGTTTGTCCGCGCCGCCTACACCTTGCGCAAGGACGATGACGATTTCGGCCAACCGGGCACCCTGGTGCGCGAGGTCATGAACGATGATCAGCGTGACCGGTTGGTGTCCAACGTGGCCGGTCACCTGAAAGATGGCGTATCCGAGCCTGTTCTGCAGCGGGCTTTCGAGTATTGGCGTAACATCGACAAAGAGACCGGCGACCGCATTGCCAGGGCCGTGCAGGAGGACTGATATCAGCATACTTGCCTTCCCACAGCTGCTGAGCACCATTCCCCTGCCAGTTCTGCTGAGGCAGCAAAGAGGGACGGTTATGTGCCTTGAGGCACACAACCGTCCCCTCGTGTTTCTTCCCTTATGGTTGCCCGGTTTCAGCATTATTAAAAATGGCTATTTTAGCAGCCGGAGGTTGAAACTCCCGCCGCCTCCACGAATTTGAGAACTTAAGCGCGCTAGCCTGGTAGGCTTGCGATTTGTATAATTTGATTACCAGGAGGTGGAGTATGGAACGAGAAATCAGGGAATACGCCCTGGAGATTGGTTTTGATAATGTCGGCTTTACCACGGCTGATCCATTTACACAGCTGACAGAAGCCCTGGAGGAACGTAAAGCCGGGTACAGCTGGATTAGTGAAGGCCTCCTGCAGCTTGCTTATGTGGCAGATCCTTCTAATGTTCTGCCTTCGGCCCGTTCGGTTGTTGTCTTCATTTATGATTATTACAAGCAGGCTTACCCGGAGCAGCTAATCGGCCGGATTGGCAAAGCTTATCAATCCAGACTTTACCCTGGTAAAAAACGTCTTTTCGGAAGCCGTTTGCGCCTGATGCGTGATTTTCTGGAGGCAAAAGGAATGGAAGTGGGTTACCGGCCGGCCATGCCTGAAAGACAGGCTGCGGTCAGAGCCGGAGTAGGAAATTTCGGCTGTAACACTTTCATTCATGAGCCGGGCAGGGGCAGCTATATTAGCATTGTTGCCATGGCTGTCAGCGCAGAACTGGCACCGGCCACTGCCGATGCAGAATCTGTTTGCCCGGATGATTGCAGTCGCTGTATTGAAGCCTGCCCGACTGGTGCTTTATACGAGCCATATAAAATGAACCCTTTGCAGTGTATTGCTTTTAATACATACGGCCCCGGAAATTTTCCGGGAGCCCCTGAAGATATCCCGGTTGAAATAAGAGAAAAAATGGGTTCCTGGATTTATGGCTGTGACCTTTGCCAGGATGCCTGTCCCGGGAACCAGAAGAGGCTCAAGCAAAACCTCGTTCCTGATGTATATCTTGAAGAGATGGCCCCCAAAATGGATCCAAAAGTTTTATTGTGCATGGATGATAATTATTTTCATGATACGGTGCAACAGCTGCTCTATGGCTATATATGGGAAAAGAAGTTTTTACAGCGCAATGCAGCTATTGCTCTTGGGAACAGTGGTGATGAGGGAATAATAAACCTGCTGGCGGCAGCGATGGAAGATCCCGCGGATATGGTCCGCCAGTACAGCGCCTGGGCCCTGGGTCGTATAGGTGCCAGGAAAAGTAAAAATGTCCTGGAGTTGAAAGCGAAGAATGAAAAGTCCGAAAAAGTTAAGGCAGAGATAGGTTCTGCCCTGGAATCATTGTAAATTTAGGTGAAAATATGTAACTGTCAGCCTGCTTAAGAGAACTTCGCTCGCTTTACGTTCGCTTCAGGCTTTGCTAAAACGGCAGTTCCATGCCTGCACTTTACGCTCGATTCAGTTTTCTTAAGCAGGCTGAGCAGTATCAAAGAAATAACAAAGTCTTCCTATTGAATATGCTGAAACTCCTGTTTGCGAGGAGTTTCAGCACTTTTATTGCTTACACACTAACTTAGGCCAGGTCGAAACGATCGGCGTTCATGACCTTGTTCCAGGCGTTGATAAAGTCATGCACGAATTTTTCTTTGGCGTCACTGCTTGCGTAAACCTCAGCGATGGCCCTGAGCTCGGAATTTGAACCGAAAACCAGGTCAACGCGAGTCCCCGTCCATTTAACCTTTCCATTATTGTAATCTCTGCATTCGAAAAGATCGCCATCTTCATCGGCGGGCTTCCAGGTAGAGTTCATATCAAGCAGGTTGACAAAGAAGTCGTTAGTCAGGCTTTCGGGATTTTCGGTGAAAACGCCTTGCGGGCTCTGATTGTAATTAGCGTTTAACACGCGCATGCCGCCAAGCAGGACAGTCATTTCAGGGGCTGTCAAGCCCAGGAGTTGAGCCTTGTCCACCAGCATTTCTTCGGCAGGCACAGCAAATTTAGCCTTGCTAAAGTTGCGAAAACCGTCTGCTTTAGGTTCTAAGACTTTACATGCTTCTATATCTGTCTGTTCCTGTGAAGCATCTGTTCGGCCAGGTGCAAAAGGTACTGTTACATCAAAGCCGGCATTCTTAGCAGCCTTCTCCACACCTGCGCAGCCGGCCAGGACAATGAGGTCGGCCAGGGATATTTTCTTATTTCCTGACTGTGCACTATTAAATTCATCCTGAATTTTTTCAAGCTTCTGCAGCACCTTTTCCAGTTTTTCAGGCTCGTTAGCCTGCCAGTTCTTATGGGGTTCCAGGCGAATGCGCGCGCCGTTTGCCCCGCCCCGCATATCGGAACCGCGGTAAGTCGATGCAGAGGCCCATGCTGTTGAGACCAGTTCGGGAATTGATAATCCAGAATCAAGAATCTTGCCCTTGAGTTCCGCGATGTCATCTTCGTTAACCAGCTCATGGTCGACTTCAGGCACAGGGTCCTGCCAGATTAGTTCCTCCTCCGGGACTTCCGGGCCGAGATAACGTGAGCGCGGGCCCATGTCGCGGTGGGTCAGCTTGAACCAGGCGCGGGCAAAGGCATCGGCGAATTCGTCAGGGTTCTCCAGGAAACGTTTAGCAATAGGCCTGTAGATGGGGTCCATCTTCAGGGTAAGATCAGCCGTGGTCATAATGGTTTTTACTTTTTTGTCAGGTTCGTGGGCACCAGGTGCCAGGTCTTCCTCATCTGGATCAACCGGTTCCCACTGCCAGGCTCCGGCAGGGCTCTTGACGAGATTCCAGTCATACTTAAAGAGAATTTCCAGGTAGGTAGTATCCCACTTAGTCGGCGTTGGTGTCCAGGCACCTTCTATACCGCTGGATATGGTATCTTTGCCTTTGCCGCTACCCATGCTGTTTTTCCAGCCCAGTCCCTGCTCTTCAATAGGGGCAGACTCGGGCTCCGGTCCAACGTATTCGGGGCTGCCTGCACCGTGGCATCTGCCAAAGGTATGGCCGCCGGCGACCAGGGCAACGGTTTCTTCATCATTCATGGCCATGCGCTTAAATGTTTCGCGAACGTCTGTAGCTGAAGCAAGAACATTCGGTTCTCCGTTCGGCCCTTCAGGGTTTACGTAAATGAGGCCCATCTGGACAGCAGCAAGGGGGTTCTCAAGATCCCGTTCACCGCTGTAACGTTCATCACCGAGCCACTCTTCTTCGGCGCCCCAGTAAACATCTTCTTCAGGCTCCCAGATATCCTCGCGTCCACCGGCAAAACCGAATGTTTTGAAGCCCATCGATTCCAGGGATACATTTCCGGCCAGGATCATCAGGTCGGCCCAGGAAATCTTTTTGCCGAACTTCTGCTTGATCGGCCAGAGCAGACGCCTGGCTTTGTCGAGGTTGATATTATCAGGCCAGCTGTTCAGGGGGGCAAACCTCTGGCTGCCGGAGCCTCCTCCTCCGCGGCCGTCTCCCATCCGGTAGGTGCCGGCGCTGTGCCAGGCCATGCGGATGAATAAGCCTCCGTAGTGACCGTAGTCGGCCGGCCACCAGTCATGCGAGTTCGTCATCAAGTCATGCAAATCCTTTTTTACAGCCTCCAAATCAAGTTTCTTAAATTCTTCGGCATAGTTAAAGTCTTCGCCCATGGGGTTTCTTGACTCAGGGTTTTGGTGCAGCATCTTCAAGTTCAGCTGGTTTGGCCACCAGTCCCTGTTTCTTGTGCCGCCACCGGCGACTCTTTTCCTGCTCATCCCTGTTACCGGGCATTTGCTTTCTTCGCTCATTGAAACTTACCCCTTTCGTTTGTTATTTCTTATATTAAAAGGCAATTTTGACAAATACCTTTAAAATATACATCCCTGTCGGTTGTTATGAATCCGCTTAATTCTTTAGCATCCAATGTATCAATATTTACCTTGAAATTGTAGATTGTGCCACACTCGTCGCACTTAAAGTGTCCATGGGTCTTGGTTGTGATGTCATAGCGGGCTTCGTTGTCTTCTATGTTCAACACCTTTACCAGTCCGGCATCTGCGAACTTGTTCAAGGTGTTATAAATAGTAGTTTTGGATAAGGTTGGGATGACACTTTGCAGTTCGTTGAATATCTGCTCAGCAGTTGGGTGACACTGGTTTTGCATCAAATACTCTAGTACTTTTAATCTTTGGAATGACGGGCGTATATTATGTTCAGATAGTTTAGCTGAAAGATCCTTATGTGAAATGTTCATAATACCGCCCCTTTGCCAAAACATTGCGAATTGTTTGTGTTTGTAATGATTACTTTCTTTAACTTACTATAAATATTCTGTGCTGTCAATGCGATAATTACTATAAAACTAGTATGAAATCAGGCGAAAATGACCTGATGCCCTGTTTTTAGCCTTTATACACCTCACGATCTACTCAACTATTGCCTTATAGATCGCTATTTGCTATAATACCCCTGCGAGGTCGTGCAGCTGAAAAATAAGAACAGCTGGCTATTTTAAAAACAGGAGCATAAAGCTCTTCACGGCCACCAGGAAAGGGTTTTCAGGACGTTGAGCCGCCTGAAAACCTTTATCATAATTGCTTATTTAAGGCTGAATGGAGGGTTATTAGTTAATGACGCAATACAAGCGAAAGCATCTGTCATATTTTATTTTGCTGGCAGTATTGTCCCTGGCTCTTGCAGGTTTGCTATCTGCCTGTGATGGAGAGGAAGAGGCTATTGAAGGAGCCCTGATGGTTCCAGATGATTTTGAAACCATCCAGGAAGCGATTGAGGCTGCAGCGGATGGTGACGAAATTGTTGTCAGGCCGGGTACATATAATGAAAGAATTGATTTTCAGGGGAAAAATATAACCATACGCAGCATGGATCCTGATGATCCGGAAATCGTTGATGAAACCGTAATTGATGCAGGTGGTGTTGACTCTGTAGTTTCATTTAAAAGCGGAGAAACTGAAGCGGCCGTTTTAAGCGGGTTTACTATAACCGGTGGTAGCGGCAATATGGAAGTATTAGAGTTTGAAATTGAGGGAGAATTGCAGGAAGTTCCGTCACTTTATGGTGGTGGAATTATCATCCTTAACGGCAGTTCACCTACTATAACCAAGAATGTTTTGGTTGATAATGTTGCTGAAAGAGGTGGCGGGATTTTAGCTTACGAATCTGCCCCTGTAATAGAAGAAAACAGGATTGTTAACAACTTATCCACAGGTGGCGGCGGCGGGGTTTTTGTTGCCAATTCATCCGCCAGGGTAGTTAATAATGAAATAGCCAATAACTCTGCCGGTAGAAGCGGGGGAGGCATTGCTGTCAGTGGTGACGGAGACGGCCCGGCTTTGTTTGAGGGTAATACTATATCCGATAACAGTGGTGAAAATGGTGGTGCTTTTTCCATCTTTGAAGCCAGCCCTGAAATCATTGACAACATAGTTATCAACAACCATGCCAATAATTTCGGAGGAGGTATTTTCCTTACCAATTCTTCACCCTTGATCAGTGGAAACGACCTTTCCGATAACAGGGCCGGCCCATCGGGTGGAGGAATTGCCATTTATTTTGGTTCATCACCCGAGTTTGTTGATAACCTGGTTATCGGTAACCAGGCGGAGACCGGAGGTGGATTCTCCATTAATATGGACTCAAATCCTGTTATTGAAGCAAACACCATTTCTGATAACCAGGCCAGGCTTGGCGGCGGGTTCCTGATTAACGAAGGTTCAGAGCCTTCTATTATTGATAACATGATTACTGAGAATGAGGCAGAGCGCAACGGTGGCGCAATGTTTATCCAGGCGTCAACGCCTTCTATTGAAGGAAATTCGTTCAGAAATAACGAAGCAAGGCGTGATGGTGGTGCTATCTATGCGTTGATGGATGCCGTCATAGTGCTGGCCGAAAATATCTTCGAAAACAACAGGGCCAGTTCCGGAGGAGCAATTCATTACTCTGAAGGCGCTGTTCTAGAAGGGGCCGATGATAACACCTACGAAGGCAACGTTCCCGATGATGTGATTGAAGAGTAAAGGAAAAACTTACATATTGTCTTTTATTTAGAAGGCAAATAATATCAGGCTGTCCGGCATTATCCGGGCAGCCTTGTTTCGCTTTTATCATAAAAAAGTTATAATAGTTTTGTTAGCCAGAGGGAGGTATTCGTTGTGGCAAAAAAATCCTCAGCCAAAAACAAAAAAAGTGACGAAAAAAATAAACTTAAAAAAGCTTCACCCGGGATAACCTTGAACCAGAAATCAGAAAACATATTATTATTTATAATGCTGGCCATCGTTGCCGGGCTGCTTTTTATCGGTCCTTTTTATCGCGGCCTATTTTTCAGCATGGAATTACTGCAGGCTCAGATCTTTGTTTTTGCCGCGCTCTTCTTCTGGGGGCTTTTCAGAATCATTAATAGAGACAGGAGACTGATTGAAACTCCCCTCGATATATGCCTGTTACTGCTGCTTGCTGCATACTTTATATCCACTTTTACTGCTGTTCACATAAGAGATGCCCTGGAAGAGTTATTAAAGATTGCTTCATACCTTGTAATTTACCTGGTTGCAATTGACATATGCCGTAACTGGAAATATCCTGGTTTGCTGAAATGGTTCAGCCATGAAAGTGACAATAAAGGCCCTACTTTGCCTCCGGGTATCAGTATATTTTTACATTTACTGCTTGCCGCTGCAACAGTTTTAACTATTGCCAGCCTGGGTGTTCCTGCCGGTCACTGGGATTTTGTCGGGGCTTACGCTTCAAACCGGATAGCTTCACCGATGGGTTATGCTAACACGGCGGCAGCATATTTTATGGCCAGCTATTTTATGGCGTTGTCACTTGCACCCCTGGCTAACAGGTTATTCAAGGTTATTTACCTGGTCCCTGCTACACTAATGTTAATTACTGTAGTCCTCACTTTTTCACGGGGAGCCTGGCTGCTCTTGCCACCGCTTGCTGTATTACTGGTATTAGTTTCAGCGCCCGGCCAAAGATTGCGTACGTGTCTTTACCTGGCAGTTACATCTCTCACTGCTTTGCCGGCTGCACTGCTGGTAGATCCGGTATTTCGCTCAGATAATCCGGTTCAGGCCTGGTGGATGATCATTGGTGCAGTTGTAGCTGCAGTAATACTGGGGGCCATGGTAGAGCTGTATTTTCTCCAAAGCAGAAAGGTACGCCTGGGAATAGCAGCAGCGGCAGCTGTCATAGTAACAGTTGCACTTATAATTTTTGTAATTATACCGGTTGTCGGCCCGCTGCACCTTGAAAATCCACCTGAAGAATCGACCAGGACAACCTCATATGAACAGGTAGTAAGCAACATAGAGGCAGGGGAAATATACCAGCTTCAGCTTGAGGTGAAAGCTAACCGGGAGCAAATAACCGATAGCAACGAACTCGATTATGTTTGGAGAATAAGAGTTTTGGGAGGTCTGCCCGGTTACAGGGATGAGGAGCTTCTTGATTACCGTGGCATGGAAACAGATGGCTGGCAACATTATGACTTTGCTATCGAGACAGGTGAAGATACAACCCGTTTAGATATCAGTTTACAAAATCGCTATCCTGGAACCGCTATGACGGCCAGAAATGTTACGCTACTTTCGCCTGACAGTGAACAAAAGCTACGCTTTACCATGAGCCGCATACTGCCTGATCGCTTTTACAGCAGGGTATACTCATATTCCCTGGATCGCAACCTGGATCGCCGCCTGGAACTGTTTGAAGATGCTGTTAAGGTTATCAGGGACTATCCGATCCTGGGAGCAGGTGGCGGGGCCTGGGCGGCAATCTACCGTGCCTACCAGGATCAGCCCTATGACTCAAGAGAAGTTCACAATCATTATTTGCAGGTTTGGATCGAGGCAGGAATTATTGGTTTTATAGCTTTCGTCGGGATCTGGCTTAGCTTCGCAGCGGCCTTTATCCGTAACTGTTTCATAGGGAGAGCTTCACCTGTAAGATGGCAGTACTGGACTGCCACTTTCCTGCCTGTTGCAGCACTTGGAGCCCACAGCGCCATTGACTGGAACTTTTCCATGACTGCAGTGGGAATATTCCTCTTTGCCCTGCTTGGCACCGGTCGCAGTCTTGATCAGGTGGCCTGGTTCAAAAAAGAGGGTAACAAAAATGTAAATTCCGGCAAGGGGTTGGTCATCGGTATAATAGCCCTTGCTATAGGCTTATCCCTTTCAATTTACTCTGCAGTACTGTTAAATGGCTTACAAACCACCTGGGAATCGCAGCGACAGCTGGAGAGAGGGAATAATCAGAGAGCCATGACAGAAATGCAAAGAGCGATCCGCCTTGACCCGCTGCTTGCTGAAAATCATCATAATCTTTCTGTACTGATTGAAGATCAGGCAAGAAGGACTCAGACTCAGCTTGATCCGGAGGTAGTGCTGTCGCTTGCCGAGAGAGCTTACGAACTTGAACCATATAATCCGAATTATTTCCTTCGCTACGGCGATCTCCTGATGAGCCATGTCGATATTGATGAAGGGCTGTCACATATAGATAAACTGATGAAGATGCGTCCGCATGCATCGAGTAGTTATGTCCGTCCGGCCCATTCCAGGCTGCAGGTTATTGAATATTTTGATGAGATTGGTGAACAAGAAGGCCTTCAGCATTACGCTGACGAAATATTTGAGTTAGAAGAGAAGATGCAGGAAAACCAGGGGGATAGTCGTCCCATGGCCTATGTAATAGGCAGGACTAACCAACTGCTGGGTAACCGCATAGAAGCAGAACGTTATTACGAAATGGTGCCGGAAGATGATCAGTTTTACGACCTGGCCCGGCAGAGGCTGGCGGAACTGCGTGGAGAAGATGAAAACAATGACTAACAAGCATCTGTCATATCGAACCTTAATGGTTTACAGTCTTATATTGCCGTTTGCCCTGTTTGCTTTGCTGTTAACAGGATGTGAAAGCGGCCCGGGCGGGAAGCCCGGAGAACTTGTTGAAGAACAAGAGCAGATTACCGATGGAGAGGATGAAGAGAACATGACTTCGGAACAAAGTTTTCCTGAGTTAACGATGCCACCTATTGATCAGGAGGTGCCCGAAAATTTGGAAACGGCCACCCTGGCCCTGGGCTGATTCTGGGGCCCTGATGCCCGGTTCGGGCAATTGAAAGGAATTTATCGCACCAGGGTTGGATATACCGGGGGCAGCCTTGAAAATCCCACGTACCATAACCTTGGCGAACATACCGAGGCTTTCCAGGTTGACTATGACCCAGGCCAGATTTCATATGAAGATATCCTGGAAATATTCTGGGACAGCCACAACCCCACGGGCAGGGCACTGTTAAGGCAGTACATGCCGGCTGTCTTTACCCACAACCAGGACCAGCTGGATGCAGCTCTAAAGAGCAAAGCCGCGTTTGAGAAAAAATTGAACAGTGAGATTAACACGCCGGTTGTAATGCTTGATGTTTTCTATCTTGCCGAGGATTACCATCAAAAATATTACCTGCAGAATAACCGGGAACTGCTTGCCGAGATGGAAGCTTACTATCCTGAACTTGATGATTTTATTAACTCTACCGCTGTTGCCCGCTTAAATGGTATTGTCGGCGGTTATGCCAATGATTTGCTAATAAAAGAGGAGCTTGACAGCTACGGCCTGTCCGAACAGGGTCTGTCAATTCTCCAGCGCTACCGTTAACGGAAGGGGGTTAACCAGCTTGGAAATATATGTTTTATTATTGATTGTAGCCCTATTTATACTTAACCTTGGTTTAATTGCCTGGGCGGTGACAGACTTGCTGCAGCGGGAAAGAGTAAAATACCTGCCCAAGGTCGTCTGGCTTGGTATTGTAGCCCTGATTTTTTTCGGTGGTGCATTATACCTCCTGGTCGGGCGAGATAAAAGCAGCGAACTGGTTCAGGCAAAATAGTTTCAACTGGACCGGCCGCGATTGCGGCCCGGCCTGCTTAAGAAAACTGGCGCGAGCATAAAGTACAGTCATGAAAATACCGTTTTAGCAAAGCCTGAAGCGATCAGAGAGCGAAGGCTTTCTATAACGGTAGAAAAAAAGCAACCCAGGCGTAAGGTCGAAGCTAAATCGGGGCAGCTCCAGCCTAAACGATCAGCGACAAAATATATTCAGGTAAGGTAACGAACTCACTTATGAACCAGGTCGTCACTTTAAAACCCGATACAAGAAATTACATCTGGGCGCCATCTGCCCTGGTTGGCAAAGAATTAAAGCTGGAAAAAGATATTTTGCTTGGTATCAGCGGCGGCCGGATAGAATCGTTTCGTTCTGTGAGAAAGGATGACCTGCCCATAGAAATTACAGGCCATCCTTATTTTTATGCCCTGGATGAAGGGTTAACCCTGCTGCCGTCTTTAATAGATGCCCATGTTCACCTGGCCCTTGACGGAATTGACTTTAACCGGGCCCGTGAGCAGTGGAATGACCAGGGTGCCTGGCAGGCCAGGGTCGAAGGTGATATAGAAAAGACGCTCTGCTCGGGAGTAGCTGCGGTTCGTGATGGTGGGGATGTGCGAGGATTAAACCTCCAGGTAAAAAAACAGGTTCAAAAGGGAAGATATAAAAGGTTAAAAATTGCTGCAACCGGCCAGGCTCTCCGGGTCAAAGGCGGTTACGGGTCATTCCTGGGTGTTGATTTCGACAGCGCTGATTCTGTTCCCGGGCTGGTTGAGATGATAGCGGCATCCGGAGCAGACCAGCTTAAAGTAGTTGTTTCAGGGGTTGTAAGCTTTTACCACTATGGCATGGTTAAGGGGCTGATCATGCCGGCAGAAGAACTTTGCTATATCGTAAAAGAGGCGCAGAGCCATGGGCTTAAAGTTATGGCTCATGCCAGTTCGGCAGGGGCCATCGAGCGAGCGGCCCGGGCCGGGGTAGACTCGATTGAGCACGGCTATTTCGTTCGCCCCGAAACTTTGCAGCTAATGGCCGAAAAGAAAATTGCCTGGATGCCAACGATTATCCCCGTCGCTGCTCAAAACAGGTCTCCATTTCGAGAGCTGTGGACCCCGGAAGAAATTGATATAATCACCAGGACTTATGAGGAACATATTAAAAAGCTTAAGTCGGCCCTTGATTTCGGTGTGCCGCTGGGAGTGGGCACCGATGCCGGGGCAGCGGGAGTCAGGCACGGAACCGCCCTGCTTGAAGAGTTGCTTCTTTATGCCCGCGGTGAATTAAGCCCCAGGGAAATTTTACAGGCAGCCACTGTTACAAATGCCAGAATTATTGGTTTGGAAAAAGATTTTGGAGCCCTGCTACCCGGTTTAAAAGCATCGTTTATTGCTGTAAAGGGTAAACCCCTTGATAATGTTAACGCTCTCAAAACGCTCCACACACACTTCATTTCTGAATAGCATACATTTCATTTTCGCGTAATAAAATAGCTAATGAAGCCTCTTATTTTCCTGANTGGCTAATTGCTGTCCGGCACTTCCTGTTTTATAATGGCAGCGTCTTCCGGTTCCTGGTATTCCTGCGGTGCGGGCGCAAAGCGGTTGGTACCCCATACACCGGCTAATATAATTGCAGTGCCAACTATTTGGTACCAGAAAAAATTGTCCCCCCGAAAGATAACTCCGCCGGTGATAGCTACAACTGTAACCATGTTGGCGAAAACAGCGGCCTGGGCTGCAGTAACCTTGCTTAAAACAAAGTTATACATAAAAAAAGCGGCAACGGAAGAAATAACGCCCAGGTAAAATATGGTCGGCCAGATATAGCTTAATGGTGCCAGGTAGCCTTCAAGGTTGCCAGCAGCGAAATGCTGCCCGATCGAGATAGAGTTAAACACTATTGCCCCTACAACCATCATGATCCAGGTAATGTGGATAGGCTTGAAATTTACGGAAGCTTTTCGGGAGGCAATGTTAAAAGAGGCTGCGGCGATTACGGCGCCAAGCAGGGCCGCAGTGCCCAGCGGGTTAACCCCGGCGATAGACTGGCTGTCCATGTAGATGATAAAGATTACCCCCAAAACCGAGGCTACGATGAAACCTGCCTGCAGGTGGCTGGGGTACTCCTTCAGAATAAAGGCGGCAAGGATAGCTACCACAATGGGAATAATGGCAATCATCATTCCCGAGTAAGATGCACTGGTCAGCAGCACACCGTGAGTTTCAGCAGCAAAATATAAAAATGGCTGAAAAAAGGTAAGCGGAAGCAGGCTTAAATAGTCCCTCGGAGCCACCTTGATTTTAATTATGCCAACTACTCTTAAAAAAGCCATGGCAGCCAGGGCTGCAGCAAACCTGAGCCCAAGCAGGTGAAATGGAGCCATCGTATCAAGGGCTCCGCTGGTAAACATGAAAGACATGCCCCAGGTCAGGGCTACACCCACCCCTGCCAGGTACGGTAAGTATCTAATCATAAAAAAACCTTCTTTTTATAGACTAACCATTACTATACAACATAAATTCAGGTTGGAAAAGAGGAAAAAATATTTTTCATCCGGTGGTCCGGACTATTGCTTATTGCCCTCTGTTTAGGATAATATATTTCTAACTTTAATTCCATCAGAGGGTGTTGATAGTGCTGTTTGAACAATACCTTGTCTTTGCAGTGCTGCTGATAGTCTTGCTGCTCTTTGCCTGGGGCCGCTGGCGCTATGACCTGGTGTCCATGGTTGCTTTGCTTTTTCTAACCCTTACTGGAATTATTCCCACAGAAGATACATTTACCGGGTTCAGCCACCCGGCTGTGATCACCGTAGCCGCAGTTCTGGTTTTAAGCAGGGCCTTGATGAATGCCGGTATCGTTGATTCGATAGTCAGGATAATGGCACGGATCAATCAGCACCTGTTGGTTCAACTGGCAACCCTGGTCACTGCAGTTACGATCTGCTCGGCTTTCATGAACAATATCGGAGCTCTTGCTCTTTTCCTGCCTGTTGCTATCCGCATGGCCCGCAGGGGGAAACGATCCCCTTCAATATACCTGATGCCCCTTGCTTTCGGTTCCCTGCTCGGCGGCCTGATGACCCAGATAGGCACCCCGCCAAATATTATTATTTCCCTCTACAGGACCGAATCAGCAGCACAGGTGCCTTTCCGTATGTTTGATTTTGCCCCTGTCGGGGCAGGTATAGCCCTTGTGGGGATTATTTTTATCATATTAATTGGCTGGCGCCTTATTCCCTGCCGTAAAGGGCGCCTTTCGCAGGAGGATTTATTTGAAATTGAAAGTTACCTGACAGAGGTTTATGTTCCCGAAGGCTCGAAGTACGCAGGGAAAAGGCTGATGGATTTAGGCTGTGCCATCGACGGAGATATTACCGTGGTCGGCCATGTCCGTAACAAGAAGAAACTGCCCTTCTTTTCTCCGTACCGGGTATTTAATGAGGGAGATAATATAATTATCAAGGCCAACGCAGAGGATTTAAAAGAGTTCCTTGCGGTTACCGGCCTGGAATTGACGGCATCTAAAAAACTGAGCGCTGAAGATCTAAGCTCCGATGAAATAAGCATTGTTGAGGTGGTAGTTACAAACAACTCTGCCCTGGAAAGGCAAACTGCCCGCTCCATGAACTTAAGATCGGTTTATGGGATTAACCTGCTTGGCATATCAAGAGAAGGGGCGCAGTTAAAAACCAGGCCGGACCGGGTTCGCTTCAGGGCCGGGGATGTGCTTCTGCTGCAGGGAAGAACTGAAGTGCTGCAGGAAGTGATGACTTCGATCGGCTGCCTGCCCCTGGTGGAGAGGGGTTTAAAACTGCAGCAGCCGCAAAAGGTTTACTTTAGCCTGGGGGTATTCTTTGCTGCATTAGCTGCTGCAGCTACAGGACTCATCCCGATCCAGATCGCATTTATGACAGCTGCAGTGGTTATGATCCTTTCCCGCATTATAACTCTGCGTGAAATCTATGACAGTATTGACTGGCCGATCATTGTCCTGCTTGGTGCAATGATTCCGGTTAGTAAAGCCCTGGAAACAACCGGCGGGGCCGCAGCCATCGCCGAGTTCATCTATAGCGCTGCCGGTACCTTTACCCCCTGGGTTACACTGACCCTGCTCCTGGTTATTACCATGCTCTTATCCAACGTGGTGAATAATGCAGCCGCTGCTCTGCTGATGGCTCCGATTGGACTGAGCATTGCGGTTGGCCTCAACGTTTCCGCCGATCCCCTGCTGATGGCAATTGCCGTTGGTGCTTCCTGCGCCTTTCTAACGCCAATCGGCCATCAGTCGAATACCCTGGTCATGGGCCCCGGTGGCTATCACTTTGGTGACTACTGGCGCATGGGCTTGCCCCTGACTTTGCTGGTAGCTATTGTAGCCGTGCCGCTGATTATGATCGTTTGGCCCCTGTAAAATGAAGGAACTGCAAATCCCCCTGTTGAATCTATATTTTACACCTTTTAATCTGCACAGAGCTTATTAATGCATTACCTTAAGGAGTAATATATGCAAAACGAACTGGCAATTGTTTTTGCAACACTGGGGTTGGTCCTGGTTCTCTTCGTCTGGGGGCGCTGGCGTTATGACCTGGTGGCCCTGTTTGCCCTGCTTGTTGTAACTATTACCGGCCTGGTTCCTGCCGGGGAGGCTTTTTTAGGCTTCGGTCACCCGGCGGTAATTACGGTAGCCGCTGTCCTTGTCGTCAGCCGGGCCCTTTTTAATTCCGGCATGGTTGACTATATTGTCCGCCTGATGGGAAAAGCCGGAGATAATCCTCTCACCCAGCTTGCTGTCCTGGTAATTGCCGTTACGATCTGTTCCGGGTTNATGAATAATATCGGGGCCCTGGCNNTATTTATGCCGGTAGCGATCCGCATGGCCCGTAAAGGTGGAGTTTCACCGTCCCTTTACCTGATGCCCCTGGCTTTTGGATCGCTGTTGGGTGGATTAATTACCCAGGTAGGTACTCCCCCCAATATTATAATCTCGGTATTTCGTGCAGAGACCGCAGCAGCAGCACCGTTCCGCATGTTCGACTTTGCTCCCGTCGGTGCCGGTGTTGCCCTGGCCGGAGTCCTTTTCATTCTCCTGGTTGGCTGGCGCCTTCTTCCGGAGCGCAAAGGGCAGCTTTCACGGGAAGAACAGTTTGAGATCGATGACTACATTACTGAAATAAAAGTACCACAGAAATCAGCTATGACCGGGAAAAGAATTCGCGACCTTGAAGAAGCAACTGATGGCGATATTGCGGTAGTCGGGCATTTTCGTGATGGGCAGAAATTTCCCGCTCCTTCCCGGCATCGCACCTTCCAGGAAGATGATATCTTAATCATCAGGGCCGATGCCGAAGAGCTGAAGGAACTTCTGGATACAACTGGATTGGAACTGGCTGATTCTGATAAAATTAGTGAAGAAGAGATCAGTTCAGATGATATAATCATCATGGAGGCCACCATTACCCGCAACTCGGTGATGGAGGGGCGTACTGCCAGGTCTCTTAACTTACGCTCCCGCTATGGTGTTAACCTGCTTGGCCTTTCCAGGCAGGGCGGCCGCTTGAGATCGAGCCCGGATACCACCAAATTCCGGGTTGGCGATGTATTACTGCTGCAGGGGCCTCAGGAAAGCTTACAGGAGGTTCTGCCTACCCTGGGTCTTCTGCCCCTGGTTGAAAGAGGCCTCCGGGTAGGCCAACCGCCCCGGGTGTTCCTCGGCGTGGCTATTTTCGGAACTGCACTGGCCCTTGCGGCTACCGGGGTGCTGTCGATTCAAATAGCTTTCACAGCGGCAGCCCTGGTCATGGTACTAACCGGTTTTATTTCCCTGCGTGAAATATATGACAGTATTGATTGGCCGGTTATTGTCCTGCTCGGAGCGATGATCCCGGTTAGCGGGGCCCTGGAAACTACCGGCGGGGCAAAACTGGTTGCAGACGGCATTCTGATCATGGCAGGTGGCGCGGCTCCCTGGATCACTCTGACCGTAATTTTGGTGGGAACCATGTTCCTGTCCGACCTGGTTAATAATGCAGCGGCTGCCGTGTTGATGGCTCCTATTGCCATATCAATTGCGGCAGGAATGGGAGCATCGGCCGATCCTTTCCTGATGAGTGTAGCAGTGGGCGCATCATGTGCCTTTCTCACCCCGATCGGCCACCAGTCCAACACCCTGGTCATGGGGCCGGGCGGCTATAAATTCAGTGATTACTGGCGAATGGGGCTGCCCCTGGAGATTATTATTGTCCTGGTTGGCATACCGCTGATCATGTATTTCTGGCCCATGTAATAAACCGGGCAAACAATTTATACTTTCCCATTAACAGTGCTTGCTTTAGGAGTTAAGATGATGACCTTTGAAATTTTACTAACACTAGGCATTTTAATGTTGGCCATAATTCTATTCGTTACCGAACTGATCAGGGCCGACCTGGTGGCGTTGCTGGTCCTGGTCCTGCTGGTCATGGTCGGCCTTGTTACGCCGGAAGAAGGCATCTCCGGATTCTCAAACCCGGCAGTAGTCACCATCTGGGCAGTGTTTATCTTGTCTGCCGGCCTGGCCCGAACCGGAATAGCTGCCAGGCTGGCCGAACAGGTTTTGCGAGTGGCCGGTAAAGGTGAAAGCAGGCTGCTGGCTGTTCTAATGGGCAGTACTGCGGCAATATCTGCTTTTGTTATCAATGTCGGGGTTGTCGCCATGTTTTTACCGGCCACCC
>SL_8KL_010_SEDDRAFT_10001104_pt1 | contig 23420 bp, 28 predicted proteins | sample SodLakKL_010_SED_4_FD_11160 | JGI IMG/M metagenome (IMG submission 11160) | reverse complement strand
ATTATATATTAAAATTAAAAGCGCAAAAAGCGCTTTTCTATAAAAATGGCGGGAGTAGATGGGAATCGAACCCACCGTGGACGGATCTCGCCCACCATTGGATTTGAAGTCCAAGAGGCGCACCAGCTACCTAGCTACTCCCAATTCCTGCAAAGCCTTATTATATGGGCTTTCGCTTATTTATTGTAACACTACCAAGTTCTAAAATCAAGCTGTTTTGCCGGAAACCACCCGAAAACCACATAAAGACGACAATTTGTTGTCATACGTGCCTTAACTCAAATGCTTGTTTTTCCTTACCATTTTGATAAAATGGGGGATCTAATTTTCATCCGCTGCGCCGTAGAGCCAGTTATAAGTGTGGTATGTGTTGAGCACTTTAGCAATATACTCTCTCGTTTCCACAAAGGTTATGGCTGTAGGAAAGTCTTCAGCGGTGGTGCCAAGGAGGCTGCTGCTCCAGCGCCTCACATTGCCGGACCCACCATTATAGGCAGCCAATGCCTTGTCCACATCATCATCAAACATATCCAACATTTGCCGCAAATAATAGGCACCAAAATCAATGCTGATTTCCGGGTTCAGTAAATCTTCATCGGTAATATCCGAATTTTTCTGCTCAGCGATGTCCTGACCAGTTGCCGGCATAACCTGCATCAATCCCCTCGCTCCTACCCAGGATACGGCATAAGGGCGAAAGTGGCTCTCCTCCCGCATGACTGACCAGATCAAATGAGGGTCAAGCTCATATTTATCCGCTGCTGCATGGACAAACTCTTCAAAGGGACGCTGGTAGGCCAGGTGGTAACCGCGGCAGGTCTTCTCCTCATCCAGTGACCTGATTCCCCAACGGGTTGCTCTGAAGTAATCTTCCTGCTCCAGATACCAGTCACCCAACGCCAACTTTTCCTCCAACCCGGCTGTATCCTGGCCAATGGCCAGTTCGATTTCCGCCATTTCTGTCCGTTCATTTTTCTTTAAGGCTTCTACCACTTTAATAAACTTTGGGGTTTCGTATGAGGGGGTGGGGTTTTTCTCCAACCCTGTTTCCCCGGTCAGCCGCATTAACCAGACAGGATAATCCTGAAGGATTTCCAGCATTTCTTCCACGCCCTCTAGACCCTCCCGCTCCATGAGAACATAAGCCCTGTAAGCTGCATCATCTTCGTACCTGCTTTCACCGTAGGCCAGCTCTTCATATATTTCCAGGGCCTTCTCAAGGAGACCCAGTTTCTCCCATAATTTTGCACCCTGCCAACGGGCAGCAGGATGATCACTGCGGGCAAGAGCCTGTGCTGCTTCCTCCTTATGGCCCTGATCCCGAAGGATAAGCCCGAGACGGTAAGCCCCCGTTTCGCCCAGTTCACGGTAAATAGACACAGCGTCATCGATGTCTCCGGTGACTTCCAGTGCCCGGGCATACCACCAGGCGAAATCTGTAAGCCCTTTCTTGTAAGCCTCCTCCAGGTAAGGAAGGGCCTTCGCATATTCCCCCAGTTGGGCAAAACTTTTTCCCAGCTTACCAGTTAGCTCCAAACGTAGATCGGCAGTCATGTCCTCATCTGCCAGTGCCTTATCTATGTAGGAAACTGCCTCCTGCCAGTGACTGCCTACCATGAGGGCGCGGGATACTGCGGTGGCTTCGGCTTCCAGTTCAGTTAGTTGGCTCATCGCCTCCCGATTAGGCACCAGCAAGAGATACTGCTCTATTGCCTTTTGTTTTTCCCCGTTTTCTGCCAAACACGCGGCAAGATGCAAACGAACCTCATCCGTTTCATAAAGATCCAGGGCACGGTTGTAGTAAAACTTGGGAGACTTCTCCAGGTCACCGTTTCTCTCAGCCAGGGCCAGATTCGACATATACCCCACAGCATTTTCTTTTTCTGCAAGGCGCCTTAGCTCCTCTTTTGCTTTTGCACTGGAGTCATCCAGCAGAAGTTCCAGGAGCACAGTTTCCTCCAGGTATGCAGGAGCCTTTTCCACCGCTGCCTGCAGTGCATCTTCTTCCAGTTTGTTTTCTTCACCAACCGGATCCTGTCCTACGGGTAAAGATTCCCACATGTAAAATAAGAATAAAATAATCCCCAGGATTAGCAGGAATATTGTCAGCGTTTTCATTTTCACCATGATTAGTTTCCTTTCCAGCCCAAAATACTTTCTTGCATATTTCTACAAAAGGAAACAAATTCCTGCAGCAATATCCCTTTTCACTTCTTTGTATTTGTCATAGTGAGAGTACATTAATCTATCTACTGAACCAATCTGCGCTTTTCACCTTTTATTCCAAGAAAAATAAAATACAGGGCATACCAGGCGCTTACTACCGCTCCCGGAATCGAAGCGACTTCACCATATAAATTAAGCCCCACCGCCGCAGCAAAAGCGGAAGTTTTAATGGTGGATAGCAAAATATAGCTATTTCTTTCCGACTCCGCTATATTAAACTTTCTACCTAACAATTCCACCGATAAATATGGAACAAGGGAACTTATAATGGCAACCAGGGAAACCGGTATCAATATGTGTGGCTGCTTTAAAAACACTTCTTGATTTACACCCACCACAGTAAATATAACCACAAAAAACCCCCAGTTTATAATGTCCCCCCTCCATTTATCAATATAGGAGGAAACTTTGATAATGTTAATAATTTGTGAAAGGATTAAGGGCACCAAAATAAGCAGCAGCATGGTATTAAGCAGTTGCAAGGGAGAAACAGCAGCTTCTCCAGTAAATAAGTAAACCAATGCCGGGGTTAAAAATAAAGAAAGCAGATATGCTCCAAAGGTTCCCAAAAGCGAAAGCTTTAGGTTGCCCTGTAAGATATAAGTAAAGGGTATAATGGCAATTCCCGGAGGTGCCGTTGCAACTAATACATAACCCACCCATAAATCCCAGGTAGGCATAAGCCACCATGCTAATAGCAAGGTGAGGGAACCCAGCAGCAAAAAGTTTAAAAGTAGTGTTAAAAACACAGGGCGTATTATTTTAGTCAAAGGCAAAAAATCTTTTACTGATACCTGGGTACTGGAAACAGTTAAAACCACGGCTAAGGCAGGCATAGTAAGTACACCTATATAGCTCGCTAAATCACTTAAAACTAAGCCACCAACAAAGGCAAAGATCAAGATAAAGGTACGACTTTTAAACAGTTTTGCCATATTAAGTCCACCCCTCAAACAGGTCGGCGAATACAGTAGAATGCAAAAGGTATTTTTTATCATATTTTTGAGCCAGGAAATAAAAATTGTTAAGCAGTGCTGGTAACTGCTCCTGAGGACAATTAAGGTACTGCTCTTTTTCGGCCGCAGAAGCTTCTTCCTTAAAATATCCCCACAAATGCTGTGTCACATTCATCAAGGCTTTTGGGGTAACCGGCTTTTCCAAAATACCTAGCACCGCTTCTATCAAGTTTTTCTCTTCACTAATAGGGGAGGGCTTTTTTTGTTTTAAAAGAGATTGTATCTCCTTGTAAAAGCTGTAGCCTCGAGCCATTACGGAGTACTTATGGTGTGCCCAGAAATCACTCCCCCGCACCGGTAAGGGAATACGTCCCGTTAAGGAACGTTCTAAATACTTTTGCCGAAGTATGTTAAACTGCTCTGCCGGCTGATCCACATAGTCCAAACCCTCTAAGTTGTTCACACTATCAACGTTTAAAGCTTCTAAGATGAAGGGACTGGCATGACGGTAACTCCGCAGTTCCATTTCTTTTACTGTAAGATCGTGTTTGCATTTAAGTTTATCCAGGTGACCTTTCCAACGCAGCGTTTCGGGGTGCGACCCGTAACCTTTTTTACCGCCGCTTACTACACTTAGCAGGGCATGAATTTCCGCATGCTGCCCCATAAGGCTGTTCCGGGAAAGGTATCCAGGATGAATATCCCAAACTCTCATCTACTACAATCCCTCCAGTTTAATTTAGAGGAGTTTTTCCATCTCTTCAGGCTTAAAACCAACTACCAACGCCTTCCCATCAGTAAACAGGGGACGGTGCATAGCCCGGGAATTCTCGAAGATAATATTTCCCGCCTCCTGGGAAGTGATTTTTTCCAGGTCCGCACCTGTATTCTTAAAAGCTTTACTCTTGGGGTTCAATAACTCAGAAACCTCCATGCCTCCCAGTGAAGCCAGTTCTTCCAACTCCTCAATATTTGGAGGTTCTTTTAAAATATTCCTGTACTGATAGTCCACATTTTTTTCGGAAAGCCACGCTTTCGCCTTTTGACAAGTTTTTCATGCTGGGAAACAATAAAATGTCAACATACTTAAAACCTCCCATAAATTTAGTATTCCTTTGCTTCGACTAATCTACATCATCGGTCCCAGAAGCAAGCTTTAACCCCATCCGGAAAGCATTATCCAGGGCGTCCGGATCCTTCTCAATATCTCCCTTGCGGTCAAATTCCCGGTAACACAGGCCGTCACTGTAGATAAAGTTAATATTATGATAATAAACCTTAACTACGCTTAAAGCACTCTCACTATACCTTTTGTTCTTCAAGGCCCCAACAGAAATGAAAAAGCCCTTTCTTTCTTCTTCCAGGGGAACAAAAGGCTTTTTTATGTTGTACTTGGCATGCCACCAACACTGAAACCTATCAATAAACATCTTGAGCTGGGCCGAAAGACTTCCAAAAAAGATGGGAGTTACCACTACCATAGCCTGAGCTTCCTTAACCATAGGATACATTTTTTGCATATCGTCTTTTTGCACACATTCTCCCGTTAAGGCACAAGCGTCACATGCCTGGCAGGGGCGAAATTTAAGATCATTTACCCGCACCATGTTGGACTGCCAGCCTGCCTCTTCTACTCCCTTGATAAAAGATTTTAATAACAATTCACTGTTCCCGTTTCGACGAGGGCTGGAAGAAATAGCCAGTAAATTAGACAATAAAATCACCCTTCCTTATTAATTTTTCCCTCAGATAATTATTAAATCATGCATCAGTTCCCTGCCCTTTGCTTAAATAAAAAGGTAGGGTGTCCCCTACCTGAAATAAGTAATATGTTTAATATTAAGCCGTATCTTTAGTAACAAATTTTATATTAGATTCTTTACATATCTGGATGGCAATCACCGCAATCAACAAGGTCCACGCTTTCACCATGCCCCATGTCCAAGTGACATTCCCCACAATCCATGCTGGCATGAAGCTGGTGGGTTCCATCATCCTTTACCTGTTCATGACACTGCAGGCAGCTATCCGGGTTAACATCCACATCCATAGCTTCTATATCTTCTCTTCCTATATCACTGGTTACGTGTACATATAGCTCCTTAAGACCGTTCATTTTAGCCATTAAATAACCTATAGTGCCAGGGTCAGAGTGACAATCCAGACATGTTGTAGCTGCATAATGCTCAGACTCCTCCCAAGATTCCACAGACTCCTCCATATAGTGACAGCTGCCACAGAAACTTGGTGTGCTAGTATATTTTAGTGCCCCAACATTAACTACAATTAATAATACAACAATACCTATGATAATGATCCATTTTTTGCTCAATTTATGCTCCCCTCCTTTCCTCTAAAAGAATTTCACCTCCTCTTAAAACTACATTAAAAAAACTAAGCTTAGATCTTTTTAACGTTATAAAATAAACCACCATAAATTATTTTGTTAAAAAGAAAGATTATTACTACAACATTTTCTACATTACATGCTTATAATCCTTCACAAAAAAAAATATTTTAATTAAAATAAAAATGCCCAGAAAAAGAGGCATTTAATTTTGTATCCATTATTTTTCTTCCATGTGCTTTAATCTTTTCTCAACTTCTTCAATCTCTGCTTGTAACTTTTTAAGGTAATTCTCCAACTGTTCTTTTCTTTCTTGCTTGCTATAAAACATCCTCTGAAACCCCATTGGAGCTTCCGTCCCGCAACCACAACCGCAGTTACAGGCTTCCATGCCAAGCTTATTGGAATGTCCTTTTGGCTGACAACACATAAGTATAACACCTCCTTTTTAAAACTTACTAACCTTGTGCTGGAAATTAAAATTGCTTTTTATATCTCCTTAAAAAATATTCAAGATTTTTTTTATTTCTTTTAATATTTTCTACCCAGGCATGCAGAAGTTCTTCACCCTCCGGAGTTAATTCATACACCCTTTTTGCTGGTCCTGATTTACCTGTTTCCCACTTAGAAGAAACTAGACCATCTTCTTCCATCCTCCTTAAATTTCTATACAAAGCTCCCGGATCAGAAGCAGTGCCAAATCCGAAATCTTTAAGATCTATTAAAAGATTATAACCGTGGGAATAAGGATATTCATACAAAAGCAAAAGAAGACAGGGCTGTATAAAACGCTCCATACGGGATTCGGGACAACTACACTTTCCACCTTCCAGTTTTTCTGTTGTTTTTTTACCTTTTTGTCCACAGATTGTCAATACACCTCATATAATTGAACTATATGTTAATAACATATATATGTAACTATACATAATTATATCATTCGTCAGTTAATTTTACAATAAAAAAAATAGTATATTTTATTATCGTCGAGGAAATAATTAAATAAACTATTTAAGATAAGGAGGAGTTCATTTGGAATTAATCGTTGATCAGGATCTATGCATCAGTTGCGGAATTTGTGTAGACACCTGCCCAAATATATTTAATTGGAACGATGACGGCAAAGCTGATGTTCAGGTTGAAGATGTGACGGGCGAGACAGAAAAATGTTCTATGGAAGCTCTAGAGGAATGCCCCGTAGATGCTATTCAAATAACATAAAATAAAAAGCTATCCCCTGTCTAGACGTCTGTGCTACTCCTTTTGTCCTGTAATAATAGGTTCAAACTCGTCCAGATAACCGGCATAATATAACAGTTCCTGGTAAGAGATATTTAAAGCCTCCGCTAATTTCCTTAGCACCTGGGGCTTAACATTTTTAATTGTTCCTTTTTCAATTCTATGTACTGTTGAATTTGAAATACCTGCCCATGAGGCTAATTTTCTTTGACTTAAACCCCTGCGATAACGAATACTAATTATATGATCTCCTAATTTCATCGGTAGTAAATCCTCCTTTTGACAAATAGAAAAAGACACATGTAGCTTATTTTACTTAATTGCTTTCTTTATACCTAATCGGCATAATTATTTTTATCTTGATAGTTTTATAAAAAAAAAGAGCACAATGTGCTCTTTTTTCACTCCTGCTTTAAAATATGGCTTTAAGTTCTAAGGAATTATTTTATTTAGGGAATATTCTATTATGCCTTCAGCTCCGGCTTCCTTTAATTTGTGCACGATTTCCCTAACTTTTTTCTCATCAATAACTGTTTCTATAGCTACCCACTCATCATCATGCAAGTAAGAAATGGTAGGTTTCCTTAAAGCAGGCAATAAAAATAAAACAGTATCTAAATTATTTTTACTGACATTCATTTTTAACCCTACTTTTTCTTCAGCTAACAACGCTCCTTTTAGCAGCGTAACTATGTTCTCGATCTTTTGTTTTTTCCAGCTATCCTTCCAGCTATCTATATTTGCGATTACTCTAGTAGTAGACTCCATTATTACTTCTAAAATTCTCAAATCATTAGCCTTTAAAGATCTGCCGGTTTCTGTAAGCTCAGCAATAGCATCTGCAAGTTTTGGAGGTTTAACTTCTGTAGCACCCCAGGAAAATTCCACCCGGGCATTAACGCCATGTTTTTTTAAGTAATCTCTAGTTGTTTCCACTAATTCCGTAGCAATCTTTTTTCCTTCAAGATCTTTTATACTCTGGATAGGAGAATCATTAGGAACAGCCAAAACAAGTTTAATAGGCTTTAAGCCCTGCTTAGAATAAACAAGTTCCTCAACTTCATAAACTTCAGACTTTGTTTCTATAATCCAGTCTTTTCCTGTTAAACCTATATCCAGAACTCCATCCTGAACATACCTGGCAATTTCTTGAGCTCTTATTAATGTGCACTCGATCTCGTCATCATCAATGTAAGGGAAATAAGACCTATCACTAACATTTATATTAAAACCTGCCTTTTTGAACATCTCCACAGTAGTCTTTTGCAGACTTCCTGCCGGTAGCCCTAATTTTAGCTTTTTCATATAATATCTTCCTTTCTTAGTTTTAAAATTTTATGGTATGCAAAATACAAATAAAATTAATTAAAAACTCCTGCCAAACAAGGAGTTCTATGGTTACCTTACGATAATTTAGTATATCATATATATAAATTAAGTAAATATCTAAGCTAAAGAAAGAAATAAAATTATTGAGAATCCTCCACCAAATAGATATAATAGATATAAGTTATTTTTTTCCCTTGCTTAATTAACATCAAGCTTTAAAATGATTTTTTAATCAAATTTAATAAATTTTAAACTACAAGGAGGAATTTTTATGGAAAGAGTATTTAATTTTAATCCTGGACCAGCTACGCTACCTTTGCCTGTCCTGGAAGAAGCTCAGCAGGAACTAACTAATTATCGCAAAACCGGTATGTCAGTAATGGAAATAAGCCATCGCTCTAAAGAATTTGAAGAAATAATTGCAGACGCAGAAGCTAACCTAAAAGAATTGCTGGGGATTAATGACAGCCACAGAGTTCTTTTTCTGCAGGGTGGCGCCAGCACCCAGTTTTTCATGGTGCCCTTTAATTTCTTAAAAGAAGGAGAAACAGCCGACTATATCTTAACAGGAAGTTTTGCAGAAAAGGCTTATAAAGAAGCCATTAAACTGGGAAATATCCATACTGCCAGTTCCACAAAAGAAAGTAATTACAATCATATACCATCTCCAAAAAATATCAATTTTAGCGATTCTCCAGCTTTCGTTCATATTACTTCCAACAACACAATTTTCGGAACCCAGTGGAAAGATTATTCCGTGTTTAAAGATGTCCCACTGGTTGCCGACATGTCCAGCGATATCTTGTGCGGCCCCCTGGATGTCTCTAAGTTTGCACTTATATATGCAGGAGCACAGAAAAACTTAGGACCGTCAGGAGTAACAGTGGTTATTATAAGAAAGGATATGCTGGAAAGAGTTCCTGAAAACATACCTTCCATGCTGCGTTATGATATCCACGCCGAAAATGACTCCCTTTACAATACGCCTCCCTCCTTTTCTATATATATGGTGAATCTGGTGCTAAAGTGGCTGAAAAACCAGGGAGGATTAGAAAAGGTTAAAGAAAAGAATGAGAAAAAAGCTTCCATGATCTATAACGCCATAGACAATAGCAACGGATTCTACAGCGGTCATGCTGAAAAAGACAGCAGGTCTATTATGAATGTGACCTTTAGACTCCCCGATGAAGAAAAAGAAAAGAAATTTCTTGCTGAAGCTGCCCAAAAGGGATTGGTTGGCTTAAAAGGCCACCGTTCTGTAGGGGGAATCAGGGCTTCTATATATAATGCCATGCCTTTCGAAGGCTGTGAAAAACTGGCTTTATTAATGGAAAACTTTTCAAGAGAATAATTATAGTAAAAATATAATAAAAAAGTACTTCATATTTACCAATAATACTGTAGAATAAATCTATGTTTTTTATATTTAAAAACTGGAGGTGTAAATTGACACGTGTTATCTAAAAAAGCATTAAATATCAGCCCTTCACCAACACTGGCCATAAGTGCTAAGGCAAAACAAATGAAAAGTGAAGGTATTGATGTTATTGGTTTTGGTGCCGGCGAACCGGACTTTGATACCCCAGAACACATAAAAGAAGCAGCCGTAAAAGCGCTGCAGGAGGGATTCACAAAATACACTCCGGCAGCCGGTATCCCTGAGTTGAAGGAAGCTATCTGCCAAAAATTAAAAAAGNATAACNGTTTAGATTATAAACCTAACCAGATAGTGGTTAGCAACGGAGCAAAACATTCCCTGGACAATATATTTGCGTCTTTATTAGATCCNGGGGAGGAAGTAATAATTCCTACTCCTTACTGGGTAAGCTATCCGGAAATGGTCAAATTAAATGACGGGATACCTGTCTTTATTGAAACAGATAGCTCAACCAGTTTTAAGGTTACCCTGGAACAGCTGGAAAAAACCTATACTTCCAAAACGAAAGCTTTTATCCTAAACAGTCCCAGTAATCCTACAGGTCAGGTTTACTCCCGGGAGGAACTTGCAGTTATAGCTGACTTTGCCGTAAAAAATAATATCTTTATTATATCGGATGAGGTTTACGAAAAAATCACCTATGATGGAGCTATACATACCAGTATAGCTTCCCTGGGTCCTGAAATTAGTAAGTTGTCCATAGTGGTAAATGCTGTCTCTAAAACTTATTCCATGACCGGTTGGAGAATAGGCTACGCAGCTACCCCTCCTGAAGTAGCTACAGCCATGGGAGATATTCAGAGTCACCTCACCTCTAATCCTAATTCTATTGCTCAAAAAGCTGCTCTATCAGCTATTAGCGGCCCCCAGGATTGTGTAGAAGAAATGAAAAAATCCTTTGCGCAAAGAAGAAGCTATATGGTTAAAAAGGTAAAAGAGATTCCTTACCTGGACTGCCTTTCCCCGGAAGGGGCCTTCTATCTTTTTGTTGAAGTAAAGGATACCTTTGGAAAGACTTTTAAAAACAGCAAAATAGCTGATGTAGATGACTTTGCCACTTGCCTGTTAAATGAATATAAAGTAGCAGTCGTCCCCGGAACAGGCTTTGGAGCTCCAAATTATATAAGGCTATCTTTTGCCACATCTCAGGATAACATACAAAAGGGCCTGGAACGTATTGAGGAGTTTGTAAAACTGCTAAAATAAGCAGCTTTAATTTAATAGGATAACAAAGAGGCTCCCTTTAAAAAAGGAGCCTCTTTATTATCCTATGTTGTGGTTTATAACTATCCTCCCTAAAGCAAAAACTAAATAACATATACTTTATTAATTGTTAAGGTACAGGCGTACCTTCATTGATAACATCAGCCAGGTCGCTTATAGTAACTATGCCTAATTCATCAGCATCATCCTGGCGCATCATAATGGTATAAGTATTGTTAAAGTCGGTGTAATCTAACCATACAATACCGTTATTCTCCAGGTCTTCTTCCCTTACCTTGTCATAGCATTCCTGAGGCTCAGTAATTGGATCTTCATGCTCCAGGTGAGCCATCCAGGCAGTTCCTGTATATTCCCAATATATATCTATTTCTTCGCCTTCTAAAGCTTCCCGGACAATTGCCGTGCCACCAAGACCTGTATCATCATCTACTTCAAATCCTTCTTCCTCTAGTACCATAATAGCCATTTGACCCAGTAAAAGCTGCTCGGTAAATTCCTTGGAACCTACACTTACAGGACCTTTATCAGGTTCTGGGGGAGCACCACTGATTAAACCGTTATCCAAAAGAAATTCTTCGGCAACCTCATCAGGTTCTTTTTCATCAATATCAACAGCCGCGTTTAAAGAAGACATTGTCTGCTCATCTAAAAGAGGCACTATCTCATTTAATATATCTGCAATTTCTGGATACTCATCTAAAACTTCCTCCCTTACGTTAGGAGAGCAGTTATAGACCGGATGAAAGTACTTATCGTCTTCTAAGTTTACCAGGTCAAAAGCAGATATTCTTCCATCTGTAGCAAATCCCATGGCTACAGCTACCTGGCCATCCCTCAAAGCCCCATAAGTAATCCCTAAATCCATAATTTCCACGTCATCAAACTCAAAGCCATATAGTTCAGTTAATCCAGGATAACCGTCAGGTCTTACTGAATATTCGTGGTCTGTAGCAAATACCCAACCATCACTAACATCAGCATCATTACCACAGCCAAATAACGAAAAGGCCATAAACAAACTCAACACTACTAAAGCAAAGCTTTTAAACAATTTTCCATCAACCATGCTTTATAAAACCCCCTTCTAATTTTTTTGGGAGGATAGTAGGATATACATCTTATTTTTTTAAGAGTTAACATCCCTTCCTGTAAGGTACTGCTCAACTTGTCCAAGAATATAATCCAATATAATAGCCAACATCGCACTTAAAAAAGCACCCGTTAATATAATAATAGTTCTGCGAACACTCAACCCAGTTACAATAAGGTCACCCAGCCCCCCGGCACCAATAAAAGTTGCCATGGTAGCTGTTCCCACACAAATAACTACTGCTGTTCTAATACCAGCCATAATTACGGGGTAGGATAAGGGCAGTTCAATTCGGGTTAAGATTTTTACGGGGTTCATCCCCATACCAAGGGCGGCCTCAATTATACCAGGCTCAATGCTCTTTATTCCGGCATAAGTATTCCTTAAGATAGGTAAAATACAGTAAAGCCATAGTGCAAAAACACCCGTTCTAAACCCCAGGCCTAAATATACATAAAATAGTGCTAAAATAGCCAGACTGGGAATAGTCTGCCCTACATTTACTATATTTTCTACTACCTTTCCTATTCTGCGCAATTTAGGTCTGGTAAGTAATATACCTGCCGGAACTCCTACGGCAGTAGCTAAACCCAAAGCCACAAATACTAAATGAACATGTTCCCTTAGATACCTTAAAATATTTTGGTAGGTAAGGGACCGGGCTGCCATGGCTCCTCCCGGATTATTTACTACGTATATAACAAAAGCAGCACTAATTAATATTAATATTAGTGGTACTCCCAGCCACCTAAACCAGTTTTTAATTATCATTTGCATCATCTTTAACCACCCCAAAAATATCTCCTACTGTTATAATTCCTTTAAACCTTTCCTGTCCATCCGTCACCGCAATAAAGCCTTCACCATAACTTAACATTACCGACAGGGCATCATTTAAAGTAGCGTCATCTGTACAAGTATTGAGAATTTCCTGGTAATAGTCAGCAGCCACTTCCCCTTTTTCTCTTTTAATGTCCTCTTTAGAAATTATGCCCATTAACTTATTATCGTCTCCCAGCACCATTACTGCTCTCAGCTTACTGTCTTTTACCTTTTGTTCAATTTCCTCCAAAGGTGTCTTTAACTTAACATAAGCAACATCATTATTTAAAACATCCCGGGTGTGCATCAGGTGCAATCGCTTTATGGAACGATTACGGCCAACTAAATTTGCTACAAACTCGTTCTTGGGTGTTGACAGCAGCTCATCTGGATCAGAATACTGAATTAAACGCCCTTCCTGCATGGCAGCAATTTTATCCCCCATTTTTATGGCTTCGTCTATATCATGGGTTACAAAAACAATAGTCTTTTTTAATTGTTCCTGGAGTCGGAGAAATTCATTTTGAAGTCTGTTCCTGGTAATGGGGTCTACAGCCCCAAAAGGCTCGTCCATTAACATAACCGGAGGATCAGCTGCCATGGCCCGGGCAACCCCAACCCTCTGTCTCTGGCCACCGCTTAAATGAGAAGGCCTCCTTTTCCCATAAATTTCCGGTTCCAGACCCACCAGGGTTAAAAGTTCGTCAACTCTTTGTTTAACTTTTTCTTTAGGCCATTTTAATTCTCGGGGCACAGTCGCCACATTGTCTTCAATGCTTAAGTGAGGGAAAAGACCGATTTCCTGTATCACATAGCCTATATTTAAGCGTAACTGTATAATATTTGTATCCATTATGTCCTTATCACCTAAAATAATTCTACCTTCAGTAGGGTCATAAATCCGGTTTATCATTTTCATGGTGGTAGTCTTTCCGCAGCCTGAGGGCCCAACCAGAACACAGACTTCCCCTTCCTTAATATCCAGTGACAGGTTGTCCACTGCCGGGATATCGGAACCAGGAAAAATTTTCGTAACATTCTCTAATTTAATCATGTGTTTCCTCCTTCCTCAGGTTAATCATTACCTGGTCTTTGACATCAAATGATCTTCTACTCTACCTAAAATTATGTCAGCCATAATTGCCATTAGGGATATTAGTATAGCTCCAACAATTATCCTTACAGGCTGCGTCCGGGAAATACCGGTAAATATTAATTCTCCCAAGCCACCAGCACCTATATAGGCAGCAATTGCTCCGATGCCGATAATCATTACTACTGCTGTTCTAAATCCGGCCATAATTACAGGAAGTGCCAGAGGCACCTTTATATGAGTTAAGATACGCCATTCTTTCATACCCATACCCTTTGCCGCCTCCAAAACAGAAGGTGGTATTTCCCGTATTCCTGTGTATGTATTTCTAACCACCGGCAGCAATGTATATAAAGTTAAGGCCAACATTCCTGTTTTGAAACCTATGCCAAAAAAAGGCAGTAAAAAACCCAGCATGGCAAAGCTAGGCACTACCATAACCACCTGACAGATTGTAAGAGCTAGAAGAGCTGCTTTATCATTGTAAGTAATTATTACCCCTATAATTACTCCTGTGACAATGGCTGTAACAGCTGCAGCAAAAATCAAGTAAAAATGCTCTAAGGTTAATTCTCCAAGCATCTCAGTTCTTTCTGTCATAAATTGAAATACCTTCACAGGTGTTTCAAATCGCTCTAATAAAAGTTCTTGAAACGTCAATTGGGACGCCTCCCTACTTAATATAAAAAATAATTAGCATTTTATTTATTCGCTATATAGAGACTAAAACCCTTTTAAAATGATAAATTACTATAAAATATGGAATATATATCAATTAAGCTAAGGTTTATTAATATTAACTTTTGAAATGTTTTAAGGCTGTTTAAGATATTATTATAAAATTATATATAGCTATTAATAGCTATATAGTGATAATTGGCCATAATCTTTTATAATAGAAGTCAAATGCTAAATATAAAGATATATTATGTTTTTTTATCAATATTTCTATTTACAAAGAGCTGATAATTAGTTAGTATATATATTATGAATTTTGAAAGAGGTGAGTTTAATGGAAGTTCTATTAATGGCTCTCTTAATTCTTTTAGCCAAAATAGTTGACGTTTCTCTGGGCACTATAAGAATATTGCTGCTAATGCACGGAAGCCGTTTTTATGCTTCATTTATCGGCTTTTTTGAATGTTTAATATTTATTTTTCTTTTAGGAACTGTTGTTCAGCACCTGGATAATCCCATAAATCTTATTTTTTACTCTCTAGGTTTTTCCCTGGGCAATTATTTTGGGAGCTTTGTTGAAGAAAGAATTGCTATAGGTCATGTAACCCTGCAGATAATATCCAAAAATTATTCCAATTATATGGCGGATGAATTACGCAGTAAGGGATTTGGGGTAACTATTTACCATGGCTATGGGAAAGATAAAACGGAAAGAAACCTCCTGCAAGTGCTACTTAAGAGAAAAAACATGCCAGACCTGCTAGAACTGGTTGAAAGTATAGATAAAGAATCATTTATCTCCATCATGGATACAAAAAAAATAATAGGGGGATACTTCTGCCAGAGACCTATGTCATCAAAACTAAACTTCTTTAGAAGGAAAGTATGCACCCCCGGGAAAATGGCAAATCACTAATATAAGCCGGAAGTACAGAATTTAAGCCGTCCAAAACATTTTGAGCGGCTTAACTATTTTCACAAAAGAACAATATTTTTTCCGGAGTTTCCCTTTCTAGCAACTTTTTTATTACTATCCTGGCCTTTATATGTTTATCGTAAGTCTTTTCTGAAAGGCCTTTATTTCCATAAAACCTCCAGCCTTTTATACCGGTTATTTTTAAAGATGTATATCCTAAAAAACCCATAACATCCTTCAAAGGGTACCCTAAAAAAACACCAATTTCATAAAAGGGCTCGTTTTTTCTAATTTTGTTGGATAAAAAACCTAGATAATCATCAATTTTATAATTTGAGGGATACCCAAGGCTAATTAAAAACTTTAAATTGGGTTTTTGTCTTAGGGTTTTATCTAAAGCCTGGTAGTGGTAAAAAAGTACTAGTTTTCTATATCCTTGTTCCCTTAATTCTAAAATTTCAATATTTTTATACATTGCCAACAACTTTTTACTTTTTTCCCACTGCTCTTTCCTGCTGCCTTTTATGGATATATTAAGTAATTCCGCTGGCTTTACTCCCATCAGAGTAGCCCCAATCTTATCCAGCAAATAGCTTAGAAAAGAGTTTTGATGATATTTAGAGGTAGTGTTTATGTTTTGAGCAGTAAACATTAAGTTATCCCTCAATAGCAATTTTTATTCTTTAATACTTGCAAATATTTCATTTTGCCCGGCATCCGGTTTAGCATTATTATATTGTTTAAAACCTAATATGATATCCCTTAATAAATTAATTATTTCCTGTTTATTATTTTCTCTTAAGCTGGTAGAAAACTCTAATTGAACAGTATTATAAAGTTCACCATGTCCGGAATAATTATTTTCAGAGTCTCCCAAACGGTAATAGGTTAAAGAAGGATAGCCATAAAGTAAGTAGTCATATTGAATTGTTATATTGGGAATATATTTTTTAATATGTTTTTTAAAGTTGTCTATAAACCAGTGACGGAAATCTTTTGAACAACTGGCTCCTTTAAATGTTCCTATTTCCACTTCAAAATCCGGTCTGTCTGCCATACCGTGTATAGAAAGGTGAAGGTAAGGCTCTGTAGCAAATCCCTTTTCATCTAATATATCAAGATCTTCTAAATTCTTTTTTAGTATAAACCTGTATTCGTCGATAGCTTTTTTATTTTTACTATCAGGGCTTCTGTTCAAATCGGCTTCTATTCGAGAAACAAGAGCAACGATACCGCTGCAGCCGGTTTTTTCCATAACCTCAAGCACAATCTCTTCCGTATATAAATCGGATTTTGGAGGCTTTGCATGAATCGCGTCCACATGACAATTTAATTGCCTATCTCCAAACTTGTATTTAAGATAATCTAAATATTTAAAACTTATCATTTTTTTCACCTGGCTGTAAGTTATCTATTTTTATTCTTTAGTTGATGAAGCTAAAAGATAACAGGAAATTTATATTATATTAGTAAAAAATTTTACTAATATAAGTGCTGTGCCCAAACTTTCGGCACAGCACTTTTAGACAAGCTATATTTTTCTTTGGATACTTAATCTTTTGTTGGTTTCCATACAGTCCATACCTTTCCAGCCAAATCAGGACCAGGCTTAAGTGTTGGCTTCCCTGGCTGCCAACCAGCCGGCATTACCTCCCCTGTCTTTTGCATATGTTGGTATGCTTTTATTTGACGAATCAATTCTTCTGTATTTCTGCCTACAGGTGGAGAAAGAACTTCCATGGCCTGCACTATTCCGTTGGGGTCTATAAGAAAACGCCCCCTTACATTTACTCCTTCTTCTTCATTATAGACACCGTAAAGTGACCCTATTTTTCCTCCTGGATCAGAAAGCATGGGAAAGGGAACAGAGCCATCAATCATCTTAGAAAGCTCAGTTTCTTCCCATATCTTGTGGGAAAATACACTGTCCACACTTACAGAAAGAATCTCTACGTCCAATTCCTGAAATTCGGGGTAACGGACCGCTACCGATGAAATTTCAGTTGGTCAGACAAAGGTAAAGTCTCCCGGGTAAAAACATATTACCACCCACTTACCTTTTAAGTCTTCCAAAGAAACTGATGTAAATGTGCCCTTTTCATATGCTTTTGCCTTAAATAATGGTGCTTTTGAACCAACTTTAACCATAGCATAATCCTCCTTTTTCATTTTAAATAAGTATTTTAGTTATCTAATCTTTTGCATTCATGACAATAACCAAAATACATTATCTCTTCTTTTAACACTTCGTAGCCAGTAGATTTTTCTACTGATGATGCCAGCATTTCCACCTTTAATTCTTCAATGTCCTCTACCTTACCACATTTTAAACATGTAATATGGGGATGAGATCCTACACTTCCATCATAACGGGAGAAACCTCTAGCTAGTCTTATCTCTTGAATCAAGCCTTCCTGAGTAAATAGTTCTACTGTATTATAAACTGTAGCCAGACTTATGGCAGGAAATATCTCTTTAACCTGACTGTAAATCTGGTCTACACCGGGATGTTCCCTGGTGTTTTTTAATACACTTAGTATCTCTATCCTCTGGGGGGTAACTTTAATGCCCCTATCCCTTAATGCTTTTTCTTCATTCATTTAATGTCCTCCTTAAAGACTCTGGGACATTATTAATGGCAAATGCGGCTATTATTACCATGGCTAATATAGCGCTAATAATCACCGACATTATCACTGGTTCTATAGTTAATCTCTTTATTACTATCCCCAATAGGGCCCACAGGGAAACAAGGGCAATAAATATATCTTGACGCAGTTTCAAGAAGGCAAGGGTAACAACAGTAGCTATGGCTATTAGTACTATCGTCCAGAAAGCTTCGGGAAAAATTAAACGGTTCCAACCTAGATGAGTCAGCAAAGCGTTTAAATTAGCTATGCTAGCAATAGTAATCCATCCCAGGTAAATCTGGAAAGGCAGGTTAACCAAAAAAGCTTTATTAGTGGATGCTTTTCCCCTCCCTATGTCCAGATTGAAATAAATTTTTATTAGAACTGCTAACAAGGCAATAATAATTAACAGGGAAAGGAAAATTTGCAGGTAATGCCAGGCAAATATCCAGGCTGCATTCAACATGCTGGAGATAAAAAATAAATATCCGATATCTTTAAGAAAAGGCATCTCCTGTTTGAAAGGACTAAAAAGGTCCCGAGCCTGGTATATGACAAAAACTAATAATAAGAAGTAAATAAGACCCCAAATGGAAAAAGTGATTCCTGCTGGAGTAAAAAGATTGGTGTATAACTCCGATACTTCTCCTGTAGAAAGATTGTTTAAAGGTACCGCATTAGCAGCAAAGTTAACAAAAACCATAGCTAAGAATCCTATAATATTTAATATTTGCAAATCTCTTTTTCCCCGCATATGAATTGCCTCCTGTTTTGAAATTAGTTTAAAAATAGGTCCTTGTTTTTAGCTCTTGTTTAGAGGCTTTCTTACGACATTACCCCTTCTCCAATCTTCTCACCGGCTTCTCTAACCTGGTCTAATTCCTCCTGGTCAGGATTGTATGGAATATTAATATACTCCAGCGGCATATCCCATCCAAAAGAGTCCATCATTGAGCTCGCCTCTTTTGCCCCCTGGCCACCCCAACCATAGGAACCAAAGACAAATCCGATACGGTTTTGTGGGCGTAACCCTTTAAGGTAAGTAAGAAAAGCACTTACTGTTGGCAGCATGCCGTTATTCAATGTAGGGGAGCCAAGAAGTATAGCTTTAGAAGTAAGCACGTCTGTCATGATTTCTGAAATATGACTGGTTTGCAAAAACCTGATCACCACAGGGACACCTGCTGCTTCCAATCCTTCCTTCAGGGACAGGGCAATCTTTTTAGTAGAACCCCACATGGTATCATACACAATTAAAGCTTTTTGTTGGGTCTTATGGGAGGCCCACTGCTTGTATAAACTTATAATGTCGGGCAAATAACTGCGCCAAATAACTCCGTGGCTAGGAGCAATCATATCTATATCCAGCCCTTTCAGCGCCTCAAGTGCCTTGTTAACCTGTTTTCCGTACGGTAAAACGATATTGGCATAATACTTGGCTGATTCCTCATGAAGTATATCCCATCCAATTTCATCATCAAACCGCTGGGATGAAGCAATATGCTGCCCGAAGGCATCGTTTGGCAAGAGAAGCTTTGCTTCAGGAATATAAGTTACCATAGAATCTGGCCAGTGCACCATGGGAGTTTGGACAAATTTAAGGGTGTATTTTCCTGTATTTAGTTCTTCACCTGAATTTAATATCAGATAATCCCATTTATCCTCATTCTTGTAGTAGCGTTGAAGGCCCTTTTCTCCTTTTGCGGATGTAACAATTTGGGCATTAGGAACCAGCTTCATCAGCTCTGGAACGCTGCCGGAATGATCCATTTCTACATGATTAACCACCAGGTAATCAATCTTTGACGGGTCGATTACGGCTTTTATATTTGCAAGCATCTCATCATACATATAATGCTTCACCGTATCCACCAGGGTGATTTTTTCATCTANAACCAGGTAAGCGTTGTAAGAAGTGCCTCTGGGTGTAAGATAGCCATGGAAATAACGTAAATTCCAATCAACTGCACCCACCCAGTGTATACCCGGCTTTATCTCTAATGAACTCATGCGCTAACCACCTTTCCTTGTATTCTTTGCATTTACTTCATAAGTACACCTTAATTAATAATCATTATTATTTGATAGGCATTATTATGATGTATGATTTTAATCTTAACTAAAATAATAGCCTTTGTCAAGGATAATATTAGATTTTCAATGTTTTTCAACTAATACAGCTAACAAAAAAAAGGCCTTAATACGACCTTCTTTTTTGTTCCTTATCTATTAATTCTTCANTNAAATTTATCTTTTATTAAAAAATCCTTTTGCCACTATGACAGGGGTTCCGGCATCTGCCGAGCCACTTATCAAGTCAGCAAGGCTGGCTATCAAATCCTCCATTTTCCTTGGAGTGGTTCCTTCTGTCACCATTTCCGTTTGTTCATAACTCTTTTCCCGGTGAGAAGACAGCACTTCCTCAATTTCTTCAATGGATTTACCTTCTGCATGGGCTGTGTCGGCAAGAAACTTGTATTTTACCCCTTCCCGCATTCTATCTTTAAATCCCAGGGTTGTCCCAAAACTAGGCTGCGGATCAGCTAACTCATAAATTCCCGAGGTGGGGTCCTTGTATGCACCATCACCGTAAATTAAAACCTCCACTTTTTTGCCCAAGCCTTCATGGATCCTTTCCTGCACTTTGGTGGCAAAACCGTCGCCATCCCGGGGTGCCAGGTTTAACAATCTGTCGGAAGACATGTTGCTACCCAAAAGCCCCCATTCAGACCAGGCAGACGCTGTACTATCATTGCATATATCCTGCAGTGTTATACAATAAGGAACATGCTCACTAACAATCTTCCAGGTTTTTTTACGGTCATGCACATTAGAAACTATTAAACATTGGGGATTAAAAGTTGTTATCATTTTGGGATCATTGGATAAGAATATATTTGCTTTGGCTCCCTGTTCTTCTATAATTTCTTTATAATAACCAGGATAATTCATATTGGTGATAGGGTGATTACACTTATCTTTAATTTCATTATTGTAGTAAATGGGATCCCCCAGATTGTTAGCTTCCACGCATTCCGAAGAAATTATCTGGTTACCCACCTCATCACAAGGAAAAGAAAATTGAACAATTACTTCCCCCTTTGGAACTGCTCTGGCAAATCCTTTAAGTATAAGTGCATAACGGTTACGACTGGTGATAGGGAAAAGTACTCCTAACTTACTATCATCCTCTAACTTATAATTTTTTTTAAGTTCTGCGGCAATATCATCAATACTAACAAAATTATTTTGTGCCCGGGCTACAACTGATTCTGTAATACAAACAGCATCACCAGTGTCAAGAAAACTATCCCGGTCACACTGCTCAATCACTTGGTACGTCATGCCTATCAGGTCGCATCCCGGAGTTATAACCCCCAATTTTAGTCCAAATGCACAGGGGCCGATATAATCCGGTAGCCTTTTCATTTTTTTGCCTCCTTAATTTTTTTATTTCTTTTTAAAAAAACTTTGATTAATTTCCAACACTTCGTTTTCTATAAAAGGCTGATAATCTCCTGCCTGATTTTTTGAAATAAATAATTAATATCCATAAAATGAGAACCATATTTTTAATTTAGCCTGAAACGGTTACTATTCCCGGAGTATCTACAACGTCCCCAATAACCTCACCCTTGATACCTCTTTTTTTCATTTCCTTAATTAAACTTTCTGATTCAGCTGAAGGAATTGTAATCAATAAACCTCCTGACGTCTGCGGGTCAAATAAAATACTGGCCTCTATATCATTAACAGAAGAATTAATTTTTACACAGGTTTTCAGATAGTCCCGGTTGCGGTAAGCCCCACCCGGGACCATCCCTTCTGCAGCCAGCTCTTCCACCCTGTTCAGTAGAGGGATCCGGGAATAATACAGCTGTATCCCTGCCTTACTTGCTGCTGCCATCTCATAGGCATGCCCTAGAAGGCCAAATCCTGTGATATCAGTACAGGCATTTATATTGTATTCCTGCACCAGTTCCGCAGCTGCAGCATTTAATTCCGCCATAACCTCAACTGCTTCTTCTGCATCTTTTTCCTTAATTAATTCCCCTTTCAAAGCAGTAGTAATAATTCCTGTACCCAGAGGCTTGGTTAAAATTATCCTGTCACCTGTTTTAGCTGCTGCATTGGTTTTAACCTGTTCAGGATGTACCGTTCCGGTAACGGACAAGCCAAACTTAGGTTCATCATCATCTACACTATGCCCTCCTAACATAAGGGCTCCAGCCTCATTTACCTTGTCAAAACCCCCCTTAAGCATCTGGGCTAAAACTGTATAATCAAGCTTTTGGGAAGGGAAACATACTATGTTCATTGCTGTTAAGGGTTTACCTCCCATGGCATAAACATCACTTAAGGAATTTGCGGCAGCAATCTGTCCAAACCAGTAAGGATCATCAACAACTGGCGTAAAAAAATCAACAGTCTGTATAAGGGCCGTGTCTTCGTTGAGCTTATAGACTCCTGCATCGTCAAAGGTATCGCTACCCACCAGTATAGCTGGGTCTTCCTGTGTTGGTAAAAGGCTCAGAACTTGAGCCAGGGTCCCTGGACCAATTTTAGCAGCTCACCCTGCACTGCAGGATAGTTGTGTAAGTCTAACTCTTTCTAAATCCATTCAATTAACCCCCTTTGCACAAATTAAAAGGATAAAATTTTATCCATATATACTATAACATAAACTAATAGCAAACATAACACTTTATCAGCATTTTGCCATCACATAAACAAAAAAACACCGCTTAAAGAAGCAGTGTTTATGGTAAAGTTTTGAAGTAGACCTGTAAGCCGAGTTCTGTCTTAGATAACCATCTATCTAGGATGTTAGTTGCCTAACACCTCCAGCGACCTAACCCGAGAGATCAGCGGGCCGCTTCATACCTCTCCTATTTGGTCTTGCTCCAGGTGGGGTTTACCTAGCCGATTAGTCACCTAACCGCTGGTACGCTCTTACCGCACCGTTGCACCCTTACCCCGTGCTGGAGGTTGTAACCTCCAGCACCAAGGCGGTATATTTCTGTGGCACTTTCCTTAGGGTTGCCCCCACTGGGTGTTACCCAGCACCCTGCCCTACGGAGCTCGGACTTTCCTCGAGAACCTCCTTACGGACATGTCCTCGCGATTATCCAGTCTACTTCGATTTGCTTCAAGTATAACATATTTTCGTCTGTTTTTAAAGCCTCTATACTTTTTTCCCAGTTTTAGATAAAAGTAATATCCTGCCACAGTTTTCACAGTTAAGCTCAATATCTGGAGTATATAACCTTCCAACTAAAGATGAAGAAAGGGAAACCTGGCAGCCAAGGCAAATGCCATTATTAACATCGGCCACCACATTAAAGCCTAATGATTTTTTTAATCTTTTATATCTTTCTAATTGCTCTAAAGGAATTTGTGACTTTAATTTTTCAGCTTCTTCTTTGAGGTTA
>SL_8KL_010_SEDDRAFT_10001103_pt1 | contig 23423 bp, 21 predicted proteins | sample SodLakKL_010_SED_4_FD_11160 | JGI IMG/M metagenome (IMG submission 11160) | reverse complement strand
GTGACAATGAATTGGGGGATTTTATATCCGCTATGCCTCCGGAACCGGAAGACGGTGAAACTTACGTAGGACGGATAGACGACAATGGCAATGTAATTATAACCAGTACATCCGAAGAATTCAGTCTGGAGTAAATATTTTAAAAAACCTATATTTTTGAACGGCCCCGAAGGGCCGTTTTTTAAACTTTTTAAATAATCAATTTAATGTTATAATAATTACGATTATAAGAAATTAAAAAATTATGGCTAAGAAAAAAAAGAAAAAGAAAGACAAAAAAAAGGAAGAAAAAAAAGAAGAAGAAGAGAAATCGGCCGCAAATGGAGGACCGCTTCGAGAGATCAAAATAAGAATCATCGGAATAGGGGGCGGAGGAGGATCAATAGTTTCCGAAGTCTCAAGTAGTTTGAAGAAGGTACGATTCGCAGTGGCAAACACCGACGCCAGTGCTCTGGAGTCGGTAGGAAAAGGCAAAAAGATAAAGAGTCTCCAGTTCGGAAAAGAAATAACCGAAGGACTGGGGACGGGAATGGATCCCGAAGTGGGCCGGCAAGCCGCCCTGGAGGCCGAAGATGAAATTGAAGAGTTGGTTAAAGGACAGGACATAAATATCTTGGTTTCCTGTTTGGGTGGAGGGACCGGTTCGGGAGCCCTGCCCATATTCGCCGAAAAGTCAAAAAAGGCGGGAGCTTTAACTTACGGAATATTTACTTTACCTTTCGAGTTCGAAGGGCAAAAAAAGATGTCCATTTCAAAGCAAGCTTTAAAAAAAGCCAGCCCGCATCTCAATGCGGTGAGTGTCCTGCCCAATGAAAACATATTCAAAATAGTCGACAGAACCACTCCTCTTAAAAAAGCGCTTTCGGAAATGAACAAAAATTTAGCTTCCAATCTGGAAGGTTTGATTGAAACCATCTACGAAGCCGGTCTGATCAACATAGATTTCGCCGACATAAGGACTATTTTGGAAGAAGACAAGGGAAATAGAAAATTGGCTTATCTTTCCACCACTATCATTAAAAAAGAGGAAGAGGACGCCAAGGAGATCGTTGAAAGAGCTATTTCCAACCCGCTTTATCCACACGGAATAGACAGAGCCAACGGCATACTTTTCAATATTACCGGAAACGAAGACTTGGGACTCGCCGAGATATCGGCCATCTCCAATGAGATATCCGATTTTTCGGAAGGAGAAGCCAAAGTTATATTCGGTGTTTCTCAAGAAAAGAACTTCAAGGGAAGAATGAAAATTTCTCTCTTGGCTACCGGCTGCGGAGCCAATTATCTTTCCGAGGACATCGTCGCTGACAGCGACGATGAGCTTAATGAAAGCGTTGAGGAGGAGATAGAAAAAATAGAGATAGAAACGGAAAAAGAAGAGAAAGATGAAAGTGGGGAAAACGAAGAGAAAGAAGAGAAAAATCCTTCGGACAACTCGACCGAAGAGGAAGTTGAAGTGAAAGCTTCTTCCGAAAACAGTGAAGGTAAAAAGAAAAAAAAGAGAAGAAACGGAGTCGAGGCCAAGAAGGCCAACGGCAAAGAGGAAGAAGAAATTTTGGAAGAAGAGGAAAAATGGGAGACCCCTACGTTTTTAAGAAAGGCGCTAAAAAAAGATGACCAAAAAGATAAAAAGGGCGATAATTAAAATAGTTCCCGACCGGGGGAAGCTTTACCCCCTCTCCGGACAAATTTCCCGAGAGCTTTTTCCCTTGTTTCAAACTTCCGTTTTGGAGAAGCTGGTAAGTGAAGCCGTTTCCGTGGGAGTGGAAGAGATTGTTTTTCTCAAAGAAAAGAAAGATGAGCGCTTGATTGATTATTTTGAGGATTTGGAAAGCCAAGAAAAAGAGTTGAAAAAAAGAGGCAATCCCAAAGCCGAAAAGTTAAAAAAACTACGAGAAAAGTTTGACGCTTTGGATTTTGATTTTAAAAGCGACTTACCGGCCGCCGTTCGGGGATCGGAAAATTTCGCCTTCATAACTTCTCAAAAATTAATCAGGGCGGAAAAGACTTCACTGGAGCAATTGATGGAAGTTTTTAAAACCTCCGAAAGACCGGTGGTCGGTTTAATCGAGAGTGAAATGGGGGAGGTGGAGACGGAAAAGATAGCTCGAAAGCTATTCAAAGTTAAGGCCTTCAGTGACGAAGCGGTTTTTTCGATGATCGGCAGGGGAATATTTACATCCGAATCCAAGAAGTTTTTTGATGAGGCCGAAAATTTAAAAAACGCCTTGGAGATTATGCTAAAAAGAGGTCACACCGTCTACGGCAGCCTGGTGGAAGGAGAAGTTTTTTCTTTGAAAGACGAACTTTCCATAATGAAAGCTTCCATTTATTACGGGTTGAAATCCGACAAGGCGAAAGAGATCAAGGAGTATATAAATTCTAAAGACCTACTATGAAGAAGGTAAACGAAAGTGTACTTTCCGATTTTTTTCAAAAAAGAAAAAAAGAAACTAAAAAATACGACTACGGATCCGTTTTGGTAATAGGTGGCTCCCGGGTTTATAGTGGCTCCCCGGCTTTGGTCGGTCTGGCCGCCCTCAGAGGAGGGGCCGACATAGTTGAAATCGCTTCTCCGGGACGAGCAGCCGACATTGTAGCCGGTTTCGGGCCCGACTTGATCACTTATCCGTTAAAGGGGGATAGTTTGGCCTATGACCACCTCTCGTCACTTTTAAAACTTACCGAAAACCTGAAAGACAGATCCCGGGGCAACTTGGCGGTCGTAATCGGGAATGGCGCGGGAAGAAAAAGAGAGACCAAAAGAACGATAAGAAAATATATAGAAAAGGTTTCGGTTCCCGTAGTGATCGATGCCGACGGGATTTACGCCTTTGAAAACGAAGACGAACTTTCTTTTGAAAATCAGGTGGTTTTTACCCCCCATCTCCATGAGTTTTTTGTTTTGACCGGTAAAAAATTAGAAGGACTTTCCGTAAAAGAAAAGGCGGAAAGAGTCAAGCTTTCGGCGGATGAAATGGGAGCGATAATAGTCTTGAAGGGAGCTACGGACATAATTTCCGACGGCAAGCGAGTGTTTTTAAATGAATTTCCGGTGCCGGAATTAGCTGCGGGTGGTTGCGGAGATACTTTGGCCGGTATCTCGGCTGCACTTCTGGCTCGAACGGAATACCGCTTGAAGGCGGCCGCGGGAGCCGCTTATTTGAATGCGGCGGCCGGAGCTTTGGCCGTAGAAGAGAAAGGGGTTTCTCTTATCGCCGAAGATTTAATAGAAAAGATACCGAAAGTCTTAAAAAATAGTAAATAAAAATATAATTAATCGTCTTTACAAAAAACCTGAGGAGGGATAATTTGTAAGGACTGAAAATATGTCAGATGTAAAAGATCCCCAAGAAATATTTTCACTCGACGGTAAATCGGTGGTGGTAACCGGTGCTCGTCAAGGGATGGGAAGAACCCACGCCTTGCTTATGGCCAAGGCGGGAGCCAAGGTGGTGGTTTCGGACATAGATGAAGACGATTGTAGAAGGGTGGTGGATGAAATAAAAGAGGATGGAGGAGAGGCGATAGCCGTAAAGTGTGACATTTCTCAAAAAAAAGAGGTGGATAATTTGATTGAGACCACTAAAAACGAATTCGGTTCGGTGGACGTCCTTGTAAACAATGCCGGCATAGCCGACTTCCAGAACTTTTTCTCGATGACCGAAGAGGATTGGGATAAAACTTTGGACATAAATCTGAAGGGATACTTTCTTTGCTCACAGGCGGCGGCTAAAGAGATGAAAGAGCAGGGTGGAGGAGTGATAGTTCACATTGGCTCGGTAGCCATGGGGCAAGTGGGAATAGGATTTCCCAATCTGGTTCACTATGTAGCTTCCAAGGGTGGAATAGCCGGAATGACCGAAGCGATGGCCGTTGATTTGGCTCCGCACGGAATAAGGGTAAACACCGTTGCTCCGGGAATGATAGATACTCCGATGATCGACCCGATAAAAGCTGACGAGTCAGCTATGGATGCGGCTATTCAAAAGCTTCCCATGAAGAGAACCGGAAAGCCGGTGGAGGTATCCAAAGCGGTACTTTTCCTTGCTTCCGACGCCTCTTCTTACATGACCGGAGCGGTAGTCAATGTCGACGGAGGCTGGTTGGCAGCTTAATCTGCTCCACCTCTTTCGTCATTCCCGGCTTGACCGGGAATCCCATAATCAGTCTCGTCATTCCCGACCCCGATCGGGAATCTCATAAAACCGGCAGCACAAAGAGATTCCCGCTTTCGCGGGAATGACAGGGTAAAGTGTTGCGGGAATGACAGGGTAAAGTGTTGCGGGAATGACAAATATTCCTCCCCGTCATTCTGAACAAACGAAGTGAAGTGAAGAATCTTTTCAAAAAATATCTATACAAAGAGATCCTTCCTTGCCTACCGGCAGGCAGGCGCTACGCTCAGGATGACGTAGGGGAGTTCTACGCACCGGGTGTGTGTAATCACCCCCTTCGTTATTCCCGATTTCACAACCATCAACCATCGTCATTCCCGGCTTGACCGGGAATCCCATAACCCCATTTCTACACCCCAGGGGTGTAGAAATAGGGGTAAGTTTGTAAGTTTGAAATAAAAAACAAATATGAATATGAAAGAATTAATAATAATAGGTGGTGGGCCGGCCGGAATTACGGCCGGAATATACGCCGCCCGTAAAAAACTTGACGGACTTCTTTTGACCAAGGATTTTATCGGTCAGTTGGGTAATGCCGGAGTGATGGAAAATTGGCCCGGTGAAAAAAATATTCAGGGCCCCGAATTGTTGGAAAGCTTCAAGAGTCATTTGGAAAATTATGAATTTCCAATTAAGCAGGAGGAAGTGGAAGGGCTTGAAAAGTCGGAAGACGGTTTTCGGGTGATTACGGAAGGGAAAAGCTTCGAGTCCGAAGCGGTAATTATAACTACCGGCAGAAGACCGCGTCCGCTCAACGTTCCCGGTGAAGAGGAATTCGTCGGCAAAGGAGTCTCTTATTGCGTCACTTGCGACGGTGCTCTTTTTCAAGATAAAAACGTAGCCATCGTCGGGGGAGGAAACGCGGGCCTGGAAGGTGCCTTGGAGCTTTCCGATTACGGAAAAAAAGTGTTTATTCTGGAAATCGGCGACAGGTTGCAGGGAGATGAATATCTGATCGACAAAGTTAAAGACAGAAAGAATATTGAATTGCTTACGAAGGTTAAAACCGAAAAAATTATGGGCGATGATTTCGTAACCGGCTTGGAGTATGAGAATTTATCCGATGGTAAGTCAAGCAAGCTGGAAGTAGAAGGAGTATTCATAGAAATCGGATCGATTCCCAATTCCAACTTTTTAAACGGTTTGGTTGAGCTCAACGATGTCAGTGAAATAAAAATTGACCCCGAGACTTGCCGAACCGCTACGGAAGGGCTGTTTGCCGCCGGAGACGTAACCGACGTAAGGGACAAGCAAGTGGTCGTAGCCGCGGGAGAAGGATGCAAAGCCCTTTTATCAGCTTATAGTTATATAAAGAATTGATTTTTCACCCTGTGAATATTTTTAAAGATATTCGAAGAGATCCTTCACTTCGTTCAGGATGACAGGGGGTAATGTTCAGGATGACTATATCCCTTGTCATTCTGAGGCGTTAGCCGAAGAATCCCTTCGATTACCCACCAAACATTAATAATCCAAAATTAATTTTCAAATTCATGAAAATAAAAAACATCAGAGCCCGGGAGATATTGGATTCCCGGGGAAACCCCACCTTGAGAGTTTATCTTGAAACGGAGGGAGCCGAATTCATTGCCGGAGTGCCCTCCGGGGCTTCCACCGGAAAACATGAAGCCGTAGAGTTGCGTGACGGTGAAAAGAGACTTTCCGGAAAAGGTGTCTTGAAAGCCGTCGAAAAGATTGAAGACGTCATCTCGCCCGAGCTGGAAGGAGTTCCGGTTACGGACCAGAAAGAAATAGATGAAAAGATGTGTGAGTTGGACGGGACCGATAACAAGTCCGAACTGGGAGCTAATGCTATGCTCGGGGTTTCCATAGCCGTCACCAAAGCGGGTGCCTTTTACAAAGGAAAGCCGCTTTATGAATATATTTCCGACTTGGCCGAAACTGAATCGAAAATGCCCCGGCCGCTTCTTAACGTAATAAACGGTGGTTCTCATACCGGGGGAGGAGTTGATTTTCAGGAATTTATGCTCGCTCCGGATGAGAAATCTTTCGAGGAAAATCTTTTCCGGGCGGTCGAAGCTTATCATAAGTTGAAAGAAGAGCTGAAAAAGCAAAATTCTTCTTGGATTAACGTTGGTGACGAAGGCGGCTTCGTTCCCGGGTTGGAAACGCCGGAAGAGGTGTTGTCTTTACTCGGAAAAGTGACTGATATGGAAATAGTTTTGGACGTGGCCGCCACCGAATTTTTTAACGGTGCTTTTTATAAAACTAAAATGGGCAAGATGGGAACCGATGCATTGATTGATTATTACTTTAAGCTGGTGGAGAAGTTTCCCGTAATCGGCATTGAAGACCCTCTTGAGGAGAATGATTTTGAGTCCTGGGCGAAACTTTCTCAAAAATTGGAAAATACTTTAATAATAGGTGACGATCTTTTAGCCACCAACCCGAAGAGAATAAAAAAAGCCCTTAGAAAGCAGTCTTGCAACGGAATGATTTTGAAAATAAACCAGATAGGAACTATAACCGAAAGCTTGGAGGCCGCAGAGCTGGCAAAAGAAAACGACTGGAAAATAATTGTCTCCCACAGGTCGGGTGAAACCACTGACAGCTTTATCGCCGATTTTGCCGTCGGTATCGGGTCCGAGTTCATAAAAACGGGAGCACCGGCCAGAGGCGAAAGGGTGGTTAAGTACAACCGTCTTTTGGAGATAGGGGAAGAGCTCAATTTGTAAGTTTGATTTTTAGAACGTTCGCTATGAGTCGTAAGCAATTGCGACTCTTTTAATTTTGAAAGCCAATTTTTATATGATAGAATTAAACCGAATAAAATAAAAAAATATGAAAACTATTTTCATCGTTTTGGACGGGCTGGGAGACGAAGAAATTCCGGCCTTCAAAAACAAAACCCCTTTGGAGAAAGCGAAGACTCCCAATCTTGACAATTGGGCCAAGGAAGGGAAGCTGGGGCTTCTTTTTCCCGTCTTCAAGGGAGCTCTTCCCACTTCGGAAGAGGGACACTTTTCACTTTTCGGATACGATCCGGAAGAGTGGGGTATTGCCAGGGGGCTGATAACCGCTTCCGGAGCGGGAATAGATCTTAAAAAGGGTGATATCGCTTTGAGAGGAAACTTCGGGACCGTAAAAAACGGAGAAGTCATTGACAGGAGAGCCGGAAGAGTGAAAGATCCGACTAAGCTGATTGAAGGGATTGACGGAATGGAAATTAACGGGGTTCGTTTTCAAGTTGAATCGGCCAAAGAGCACCGAGTGGGAATTGCCATGAAGGGTGAAGGACTCAACCCGAAAATTTCCGATGGAGACCCCCATTATGGGAAAGGTGAAAAAGGACTCAGGAAAATAAAGTCACTTGATAATTCCGAGGAGGCCGAGTTTACCGCCAAAACCTTGAATGAATTTTTGGATAAAACTCATCAGATACTTGAAAGACATCCCTTCAACGAAGACAGAGAGCTTCCCGCCAACTACATCTTAACCAGGGGAGCTTCCGAAGCCGTTGATCTTCCTTCATTTGAAGACAGGTACAATCAAAAAGCGGCTTGCATTGCCGGCAAGGTTTTATACAAACAAGTCGGAAGGCTTTTGGGAATGGATATTTTGGAAGTTGATGGTGCGAACGGACTGCCGACTACGAATTTAGAGGGCAAGTTCAAAAAAGCCAGGGAGGCGATTTTGTCCAGTTATGATTTTGTCTTCGTCCACGTCAAGGCGACGGACAGCTTGGCCGAAGACGGTGATTTTTGGGGCAAGATGGAATTTATTGAAAAGGTGGATAAAAACCTTTCCGTCTTCAATGAATTTACCCACCAAATAGTGGTTACTTCCGATCATTCGACTTGCTCCGTAATGAAAAGTCACTGCCCGGAAGATATTCCTCTTTTGATCAAGGGGAAGGGCAAGGACAAAACGGAATACTTCAGTGAAAAAGAATGCAGTAAAGGATCCCTGGGAAAGATAGATCAGAGGAATCTTTTTAAAAGGCACATTCTTTAACTTGGAAGCCTTGCTATGAGCCGGCTTTTATAATAAACTTAAACAATGAAAATAATAACTTTCCTCCAAAAAAAGAGGAAAGAAAAATTTATGGCCGATACCAAAGTAAAACTATATTCGACGCCGACTTGCACTTATTGCGTGGCACTTAAAAAGTTTTTTGAGAAAAATGACGTTGAGTTCGAAGAGGTTAACGTAGCCGAAGACGAAGAGGCCTTGAAAGAGATGAAGGAAAAGACCGGTCAAATGGGTGTTCCGGTGACTGAAATAGGTGAAGACGTAGTGGTCGGCTTCGATAAGAAGAAGATTTCAAAACTTTTAGAAATAAATTAGTTCGGGTTGCTGTCTTGAAAGACCACACCTCAAATCTTCCCTGCCTGCCGGTAGGCAGGCGACAGATAACAGGTAGGATAGCCTTTTCAAGCAGCAATCCCTCACGGCCAAGAAAGGACTTTTTAAAAGTGACATCCTTCACCGCCGGGTAAGAGAGGAGGTCCTTTTAAACCAACAACACAGATACTTACTAATTAAAAACAGATAACATATGATTAAAGTTGCACTCAATGGTTTCGGTCGAATAGGCCGGGCTGTTTTTAAAAACATTATTGACGACTATCCCGAGCTTTCCCTTGTTGCCGTCAACGATTTGGCAGAGCCGGAAACCCTCTTGCATCTACTTAAAAATGACACGGTTTACGGAAAATTTCCCGGAAAACTGAAATCCGGCAATTTAATAGTCGATGACACGGAAGTTAAACTGCTAAGCAAAAAGAATCCGAGTGACCTACCTTGGGAAGAGCTGGATATCGATATTCTGCTGGAGTGCACCGGAGCTTTCAGGGACTTCGAAGGAGCCAGCGGGCACTTGAAAGCGGGCGCCGAAAAGGTGATAATTTCCGCTCCGTCCAAGGATCCGAAAAAGATTCCTTCCTACGTCCCGGGTGTAAATGAAGACAGTTATGACGGTGAGAAAATTGTTGATATGGGGTCTTGCACAACCAATGCCTTGGCTCCCGTAGTGAAAGTGCTAAATCAAAACTTCGGATTGAAGGAGGGAATTATGACTACGATTCATAGCTATACGGTCAGTCAAAATTTACTTGACGGACCCGGCCAAAAGGATTTGAGAAGATGCAGGGCGGCGGCTGAAAACATAGTTCCGACGACCACCGGAGCGGCCAAAGCCATTTCGAAAGTGATTCCGGAAATGGCGGGGAAATTGGACGGAATGGCCGTCAGGGTTCCCATTCCGACAGTTTCTTTGGTTGACTTGGTGGCTGTTTTGGACGGACCAGCAAACGTGGAAGGAATAAACAACGCTTTCCGCAAGGCGGCTGAGTCGGAAGAAATGAAAGATATCTTCGATGTCGAAGAAAGACCCTTGGTCTCTACCGACTTCATTAAGAATCCCCATTCCTCCGTCGTTGACGCCGAAATGACCAAGGTGGTCGGCAATACGGTTAAAGTAATAAGTTGGTATGACAACGAGTGGGGCTACGCCAAAAGACTCGTCGACTTCGCTAATTACATCAGCAAAAAGTGAAAAACCCCCATTTCTACACCCGAGGGGTGTAGAAATAGGGGGGATTACCAAAATAAATGATTCTCGGATACAAAAAAAGAGAAGAGCTTTTAGAAAAGCACGGCTTAAAGAGACCGGAGACTTTTTTGGTTCAAAGCAAAAGGGAAGCGGTTGAAAAGGGAAAATCCATGGGTTTTCCGGTCGTAGCCAAAATATCCTCCGACAAGCATCTTCACAGAACGGAGCTTGGCGGAGTGATTGTCGATATCAAAAATGAAGAGGAGCTCGGAGAAGCTTTTGAAAAGTTATCCGGAATTGAAGACATTGAAGGAATAATAATTCAAAAGCAGATCGACGGAGTGGAGCTCATAGTCGGTGCCAAAAAAGACCCTTCCTTCGGACCGGTGGTCATGCTCGGCACCGGTGGAATTATGGTTGAGATTTTCAAAGACGTCAGCTTCAGAGTTGCTCCCTTTAAGGTGGATAAGGCAAAAGAAATGATTGAGGAAATTAAGGGAAAAAAGCTTTTGGACGGCTTTAGGGGTGGTCCCGAGGTGGATAAAGAAAAGCTGGTTGATCTTTTGGTGAAAACTTCCCGGCTCGCTTTTGAAGAAGAGGTCCGGGAATTGGATTTCAATCCGGTTATCGCTAATGAGCGGGACGTATACATATGTGACGTAAAAATAGTTTTATGAAATTTGAGAAAATATTCAATCCCAAAACCGTAGCCGTAGTCGGAGCTACCGAAAGACCTTCGTCGGTCGGTAGGGGGCTGGTTGAAAACTTACAAGAAGGAAAGCGGGATCTGTTTTATATCAATCCCAATCGAGAAGAGCTCTTCGGTGAAAAGTCTTATTCCAAGGTTACGGATGTATCTGAAGAGATCGATTTGGCAATAATCGCCGTTCCCAAAAACATTGCTCCCGAGGTGGTTGATGATTGCATTGAAAAGCAGGTGGGGGCGGTTATAATAATATCGGCCGGGTTTGCCGAGGCGGACGAGGAAGGCGAAAAAAGACAAGAGGAGATTTCCAAAAAATTAGAAAAAGCCGATATTCCCTTGGTCGGTCCCAATTGTTTGGGGATTATAAGGCCTCCGGTCAATTTAAACGCCTCTTTTGCTCCCGGTAGTCCCAAGGAAGGAACTCTTTCTTTAATTTCTCAATCCGGAGCTCTCATAGACTCCATAGTTGACGGATCAAAAAATCAAAATTACGGTTTTTCTCTGATAGTATCGGTCGGAAACGCCGCCGGATTATCTCTTGTCGATTACGTTCGGGTAGCTGACGAGGATCCGAACACCGAAGTGATAATGCTTTACATTGAAGGAATCGAAGACGGCAGGGAGTTTTTGAGAGTTTTAGAAGAGGTAAAAACGCCGGTGGTGGCCATAAAAGGAGGCAAAACGGAAAAATCAAAAAAAGCGATCTCTTCTCATACCGGCTCCTTGGCCGGACGATACGAAGTATTCTCCGCCGCTTTGCGCCAGGCGGGAGTTTTTGAAGTTGATTCATTGGAGGAAATGTTTGACGTTGCCAAGCTTTTGGCCTGGCAATCGGGATCGGTTGACGAAGTGGGGGTGGTAACCAACGGAGGCGGAGCCGGAGTTTTACTGACCGACGCTCTTTATAATCAAAACTTGACNCTNCCCGATCTTTCCGAGGAGACGATCAGNAAAATAAAAGAAGATATGCATCCCGACTACTCGAAAGGAAACCCTTTGGATATAGTGGGNGACGCCCTTCCGGACAGGTACGAATCAGCTTGCCGGGGNGTTNTCTCCCAAGAAAACATTTCCGCGCTGGTAGTAATTCAAACACTTCAAATAATGACCGACCCGTTGGAAAATGCAAAAAGGATTGTTAAACTGAAAAAAGAATTTAAAAAACCGATCGCCACCGTTTTTATGGGAGCGGGAAAAGAAACCAAAGAGGCGATTGTTTATTTGGAAAAAAACGGAATACCGAATTACTCCGATCCCAAAAGAGCGGCAAAACCCTTACAAGCGCTAAAATAAAAACAAGATGAGTGAAAAAATAATAGTAACGGGACACAAAAATCCGGATACCGACACCGTGGTTTCCGCCGTTGTTTGGAGCGGACTTTTAAGCAAAATGGACAAACCCGCTTCCCCGGCTGTTTTTGGAGAGCCAAACAAGGAAACCGAGTTTATTTTTGAAAAAGCCGGGATGGATCTACCCGAAAAAAAGGAGCTAAAAGGAAAAGACGTTTTTTTGGTTGATCACAATGAAGAAGGGCAGCGGCCCGCAGGAGTAAAAAACGTAGTCGGGGTTATTGACCACCACAAGCTGGGAATATCCACCGACAGCCCCATCTTTTTCAGAAACGAACCGTTGGGGAGTACTTCCGGCATAATTATGAAGATCGCCGACGAGAGGGGGTTGAAGCTGGATGAAAAAGAGTCCTTTTTGCTTTTGGCCGGGATAGTTTCCGATACTTTGAAATTCAATTCGCCGACGACGACCGAGGAGGATAAAATTTACGCCCGAAAACTGGCCGAAGCCACGGACACGGATATCGACGAATTGGCCGAAGAGATGTTCAAGGCCAAATCTGATCTTTCCGACAAAAGCTTAAAGGAGGTTATAGAAGCCGACTACAAGGATTTTGAAATGGGTGAAAAAAAAGTGGGCGTGGGAGTAGCCGAGGTGGCCACTACCGACTTTTTCGAAGGTAAAAAGACGGAGATAATTGAAAAACTAAAAGAGGTAAAGAAGGAAAAGCAGCTCGACTTTCTATTTTTCGGAGTCATAGATATAATTAAAAAAGACACCCGGCTTTATGTTCCTTCCGACAAGGAAAAGGAATTGGCAAATAAAGCTTTTGAAATGAAAATAAAAGAAAATCCGACGATTTTAAGAGGTGTCGCTTCTCGAAAAAAACAAATCATCCCTCCCTTGTCGAATATTTTGGGGGGTTAAAACACAAAAAAATATGGATAAAAAGGATAAAAACGTCATAACTCTCTTGGAAGCCACTTCCGAAGACGTTAATCTGGTCGGGGGTAAAAACGCTTCCTTGGGAGAAATGATAACAGAACTTACCCCCAAAGGCGTAGCGGTTCCCGGAGGTTTTGCCGTCACGTCAACCGGTTATTGGAAATATATAAAAGAAAACGAATTGATGGACGATTTGGAAGAAATAATAGAAGAGATGGATCCGACTGATATAAAAAGCTTGCAAAAAGCGGGCAAAAAGGCCAGAAAACTAATCATGGGGGGAGATTTTTCCGAAGAGCTCGAAAACGATATAATCTCCGCTTACGGAGACATGTGTAAAAAATACGGTAAGAAGGGTGTTGACGTGGCAATCAGGTCTTCTGCGGTCTGTGAGGACGCTCCGGACGCTTCTTTTGCCGGACAATTCGAGACCTTTCTGAATGTCTCCGGCAAGAAAAATATTTTCCAAAAAATTAAGGATTGTTTCGCCTCCGCCTTCAACGACAGAGTTATTTCTTATAGAGAAGAGAAAAACGTAAACCACCTGGAATTCGCCGTTTCGGTCGGTGTTCAAAAGATGGTTCGCTCGGACAAGGCCTCTTCGGGGGTTATGTTTACCATAGACACCGAAACCGGATTTGACAACATAGTTTTAATAAACTCCATTTGGGGACTCGGAGAAATGATCGTTCAAGGGGGAATTACTCCCGATGAGTTTTACGTCTTTAAACCTTCTATAGATAAAGAGGGAAAAAATCCGATAATCAGGAAGGACTTGGGTAGAAAAACTAAAAAATACGTCTATAAAAAAAGAGGCGGCCTCAAGGAAGAAAAGGTTGACGGGAAAAAGCAACTCGAGTTTTCTCTTGATGACGATGAGATTCAAACCCTGGCCAAATGGGCGACCATAATTGAGGATCACTACGGAAAACCTCAAGATATCGAATGGGCAAAAGACGGCGAAACCGATGAGCTTTTCATAGTTCAATCCAGACCGGAAACGGTTCACGCCCCCGACGAGAAACAAACCTACAAGGAGTACAGGGTAAATACCGACAAAACTCCACTGGTCACCGGAATTGCCGTAGGGGAGAAGATAGGTCAGGGAAAAGTGAAGGTTTTGAAAGACGTTTCCGAAATGGACAAGTTTGAAGAGGGAGACGTGCTTGTGACCGGAATGACCGACCCGGACTGGGTTTCCATTATGAGAATCGCTTCGGCGATAATAACCGACGAGGGGGGAAAGACCTGTTTTGCCGGTGGAACGAAGGTTTTAACCGACGGAGGAGCACTTCCCATAGAAAAGCTGGTGAAGCAGGTCCGGAAGGGAGAAGAATTCAAAGTTCCTTCCCTGAACAGGGAAACGTTAGAAATAGAGTGGAAGCGGGTGGTCGATGGAATGGAAAGAGAGGCGGAGGTAACGCGAGTGAGCGTTTCCCAAAAGGGAACCGGAAAAAATATGTTAGAAGTTACTCCCGATCATGAATTTTTAACCTTTGAAAATAGACAGTTAATTACTAAGGAAATCCAAGAGTTATGTGAAGAAGAAAGAAAAATTATTAATCCCGTAAAAATTCCCCGGCTTGACTCTTCGAACTTCTCCGAGGAGTTGGGATACTTATTGGGAGCTATAATCTCCGACGGTCATATTAGCTGGAGAAAATATGATGGAAAACTTAAAACTCAATTATATTTTATTCAGAAACCCACCGAAGCTAAAGAAGATTTCATCCAAAAGGTTAAGGATTGTTTCAAAAAAGAGTACGATTATGACCTTACTCAGGTAGAAAAGAAACCCGGAGGCGGAACCATAAAGGGAAGAAAAATTAAAGGGGAGAGAGCAATTTCTTTGAAGTGCTCAAAGAGGGAGATAATCAGGGATTTTAAGGAAAAACAGGAAAGAGTATCCCAACTTCTTTTAAGAGGAAACCAGGAGTTTGTTCTTAGTTTTTTAGCCGGTATGGTGGACGGGGATGGAACCTATAATGAAAGTGGAAACAGAATCCAGGTATTTTGCTCCAAAGAAAAAGCAAGTGAAGCGGTGATTTCAGCTTGCTTGAGAGAGGGAATTAATTTTCAAACGACTAATAACAGAGATATTGATAATATTCAATTGGTCGACGGGGTGGAAAAAATCTTCAAATACACCTCCAGAGTTAAAGGAGACTACAAAAGAGAAGACATAGGAACAAGGCTGTTTGCCGCTGGTCAATTGTTGGGAGACATAATAGAAAGAGTTAATTACAAAGGGAGAGTTAAGCCTTACGTAAAAAAGAATTTACTTATCGACGCTGAGAAAATTGAAAGGAATCTTATTCCGATGATCAAGGGTGCTCCCGAAAACCATGAATTAACTAAAATTGTAAAATCACCTTTGAAAATGTCGAGAGTGAAAAGCCGGGAATCTCTGGGCGAGAAGAGAGTTTACAACATTGAAGTTGAAGATAATCATAATTATACGGTTTTGACCGATAAGGGAACGCCCGTAATGGTTAATAACTGTCATGCTGCTATTGTAGGTCGTGAACTCGGAATTCCCAATATAGTAGGGACGGAAAATGCTACCGACAAGCTCGAGACGGGAGAAACCGTTACCGTCGATTGCACCCAAGGATCAACGGGCAGGGTTTTCGAGGGAAAGATAGATTATGAAGTTGAAGAGCACGACTTGGGTAAAATTCCGGAATTAAACACCGGAGTCTTGATGAATATCGGCACTCCGGAGATTGCTTTCAAGCATTCTTTTCTACCCAATGACGGAGTGGGACTGGCCAGGGTGGAATTCATATTGGCCGAGCACGTAAAGGTCCATCCGATGGCTTTATATAATTTTGAAAAGATAGAAGACGGTGAGCTGAAGGATAAAATTGCCGAAATCACCGTTGAGCACAAAGACAAAAAAGAACACTTCATCAAAGAGCTGGCCGAAGGTGTGGCCCAGATTGCCGCCGCTTTTTATCCCAAGCCGGTTCTGGTCAGACTTTCCGATTTCAAATCCAACGAATATAAAAATTTGGTAGGAGGCGAGCTTTACGAAACGGAGGAATCCAATCCCATGATCGGTTTCAGGGGTGCTTCTCGCTATGCCGATGAAGACTTTCGTCCCGCCTTTGAAATGGAATGCGAAGCGATGCGAAGAGTCAGAGAGACCTTCGGGCTGGACAACGTCAACCTGATGGTTCCGTTTTGCAGAAAGCCGGAAGAAGGAGACGAAGTCTTGAAGATAATGGCCGACTACGGACTGACCCGGGACAAGATGGACATATACGTTATGGCTGAAATTCCCTCCAATGTCATTCTGGTTAAGGAATTCGCAAAAAGGTTCGACGGTTTTTCGATAGGTTCGAACGACTTAACTCAACTTACGCTGGGAGTCGACAGGGATAACGGAAAGTTGAAAGATCTATTCAATGAAAACAATCCGGCGGTAAGAAAAACCATCGCCAAGTTTCTTTGGGAGGCCCATGAACTGGACAAGCCGGTGGGAATTTGCGGAGAAGCTCCGGCTACTACCGAAGGGTTTGTTGAGTTTCTCGTAAAGTGCGGAATAGATACCATCTCAGTCAATCCGGAGTCGATTATCAAAACTTATGAAGAAATAGAAAAACATGAACATTGATGTAGCCACCTTCGGGTCGGCAACCAAAGACGTGTTTTTGAGAACCGACCCGGTCGTTTTAAAAAGTGAGAGATTCGTTACCGGCAAGGGGATTTGCTTCCCTTTGGGTTCGAAGGTTAATTCCGACGAGATATTTTTTACCGTCGGAGGAGGGGGAACCAATACGGCGGCTACTTTTGCAAGTCAGGGCCTGAAAACCGCTTACATCGGCAAGGTGGGAAGTGATCTCTCCGGAACCGAAGTGCTTCAAATTTTAAAAAGACACGGAGTGGTTACCGATTTCATTAAAAAGACCGCGAACAAAAAAACTAATTTTTCGGTCGTTTTGGACGTTGAGGAAAATGACAGAACCATACTGGTCTACAGGGGAGCCTCCGGTGAGTTTAAAGCTGAAGAAATTCCGGAAGAATTGGAGGCCGATTGGTTTTACTTGGCTCCGTTTCCAAAAAGAGCGGCTGGTGAGTTTTATAAAATAATCGACTTGGCGAAAAGTAAAGATATCAAGTTGGCGGTAAATCCTTCGAAAGATATCCTCAAAGACGACGGCTTCGAAACCGCTCTGGGAAAAATTGACGTTTTGCTTTTAAATCAAGAAGAAGCCTCAATTTTAACCGGTATCGACTATGAGCGGGAAGATCAAATATTTAAAAAAATAGATGAAAGTTTTCGGAATATATTCGCTATTACCAAGGGTTCTCGAGGAGTGTCGATTTCCGATGATAAAATGATCTACAGGGCGAAAGCTCTTGATACGGATGTCATCGATAGGACGGGAGCCGGGGACTCTTTCGGGGCCGGGTTCGTTTCCGGGCTTATTAAATTCGGTGACCTGAAAGAGGCGATACAATTAGGGGTCGCCAATGCTTCGAGCTGCCTCGCCAAAAGGGGAGCCAAAAAAGGTTTATTAAAGGAAGGAGAAAACTATAAAAAAATAAAGGTAGATGAAACTGAAAAAACATATTGAAGAGGCGAAAAAGGGAAAATGGGCCTTGGGCCAATTCAATTTTTCTACTTTGGAGCAACTCAAGGGCATAGTTAAAGCGGCTAAAGACAGTGAAGTATCCGTTATCTTGGGAACCTCCCGGGGTGAGAGTGAATTTGTCGGCTTGAAGGAAGCGGTCGCCTTGAGAGACGCCTTGAGAAAGGATTACCCGGAGATCTATCTGAATCTGGACCACGGAAGAGACTTGGATTGGGTTGAAAAAGCGATAGAAGCCGGTTATGACATGGTTCACTTTGACGGATCCGACTTGCCGATTGAGGAAAACATAAAAAAGACCAAAAAAGTAGTTAAAATGGCGGAAGGAAAAGCGCTGGTAGAAGGGGAAGTGGGGAAAATAGGGGGCTCGTCGAGTGTTCATAAAGGCGCTCCCGAAGAGCAAAAAGACTTGACTTCCGTTGAGACACTTGTTAAATTTATCTCAGAAACGGCAGTTGACCTTTGCGCCTTTTCGATTGGTAACGTTCACGGAGTTTATACCGATATGCCCGAGCTGGATTTCAACCGACTTACCGAGATGAATAAAAGGCTGGAAACCGGCTTGGTTTTACACGGCGGTTCGGGACTAAAAGCCGAGGACGTTAAAAGAGCAATACGAGAAGGAGTAGTCAAGGTGAATGTCAATACGGAACTGAGAAAAGTTTGGCGGGACGAAGTTGAGAGGGCTTTGAAAAGTGAACCGGAAGAAATTACCCCCTATAAGCTTTTTTCAAATTTAAGTGAAGTTGTTCGTAAAAAGACGGAAGAGAAAATAAATATATTTTATGAAAATAATTTATAACAGGGAGAATTGTATAGGATGTGGTGCTTGCGTATCCGCTTGTCCCGATCATTGGGTAATGGGAGGTGGCGGAAAGGCGATCCTTAAAGATTCAAAAGAAAAAGGTGGGAAAAAGGTAAAAGAAATCGAAGAGGAGGGATGTAACCGAAAAGCCGCGGAAAGTTGCCCGGTAGAAGTAATAAAAATAACCGAAAGTTAAAGTTATGTTGAATTTATCAGCTCGAATCAGATCAAAAGACGAAAGCGTTAATCAGTTAAGAAAGAAGGGCAAGCTGCCCGCCGTAGTTTACGGTTATCAAACTGACAATTTGGCGATCAAAATGGATCGTGTCGATTTTGAAAAAGCCCAAAGAGAGGCCGGGGAAAGTACTTTGATTAAAATAGATTTAAAAGACGAAAAGGGTAAAAAAATGAAAGTGACCCCCACGGTTCTTATTCAGGAAACTCAAGAACATCCGGTTACCGACGAGTTTACTCACGTCGATTTTTATCAACCGGACTTGAAAGAAAAGGTTCAAGTGGAGATTCCCTTGGAATTCGTAGGCGAGTCACTTGCCGTAAAGGAAGAGGATGGAACTCTGGTTAGAAATCTTTCCGAAGTTACTATTGAAGCTCTTCCCGAATCCTTGATTCACGACATTGAGGTCGATGTTTCGGTTTTGGAAACTTTTGACGATGTAATCAAGGTTAAAGACCTGGATACTCCCGAGGAAGTTGAAATAATGGAAGACGATGACACGGTGGTTGCCTTGGTATCCAGGCCGCAAGACATCGACGAAGAGCTGGAAGAGCCGATTGATGAGGAATTGGAAGACATAGAAGTTGTGGGAGAAAAAGAAGAAGAGCCGGAAGAAGAAGACGCAGAAGACGCAGAAGAAGCCCCCGAAAAGGAGGAGAAACCTAAAAAAGAAGAAGAAAACAAATGAAAAAAGCGTTTTTAATTTTACTTCTACTAATTTTACTCGCTTTCAGTGGAAGAGTTTTTGGACTCACTCAATATGAGAAAGAGCTTTGTATTTCGGCAACCAAACTTGACGATTACCACCAGCGCGAGGGTGACGAAGCTTATCAAGAAGTTTTGGAAAAATGTGAAGATTATTTGGGTGAGCTTCAAGATCAGTGGGAAGGAGAGATAGAGAGAACCGAAGAGGAAAAAAGAAATCTGGCCAACCAAATCGCAACTCTTGAAAACAGAATGACTCAGTTGGATCAGCAAATTCAGCAGAGTGAAGTCAGAATTAGACAGCTCGGCTTGCAAATAGAGGATACCCAAGAATCGATAAGAAGGATGAATAGCCGAATAGATACGCACCAAGATCAGTTGGGAGAAATTTTAAAAACGGTAAACAGGGAAGACAGGAAGTCCACCTTGGAGATTTTAATAGCCGATCAAGAGCTGTCAGCATTTTTTAGTAATCTAACTGCCTTGGAACAGCTTTCTTCTGAGAGCCAGAATATTTTAAATGAAATTAAAAGTATCAGAAACTCTTTGGAAACCGAAGAGGAAAGATTAGCGAGAGAAAGGGAAGAGACGGAAAGAACTGTCAGGCAGCAAGCTCTGCAAAAACAGGAGAGTCAGGCCGCCAAACAGGAACACGAGTACCTCTACGGCCTTACGGAAGAAGAGTACCAGCGCCAGATGGAGCAAAAGGAATTTATTGAAGAAAGAGCGCAAGAAATAATGAATAGGCGACTTGCTTTGGTAGGGCTTCCGGAAGCGGAAGTTCCGTCTTTCGGAGAAGCTCTGGAGGTTGCCAGATGGGTTCAGGAGCGAACCGGAATCAGGCCGGCGTTTCTTTTAGCTATTATAACTCAAGAATCGGCACTCGGTAGAAACGTAGGGGAATGCTTTTTAACCGATCCCGAAACCGGAGCCGGAGTGCGAATAGCCAGCGGTGCTCATGTTAGTAATTTAATGGCCACCCCTCCACGATCTTCGAGAAATGACCCTGAAAAATTTTTGAAAATTACTGATATATTGAATCTGGATCCATACAGCACTCCGGTTTCTTGCCCTTTTCAAATTGGATATGGGGGAGCAATGGGTCCGGCACAATTTATTCCCACGACTTGGTGGAATCAAAGAGAAGACATAAAAGCAAGATTAGGCAGGGAGCCGAGCCCGTGGAAGCTTCAAGATTCATTTCTGGCTTCAGCCACCTATCTTTCTAATTTGGGAGGTAATCATAATGAAAGAACCGCTGCTTTACGGTATTATGCCGGATCAAATTGGAATGATCCTCGACACGCATTTTACGGCAATCAAGTGGTAAGAAGGATAGAGTGTTTACAGACCTTTATAGATCACGAAACGATGACTCCGGAATGCAGCAGTTTGGTATTTATTCCGGAATAGTTTAAAAATGAGAGATTAATCAATTTCAATACTACCGTATTTTTCTTTTTCCTCGGCTCTTTTAAGGGCCGTTATTATTTTGGACAGATTTCCGTTTAGCACTTCTTCCAAGTTATGCCAACTTTTTTCAATGCGGTGATCAGTGACCCTGTCTTGCAGGTAGTTGTAAGTTCTAATCTTTTGAGACCTTTTCGCCTCACCGATTTGCGACCTTCTCTTTTTTTCTTGCTTCTCTCTTATTTTTTTCTGTCTGTGTTCTAGGATTTTCGCTTTTAAAATGCTCATCGCGTTTTCTTTATTTTGGTTTTGACTTCTCTCGTTCTGTGAAGAAACTACGACTCCCGTTGGTTTGTGGGTTATTCTCACCGCCGAATCCCTGGTGTTTACATATTGGCCACCGGGCCCGCTGGCTCTGTAGGTATCTATTCTTAGGTCTTGAGGATCTATCTCAATTTTCGTTTTCTTATCCGGCTCCGGCAGAACGGCTACCGAAACGGTGGAAGTATGAATCCTTCCCGATTTTTCCGTTTCCGGAACTCTTTGGACTCTGTGGACTCCACCTTCATATTTCAAGTCGTTAAAAATTCCTTTACCTTTTAGCTTGAATGTAATTGATTTGAAACCGCCTATATCGGCCTTGTTTTTATTTAAAATTCTTGATTTCCACCCTTTATCATCTATAAAACGGGAATACATATTGAAAAGATCTCCGGAAAAAAGACTGGCCTCGTCACCTCCGGCCCCCGCTCGTATTTCCATAATCACCGAATCAGCGGAAACTCCTTCCTGCTTTTGGCTTTTCCTTTCTTCCCTTTGAATGATTAGTCTTTTGAGCTGTTTTTTCAGCTCCTCTTTTTTATCTTTTAAGGATTTTAATTCTTCCTTGGCCAATTCGGCAAGCTCCCCGTCACCCTCGGCGAGCTCTTTATTTTCTTTCAGCTCCTTTTTTATTTTTTCATACTGATCAATCTTTTTAACGACGTCTTCCAGTTCGCTTCTTTTCTTGGAAAGCTCTCCGAATCTTTGAGAATCCGAAATCTGATCCGGATTTTTTAATCTTTCGGTAACCTCTTCAAACTCTTTTTTTATTTCTTCTATTTTTGACATAAATCACATTCATTGACCCTATTTCTACGCCCCAGGGGCGTAGAAATAGGGGAGGTTTATATATAAAAAGCTAATCTATAAATTAAAACAAAACAAAAAGCCCATCTGAAAGAGGGCTTTGATTTTAAAACGCTAATTTTCTTCTTTCGTGTCTTTCTTTGACTTCTTTTTTTCGGAAGAATCTTCCTCTTTTTCTTCCTCTTTTTTTTCTTCCTTTTCTTTTTTTGCCTTCTTCTTCCTCTTTTTTTCTTCCTTCTTCTTCTCTTTTTCTGCTCTTTCCATTTTCTTTTTGAATTTTTCAACTCTTCCCATCTTATCTACAATTTTTTCCTTGCCCGTATAGAAAGGATGGCAGTTGGAGCAGATTTCCACTTCCAAGTCTTCCTTTGTTGATTTCACCTCAAAGGTTTTTCCGCAAGCGCATTCTATTTTAGTCTCTTTTAATTCCGGATGTATGTCTTTTTTCATAATTTTTCTCTTAAACTAATCCCACTTTACCAGAAAAAGGTAAAATTATCAAGTGTAAATAAAAAACCGACCCTTGACCTGGGTCGGTTGAGCTTTTTATTTTGTCTCGAATCTTTTTTATTCCACCGTGAAATTTATCGCAGGAGTTGGTGAGTTATCGTTTCTTATATACGCTTTATACTCACCGGGCTCCAAGCCAGCTTCTTTAACGTTAACGGTGGTGAATGTCGATCTTGTCTCTTGAGAGTCAATCGGATAGGATCCCCATTCATCAACATACACTATTTCGTTGTTTTGATTCATTATTTTAGTCGTTTTTTGATGCTCCCGCTCTTCATCGGTAAGGTTGGTTATATCAAATGTGATTGAAAATCTCTCTCTTTCTTCTTCATCTCTCAACCATACCAAATAATCAATCTCAAGATCAAAATATTGTTCTTCGAATACAGCTTTAATCTCTTTCTCCTCATTCATCAATATGCCGGTTTCTCTTTCATATTTTCTTTCAACACCCTCCCATTGGTCAAAGACCCACCCTGCATCGGGTACGGCGATCAGATCGAGTATTGCCCCTTTCTCAACTGCATTTTGACCCTCTTCAAGATTTTTAACTGTTCCGTTTCCCATTATATCAAGTTCCAAAACGACTGTTTCAATCGGGACTTCGGCCTCTTCTTCGCATCCGCCCAAAGCCAGGGCAAAAATAATTATCAGTGCCAAAACTGAAATCTTTCTCATTTTTTCCACTCCCTTCGTTTTTTTACTTGTCAATGAACTTCCTTAGAAATCCTATCTCTGCGATGTTTATACCAATAACTGTAATTAATGTCAAATAAAAGGCGGCATTGAGCTGTCTTAAATTTAAAAAAACAGTTTTTCGACAAAACTCATAACCTGCTCGGTGAATTTACCGGTTTTTTTGACCTTTTTTATGATTTTGCTATACTTATTCAAGTCAAATATTAATTATGAAAAATAACAAAAAAACGTTTCTCTCAGTCAAAATAAATTTTAAATTACTTTCCTTTTTTATAGTTTTAGTATTTGCCTTCGTTTCTTTTTCTTTTTTATTGGGGGGGCCGGAAGAAAATCCGGAGGATTATTTAATCTATGCCGGAAGTTCGCCGGAAGACGGTTGGTATTGTGCCGATGAGGTTTTTGAAGCGCCAACACACACCCTAACCGTAACCTCCGACTCCGGTGGTAGAACCAGTCCTTCCGGAACCAACACCTACGAAGAAGGTCATCGGGCATACATTTATGCCTATGCCGAGGATGGTTATGCTTTTGATGAATGGTCGGAAGCCTGTAGCGGAACGACCTCTTCTTGTAGTGTTTTAATGGACTCCGACAAATCCGTTCACGCTAATTTTGAGGGTTGGTCTCAAATAAATAAAAAATTGGATCAAATGATAATCGGAGATGATCTTTTGGTAACCAATCCCAAAAAAATAAAG
>SL_8KL_010_SEDDRAFT_10001102_pt1 | contig 23423 bp, 27 predicted proteins | sample SodLakKL_010_SED_4_FD_11160 | JGI IMG/M metagenome (IMG submission 11160) | reverse complement strand
GGCATATCTACATACCTCCATCTTCTAAATGTATAAGAGATTATATAAAGGTTTGTAACAGTGAATAGATAATGGGATAAAAAATGAGATTAGATATAGAAGGCAATTCAGCTCTGGTTTTGGCCTCTACTAGCGGTCTTGGAAAAGCCTCTGCTGAAGCTTTAGGTATGGAGGGAGTCAATGTTACTATAAATGGTAGAGACAGAACAAAATTAGAGCAGAAGGTAGATGAACTCGAAAGTCAAGTTAAAGGAGACGTAAATGGCATAGTCGGAGATATAACAAAACAAGACGATATAAAAAGACTTGTGAAACAAACCGTTGAGTATCAAAACGGATTGGATCATTTAGTCACTTGTGCTGGAGGACCGCCTAGCAAGGCCTTCATAGATACAGATGATAAGGACTGGTACGAAAGCTTTGATCTTTTGGTCATGAGTGTTGTTAGAAGTGTAAAAGAATCACTTGAATATCTTAAAAAAGGAGAGGGCACGATAGTCAATATAACTTCTATGAGCGTGAAAGAGGCTATTCCCAACCTCGTTTTATCTAACTCGGTAAGGATGAGTGTGATCGGTTTGATGAAGACCCTCTCGAAGGAATTAGGTCCCGAGATAAGAGTAAATTCTGTTCTGCCTGGTCCTCATAAAACAGGCAGGATAAAAGAGCTGATAGAAGAGGAACTGGAGAGGGGGGATATAGAGTCCTATGACGAAGGTCTGAAAACATGGACCGAAGACATTCCTATCAACAGACTGGGAAGACCTATTGAACTTGGAGAATTGGTGGCATTTCTATCTTCACCTAAATCGAGTTTCATCAACGGGGCAGCGATACCGATAGATGGTGGAGGCAGCAGTTCCAACCTATGAATCTTCGTCTTCCCACCAGCTTTCAAATTCCTCTGCATCGACGTCTTCATAATCTATATCATAGATTTCTTCATCTGTAAGGGGTTCCTCTTCTTCCCATTGATAGAAAAACATGAACAAAGCGAGTACACCTAGAAGTAATATACCTCCACCGGCTAGAGCCATAGGCCAGAACCACCGAGATATTATGCCTTCTTTTTCTCTGAGTGTTATATCTTCTATTTTTTTCTCTTCGCTTTGGTTAAGCTGAATTTCTATTTCTTTATCTTGGTAGCCATCCTTTGATATCTCCAATGTTACGTTTCCAGAAGGTACTTCTATTTGGAATTTACCAGAAGAGTCTGTGAAAGCTTGATTCCCCCCGTCAACGTAAATCCTTACGTTCTCTATAGGTTCTTCTTCTTCATTTATCACTCGGCCTCCAACCATACCTGTATCAGAAACAGTTATGAAACTCCAAGTGTACGGTGATTCCAACCAGTTAGAAGCTTTATCACTGCCATTAACGGTCACGTGATATTTTGTTTCGTAACTTAGATTTTCTTTAGGTGCAAAATAGAATTCAATATCTTCAGGATCCTCGTCCACTTCTTCTAACTCGATGTCTTCTCCGTCTTCATCTTCCATGGAGATTTGAATAGAATTCGCTCTCATTTCTTCGGAAAACTCTATTTTTATATTGGGATCGATGGAGACATCTTCTCCTATAGGATAAACATTTTCAACTTCAGGGCGAGTTGTATCCGGTTGAGCACTTGGGGCTTCGCTCATAATACTGACATACTTCTCATTAGAAGCTACGAGGGAGTAATGATACGTCTCTGTTTCGTTAACGTTTTCATCTCGAAATTCCCTAACACTAGAATTAACTACCTCATAAACTGAAAGATTTTCTCTTTCTTTGCCTCGGTAGACGATTATCTCTTCAACAGGATATCTTATCGAGTACCGAGGCATACCCCAGATAAGCTCTACGTACTCGTCTCTAACCGGGCGGGCTCTAACATTTGTAGGCGGACCGATTGGAGATATAAGGGGATATCTATCCTCATTATCATCGCCATCGATCTCATAAGACTCATTCCCAATTCCATCACTTCTATCACCAACAACATAATTTGACCAATAATTTCCACCTTCTCCCCCCTCTTCAGGATCACCTCTATCCCAGTAGTTATCTCCATCATCATGGGCTTGTCGAATGCCGTTTTGATAGAAGATATTGTGATATATTAAGTTGTGATTGGATCCCGAAATGTGAACACCCCAGTGATCGTTATTTGAGATATTGTTGTTTGTGATAGTATTGTTGTTGGCGCCCTCCAAATAGATACCTTTATCGTTATCAAATATGCTAGAGTTTCTGATGATTATGTTTTCACTGGATTCAATATTGACCCCATTATCGGTGATGTGGTATACATCAGAGTCTCTGATAGTTAGGTTGTGACTAGATCCAATATCGATCCCATGAGTAGAGTTCTTTACAATGCTGTTTTCTAGAGTAAAGTTAGACACATGATTCATTTCTATACCAGATTCAGAAGAATTGTAAATTTTACAATCCTTGATGATGAAATGCAACTCAATATTTTTTAGTAATACGCTGCTGCGGTTCTCACCCATACCGTCTATTGTATAATTTTCAAACAAAAAGGGGTTTTCCTCAGTTCCGTTACCAGGTAAATCGTAATTCTCCTCACTAGCAAACTCTCTCAAATCTTCTTCGCCTTCGATCGAGATGTTTCCGATAACATGGCTTTCTAAATCTGAGTTCTCATAGGATAGACTACATGATACTTCCATACCTAATGGAGATATCCCAAGGACGGAGGTTATCAAGATGAATATGATTATGAAGGCGGAAAATTCTTTTTCCATCACAGCATCTCATGACAATATTGTCTAAAATCATACTTGTATTTTACTATCGATCATCAAGATGCTACCAAAAGATTAAAATTTAACGGACAATATTGAAGTAACGCGAATTCAAGGTGATCAAAATTGGAAAATGCTAATTACCGAGAAAAAATAACAAATTTTTTATACTCTGAGATTAAAAGGAAGATGATTTTGAGCGGTCTCTTGGTCTCCGGAGTCATCCTCATCATTATAGCCTCCTTAGGTATTCCCGAGTCTTATCAATTTGTTCTAGCTCTAGGAGTGTCTCTTCTTGTTGGAATTCTTATAGGTTTCTACGTGGGAAATAAGATCGGGTGGCCCCTAGGATTTTGGTTGGGTCTTATCGGAGGTCTTCTGATAGCTCCCCTAGTTGCTCTTTTAATTGGAGATAGTGTTTCTGCTTATTACGCCTCATTCTTAGGTCCGATCGTCGGTGCCCTAGTTGGTAGATGGACTGAATTAAATGACAAAAGAATGTTAAAGGATGATATAGACAAGATCATTGAGTGATGTCCCGTCGAATCATCTAGATATCATTAGATGCGAAGGATATACGAATTCGGGACAGAGTTTTCAGTTTTCTACCTCAACAACCGAACAAAAATTATTAGAACCTTGTTCTATTCTATATCAAGGCAGGTCAAAAACATGCCGGTTAGGAAGAAATTTGGGGAAGACCATATCGACGAAAAACGTCCATCAACATTGGTTATGGGTATTGGAGGTGCTGGTCGGAATATAGTGGAGGAGATCGGAGAGAGGCCATCTTCTGATATAAAGGTATGTGAAGTCGGAACCTCCTCTAGACCACCTAAACTATCTTTCCTATCGATCTCGAAAGAAGATATGAAAGAAGCTTACAATTCAGAAATCTACCTAAAGAAAAGGCCTTTAACTAGATCGGAGGAAAAACTGAAAAGTAAGATAAAGGATTTTGAGATCGTTTATCTGATCGCAGGACTCGGAGGTAGAACCGGTAGTTGGGCTGTTCCAGTCTGTGCACAACTAAGTAAAAAGCATTGTTCTTTCACTATGGGATTGTTGACAAAACCTTTTGAGAGTGAAAGCGAGAATAGAAAAAAATTATCAGAAGAATCTCAGATTGAAGCTCATAAATATCTAGACGGAGCAGCTGTATTCTCTAATGATAAGTTGCTTGAGATCAATCCTAATCTGCCGATCAACAAAGCTTTTTCAGTCATGAACAGAATAATCAGACTTCCGATCGTAGACTTTAACTCAGTGATAACAAAGAGTGACATCTCAAATATGAAGGATTTTTGCGAAAGAGTCGATGAGTTCAAGGTAGGAGCGGGGTACGGTAAAGGGAGGAAAAAAGGTATGAGAGCTGCTAAAGAAGCTTTAAAATCCCCCTGGTTGGAGGGTTTAGCCAAATTGGATAAAATACTAACTGTGGTTACAACCAGCAGCAAAAAAGAAATCATGGATGTTGAAGATGCCCTAGATGAGGTACAACGAGCATGGCCAGATGCAGATATCATGTGGGGCATCAGAAAAGACTCCCGAATAGAAGAAGAAAGGATGAGAGTAACTATGTTGGCCGGAAAGCAAAATGAAATAGAACCAAAAGGTTAGAAATTTTATCCGAAAACAGTCCCTATGCCCTCTGCGGCAGCTTCTCCTTCTTCTTTTATCTTTTCTCTCACTTCTTCTCTATTTTCGGCTGGTTCTACACTTTCCTCTTTGAATAGTTCCACTGCTTTTTCTACGGCTTCCTCGTTTCCTTCCACCATGACGTAAGAAACACCTTCTTTGAACCCTAGACTAGATCCATCTCTTACTTTGGTGTTCTGTTTGCTGATTAGATCATCTGACAGTATATCATCGATCACGTCCTTTTTTTCCGCTTCAACTTCCAGTACTTCGTACATATTTCTCAATTATTCAACTCGCCTTCTAGGATAAAAATATTACTATTTTTTCCCTCCGTAAGTGAAAGGTATCAAGATGAGGAATATGCCAATAATGCCCATACCTACGGGAACTACATTAGCTATTCCCGAGAACAGAGAAATACCTATACCTGCTAGGATGAAAATGAATCCAAGCAACATGACAAATAGTTTAGCATAGGTAGGCATCAACATATTATCGTATCAATTTATTCAGGATAGATATTTAACTGCTTCGCTCGGTATTTATCTCCTTTTCTGTCAATCCTTAGTTTCTGTTTTTAAATACATTAAAAGGGATATCTGTTCTTCTTCCCAAGGTGTCAATTCGCATAGTTTTTCTTTATTTCCCTCTCGGAGTAATTTCAAAAGCAGAGGAGAACCCTTTGTGAACATCATTATTCTATCGAGCGCTTCTTCTTCTATATCTTTATCGAGTATCTTTTTTGCCTCTTCTTGGCCAAGGCGTGATATCTTCAATTCCTCTACAATGCCTTCTTCTACATGCCCTGTTCGGTAAAATCTCTCGTATACGGGAGTTCCTTCCCGTCCCGTAACTATCATATTTAAAGGATCGTTCTTCTCGATACGTTCTAAAAATCTATTTAAAAAGCTTACAACTTCACTTTCTATCTGGTAATAATCGTCGAATACAACTAAGGCTTTTTGGGACGAGAGATCATCTATGATTTTTTCAGACCCTGAATCTATTTCTTCTAAAAAACTGTAAATTTTATCTTTTATTTTCTCTTTAGTCTTTCCCTCTAAGTTTATCCATAATACATGTCTTTCTTTTAAGTCATCTATGAACTTTGCTGCCAATGTAGAAGCACCATCACCTTTTCGCCCTAGAACAACCAGTACTGAATTATCCCCCTCAATCCATTCCTTCATCTTTTCTAATTCTTCTTCACGTCCGTAAAATTCTTCTATCTCAGGAATATTTTCGAGCATTTTTTTAGGTTCGAAGATTCCTTCCTTGTGTAAATCCACCTTTTTTTCGTCTTTATCCTCTAGGAGTGATATACATGTCAATAAGTCCAATTTACCGTCAGTTTCATCTTCCACCTTAGAAAGAATCACTGTCCTTTCATTGTCTCCTTCTATAAGTTGAATCGAGATTTCAGAAAGCCCGTCTAAAATGCTGTTCGCTATTGACAAACCTTGAGAGCTTAAAGTATAAGTTTTCATCTTCCTATCATGTCCTGCAACGGGAGCCAACTTTTCTTTCACTAATTTTTGCTCAGAAAGAGAACCTAAGACTCTTGAAAGATGTGTTCTCGAGATCCCAACGTTTTTGGATATACCTTTCTGAGTGATATCTTCTTCTTTTTCTTCTATTTCATCTTGATGCTGATGATCTCTCAAATACAGCAAGATTTTCTGTTTATATGTCAGCGATGAAGGATCCATCATATTTTTCAAAACATAATTACGAACTTGCCCTATAATTTTTTCTTTCCTTAACGGTTCAAATCCTTATCTTACAGGTATTTTTTATGTATTCCTCCTTCCTTTCACCCAATATTTTTTTCAGGAGTTCCTGTCTTTCGGGCATATATTCTTCCCTCAAAAGATCGAATATCACCCAATCGATCCTTTTACCGAATACATATCCACTTTTTCGTGCTCTTCCGGTTTCTTTGAAGCCGACGTCTTCAAGGATATTCTGTGCCCTTTTATTGAATGAAGCGCTTCGGGCGCTTAATCGATCATAATTTTTTTGGAAAAACAGCATTTCACATAAGCCTAAAGTTATTTCACTACCTATCCCTTGATTCCATTCTTCAGGTTCCCCGATATAGGTTCCTAGACTAGCATTCTTCACGCTGTTTGATCTGTCTTTATAAGATGCTATACCTATCTTTTTATCATCTTTTTTCTTCTCTAACATAAACTGATGTTTATCCCCGTTTTCCATGTACTCTTCAAACTCATTTTCGATATCTTGAGTATTCTTGAAAACTAAAGGTTGTGCTCGGGCATACAAGGTAACTCGAAAATTGTTTTCCCACCTCTCTAAAAATGAAAGATCTTCCTTTGATATGGGTCTAAACCTTATACGTCCAATCTCAAACATTTACACTTTTCACCCCTATCAACAAATTCAGTACTCTCTCCAAGTGTTATTACATTCCGTACATCGATATATTCTGGTTTCTGGTTCATCTGCGGCCCTCGTCTGTTCCAAGCGCCAGAAAGCCTCATTATTGTCGCAATTCGGACATCTTACTTTCGTTTTTGGAAGAGTTTCCAATTCTTCTTCGATCACTACCGTTTCCCGATTTTCTTTCTGAGAGCTGACTATATTATTATCCTTCTCGTCTTTCTTTTTCGTCAGCCCACACTTCTTGCAGACCCATTCCTTACCCGAAGGTTTCATCAATGCACCACAATCTGGACAGAACATCGTTTTTCACGTTTTTGTAGGTAATACGGTTTGATATAAAGTTTGTGTGATTATGATAAAAGATCTTTGGCTTTTTCTCTGTCTATATCTAAAGCCTCTAACATGTAATTCAGAGATTTTCTGAGTATTATGTCTTCGCCGGCCTGCTCAACATATTCCTCCATCATGATCGGAGCCTTGAACCTGTATCCTACAGCGAGGTCTGACAGGTAATGATGTTCGTTATCGGGATCTAGTTCAGCAGCTTTCCTATAATGCTCTTCCGCTTTCTCAAATTTTCCTATATCTATACAAAAGCCGCCTGTAGATTGTCTATAGAAGGGATTGTCATTCAATTCTATCGCTCTTTCGTAGTCCTCCAAAATCTTATCACATTCTATTTCATTCAAACCTAAAGAAGCTTCCGCTCTGCCGAAGCGAGCCTGAGCTTCTGTTTTTTCGTCCAAGTCCTCCTCAACAACCTCCGAGAATTTTTTGTAAGCTTCCTCGTATTCGAATCTATTGAGAAGAGTTTCCGCTTCCTCTAATAATGCTTCAACGTCTGCCATGTTTTGTCCTCTTTAACTCTTAAGAAAAACGCCCAAATAAATGTTTCTACTCGGTTCAATCGGATTCAATTTTCAATTTAGATAGATACTCGTTCATCTTCTCGATAGCGGTTTCTTTTTTCGAAGGATAGCTTTCTACTCTAGCCCTGATTCTGATACTGTTCCCTCCGTTAGTCAAGACAAACTCTTCCTTGTAAGCCTTGCCTTTGTCCATCCGAAAGAAAAAATTACACCTCTCGTCTATCCTCTCATCCAATTCCTTTTGAAGTTTCTGGATAACCTCTTCGGGTAGACTTTTAAAAAAATCGTAAATGTCCCTGTTCCTAGAGATTTTTCCCTCAAAGATCTTGATAGGATTTCCGTAATAACCTTCAGCATCCGATATCTCCAGTTCCAATTCTTTTCCTGCTAGATTTTCAATCGCCTTTATTACCTTATCTATACTTTCGGTAGCATGACAGTAAGCTTTGAACTCGATATAATGAAATGTCACCAATCAACCTCCTCCCGGGTATCTCCACCTAAATTTTCCACAAAGTAGATGATCTTACAGACACTTTCCACAACTGTTATCCAATTGTACGCCTCTTCCAAGTTCTCCCCTCGAGCGAAAGTTCCGTGTCCTTTTACTATAGCTGCAGGATAATCCTGTAAAATTGGAGGAAGTCGTTTTTCCACCTTGTCAGAACCGATGGATTCTTTAACGTCTAGTACTGGAACTTTTTTTAGATGATACTTTCCTTCGTCATCGATGGGTACGATCTCATCTCTAACAAGTGAAAGTGAGAGAGCATAAGGTGTGTGTGCATGGACAACCGCTAGAGAAGAAGTATTTTTATAGATGGCCCTATGAACACCGACTTCAGTAGATGCGATTATCACACCGCTGTCGTCTTCCTCTACCCCTGTTTCCACTATATCTTCTTCTTTGAGGTCTCCCATCATGGCTCCTCTTCTTTTTATATATAGACGGTCGCCTCTCCTGATGCTCATGTTGCCGCTGTGTGAGGAGAGGTTCAATCCTCTTTCCTCCAAGAATCTACCATACTTCTTCATCTCCTCCAATATGTCCTTTTCCATCTTTTCCTTCTCCGTACCGCTCTTCTTAGGGGTAGAAAAATGACATCTCTAATAATTTTTTTGAAGGCAGAGACGAAAGGGTTAAATCTGAATTGTGTAGTTTTTAAACGAATAGATGAAAGTCATATATCACCCATATTTCACAGATCCCACATATTCGTCAGACCCGGCTGCGGAAGAGGGAAGGATCGAGTGTATAATAGAAGAGCTCAAAAAGGTCCAAGGAATAAACTTCCTAGAACCAAAACCCGCTAGTAGAAAAGACCTTGAGCTTGTACATGACCCCCATCATATCCAGAGTATAAAGCAGAGGAATAAAAAATTATATGAGATGTCCAAACTCGCAGCGGGAGGATCTATTCTCGCTGGAAAATACGCTTATGAAAAAGTTCCCAGTTTCGCTCTGATAAGGCCTCCAGGTCATCATGCATCACCTGATTCAAGCTGGGGTTTCTGCTACTTCAACAATATGGCTGTAGCGATAGAAAACTTGAGATTTAGGGGGAAAATAGAGAGTGCTTTCATAATGGATTTCGATCTTCATGTCGGTGATGGTAATATCAACTGTTTAGATGATGGTGAGTGCTTCAAAATAGTCAATCCATCCTCTGAGGAAAGGAATGATTATCTAAATAAGGTCGAAAAGTGTTTAGATGAGGCCGATAACTACGATATACTCGGTGTTTCGGCAGGTTTCGATCAGCATATTGAAGACTGGGGAGGAAAATTGGAAACTGAGGATTACAAAAGGCTGGGAAGTTTACTTAGAGATTTTTCGAGAAAAAAATGTGATGGTAGAAGGTTCGCTCTTTTGGAAGGCGGTTATAATCATAAGGTTTTGGGAAAAAACGTTTCTACTTTCGTTGAAGGTTTTTCAGACTGACTGTTTTCACAAAATACCTTGAATACCGAGTCTCTCAAGTGTTGGTCTTTCAGGTATTCCTTTTTCATCCCATCCCATCACATCATAGTAATCGTCGAGCATCGACCCCATTTTGAACACATTGCCGGATGAAGCTCCTCTTTCAAGAGGCTCATCAAAGCGCTCTGGAAGGCGATCATCCTTTCTATCGAATCCTGCCTTTACATTGAAGAGTCTCTCTAGATTATATATTCTTTCACCGATAGTATGAAGATCACTCACTGTATATTTTTCTCCCGTGACACTCTGCATGAATCGTGAATAAAAATTTTCATCTAGTGCGAAAGCGGAAAACTTACAGGCGATCAATGAATCTAGATAAGCATTCCGTTCCTGGGATCTTTTGACTAACTGAGCTTTACCACTGATCTTGAACCTATCGAAGAGTTTCGGAACTCCGAATATCTCTTCTCCTATCATGTATCCTCTGAGATGGCATCCTCCTCGATTGGAAGTAGCGAAAGAAAGTGCCTGTCCCGCGGCTCCTCTCGGATCGTATGCAGGAAGTTCCATTCCTTTTACCGTCATCGAAAAAGAACAGTTGTACTTTTCGCACAATTGTTTAGACCCTTCAGCGAGTTCGTCTCCAACTCCTTCCCTGTAGGCGATCTTGTTCAAAGTCTCCTTCACATATTCTCCGAAACCATCGACCTTTGACCAAACATCTTCTTCGCTCATCTCCATCGCACAAGCTAAAGTACCTCCAGTGGAGATAGTATCTAAACCAAGCTCATTACATCGGTAGTTCAATTCAGCTACCTCTTCCAAATCAAAAATTCCGAGGTTCGATCCGAGGGCCCAGACACTTTCGTATTCCGGTCCTTTACCTTTCTCTTCTTTCGTTTCAGTTTTCAACCCGCACCTTATCGGACAGGTATAGCATCCTTCGTGTTTCTCCACTATCTGCTCTTTCATCCTCTCTCCAGAGAGGTTATCGGCTTCATCTTCCTCAGCTGCTTCCCTAAAATTCTTCTTCGAAAACATCCCGAGCCAAGCAAGAAGATTAACAAGAATCGGGGTACCGAACTTTTTAAGACCTCTAGAAGTTACGGGAGAGGATGATATCTTTGAAGCTGCTTTTTTAACATGTTTTTGAAGAATTTCTTTGTCTGCAATTGGTACCTGTTTAGTACCTTTTACGGAGATCGCCTTCAATCTTTTACTTCCCATTACAGTTCCCATTCCGCCTCTGCCAAAGACGCGATAACCATTCGTTACGATAGAGGAGTATAGAACCTGATTCTCCCCAGCAGGCCCGATGACCACACTCTTTCCATCTAACTCATACAGACATTCGCCGGTTTCTGATCCCCACAGATCAGTTTTTGTAATTCTTATATCCTCTTCATCGATCTTCAATCGAGTCGGTTGTTCAGAATTTCCTTCTATTATCAATGCGTCAAGTCCCGTTTTTTTGAATTCGCTGCCGAAAGAACCTCCAACGTTGGAATCAGCTACTGTACCGGTTAAAGGCGATTTAGAAGAGACAGAGAATCTGCCCGAAGTTGGTATAGAAGTTCCTGTGATAGGACCTGCAGCAAAAACTAAAACGTTCTCCTCTAAAGGATCGAGATCAGGACTTATCTCTTCTACTAACAATCGAAGACCTAAGCCTCTACCACCAATGAAATCGTGGAGTATATCTTCACCGATCTTTTCATAGGTGACTTCACCTGTTGAAAGGTCAACTCTAGCTAGCCTATTCCACCAGCCGTTCATACAGTTTGATTATCTGAAAGAGGATATAACTTTTTTGTGATTCATAATGTTGGAAGCTCTTGAGGATTCTCATAATCAACATTTTTATTACTTTATAGATCTTCAATTTTTTAGCATCTATTCATAACTGAACTCTTTAATAAAACTCTATTACGGAAAGTTTCATATAGTCTTTGTCTCATATCATTAGTAACGGGTGAATAATTGTCTAAAAAAATGTTTGCGTTGGTATTTTGTCTAGTCTTATGTCTAGGCGGAGTGCTAACAGTCTTTGGTGGAGAGGCTATGGTTGGTCAATATGTAGTGATCGAAGAGAATGGACCATTTTTTGAGGTTGAAATTATTGAACACTCTGAGGAAATAGAACTTGGCGAAGTGATTGAAATAGAATACTCTGTGACGAACAACGGTGATGCTACAGGAACACAGGATATCATTCTTACAGTAAAGGCTGAAGAAGTGGATATCGAGGAAGAAGAGCGTCATGAAGATGTCACACTTGAGCCGGGAGAGTATGAAAAGTGGAATTACCAATATGACACCGGACCTATAGGAGAAGATTATGGTCAACAAATTTTTGAGATCGAAGTCGATGTTGAGATAATAGTTCAAAGCGATGATGACGTTACTTCTGGAACAACTACGGTTAAATCTGAGGGTTTGATTCCTGGATTCACATTCGTTTCTTTAGTACTAGGGATAAGTTTTGCAGTGATGATATACTACACTAAAAAGAGTTAAAACTAGCAAAATGGAGGTTATATAGGGATGAGAAAAAATATCGTAGTATTTGCTGTAGTACTCTTTCTGCTGTCTAGCGGAGTGTTTGTTGCGTTCGGAGATATAGATGAAAAAAAAGCGGAAGAGGAAATAGGGCAGGCAGAGTCAAAGAATTCATTTGTTTCTACATGGGATACAACTTTGACGAGCGAGGGCTCTAGCGATGAAAATCAAATTCATTTGCCCCTTGAAGAGGACGGAAATTACAACTTCACGGTTGAATGGGGTGACGGGAGTAGCGACAATATAAAAGAATGGAATCAAACGGAAGTTACGCATACCTATTATAGTCCAGGCGAATACACCATTAATGTCACTGGAACCATTGAAGGATGGAGATTCAACAACACTGGTGACCGTTTGAAGATCATTGAAATATCTTCGTGGGGACCTTTACAGTTTGGTGATTCGGGTGGTTACTTTTACGGCTGTTCCAACTTAGAACGAATAAAAACAGAAGCCCCACCGGATCTGACTGGAACAACCAACTTGCATAACGCCTTTAGAGACTGCAAAAACCTTTGGTCCGCCCCGAATATAAAAGATTGGGATGTTTCTAATGTGACAAACATGAGTGAAATGTTTCGTGGTGCCGAGTTGCTTTGGCAGGACCTAGGGGATTGGGATGTTTCCAATGTGACAGATATGAGTTGGATGTTCCGTGAAGCTTTGTCATTTAACCAGAACATAGGAGATTGGGATGTTTCCAGCGTGACGAACATGGAAGGTATGTTCGTCTCGGCGGAGTCATTTGACCAGAACATAGGAGATTGGGACGTTTCTAGCGTGACGAACATGGAAGGTATGTTCGTCTCTGCGGAGTCATTTGACCAGAACATAGGAGATTGGGACGTTTCTAGCGTGAAGAATATGGGATGGATGTTTCAAGAAGCTGAGTCGTTCGACCAGTATATAGGAGATTGGGACGTTTCCAGTGTGAAGAATATGGGATGGATGTTCTATAATGCTAACTCTTTCAACCAAGATATAGGAGATTGGGACGTTTCCAACGTGAGGGATGTGAGAGGCCTGTTTTATGATGCATCTACCTTCAATCAGGATATAGGAGGTTGGGACGTTTCCAGCGTGACGAACATGTATGCTATGTTTTCTGAAGCCTCTTCGTTCAATAGAGATATAGGAGATTGGGATGTTTCTAGTGTTACAGACATGAAAGGTATGTTCTATGATGCCTCATCTTTTGACCAGTATATAGGAGATTGGGACGTTTCCAGCGTGACCAGTACGAGATGGATGTTCCAAGATGCTTCATCTTTCAACCAGGATATAGGAGGTTGGGACGTTTCCAGTGTAACGGATATGAGTTCAATGTTTCAAGGTGTTGAGTCGTTCGACCAGTATATAGGAGATTGGGACGTTTCCAGTGTAACGGATATGAGTTCAATGTTTCAAGGTGCTGAGTCGTTTGACCAGGATATAGGAGATTGGGACGTTTCCAGTGTGGCCAGTACGAGATGGATGTTCCAAGATGCTTCATCTTTCAACCAGGATATAGGAGGTTGGGACGTTTCCAGTGTAACGGATATGAGTTCAATGTTTCAAGGTGTTGAGTCGTTCGACCAGTATATAGGAGATTGGGACGTTTCCAGTGTAACGGATATGAGTTCAATGTTTCAAGGTGCTGAGTCGTTTGACCAGGATATAGGAGATTGGGACGTTTCTAGTGTAACGGATATGAGTTCAATGTTTTATGGAGCTAAATTGTCGGCGAATAATTATGATTCCCTGCTACTCGGCTGGTCGGATCTGAATCTACAAAATGATGTGACCTTCCATGCAGGAAATTCTCAGTACAGGACAGCCCCTGCTGAGAAGGCAAGAGATTACATTATCGAAGAGTTTAATTGGAGTATCACTGATGGCGGAAAATTAGGTGAGACTACCCTCACAATCAATATTCAAGGAAAGGGTACTACTGAGCCAGGAGAAGGTACACACATTTATGAAGAAGGAACAGAAGTTACTATTATTGCAACAGCTGATGAAGGCTGGGAATTCTTCGAATGGACTGGGGACTATACCGGAACAGTAGAAGAAACAACCATCACGATGGACAGAAATAAGACGATAACAGCCCACTTCGAAGAAGAAAAAGAAGAAGAGGAAGGATGGTGGGAGATTCCAGGATTCATCTCGACTCTTTTGTTACTAGCGGCGGTCATAGCAGTGGTAATATACAAAAAGAAAGAACAGTAAATCGTGGTCCTAGAAAAAGATTTCTTAAAAAACCTTTTTTTCTTTTTGTGAAGGATTTAACCTACCATAGTCAAACACTCTACCCTATCGACAACCTCTTGAAGGTATAATATTAAAATACCACCTCTTAACTCCAAGAACCATGGCATCGTTCCTCGACACACTGAAAAAGGCAGAAGAGAAATGGGGAAAACGTTGGAAAGAAGCCGGCATCTTCAAGGCAGATGGAGATTCAGATAAACCAAAATACTATCTGTTGGAGATGTATCCATATCCTTCTGGTGCACTCCACATGGGGCACACACGAAACTATTCTATAGGTGACTCAATCGCTAGATTCAGAAGGATGAAGGGATATGATGTACTTTATCCCATGGGATGGGATTCTTTTGGGCTGCCTACTGAAAATGCCGCTATAGATAACAAAACTAGTCCAGAGGAGTGGACCAAAAGATGCATTGACAATATGAAGCTACAGATGGATTCTTTAGGACTTTCCTATGACTGGGATCGTGAAGTTGCTTCCCACTGGGAAGATTACTACAAATGGGACCAGTGGTTCTTCCTAAAATTCTTACAGAGAGACCTAGCTTATAAAAAAGAGGCGGAAGTCAATTACTGTTCCGAGTGTAAAACTGTCCTAGCTAACGAACAAGTCGAAGGGGGACGATGCTGGAGATGCGAATCTTTGGTAGAAAAGAAAGATCTCGATCAGTGGTTCTTCAAGATTACTGACTATGCTGATGAACTGCTCGAAGATTTAGAGGAACTAGAAGATTGGCCTGAAAAAGTAAAGAAGATGCAGAAAGATTGGATAGGAAAGAGTGAAGGTGCGGAAATAATATTCGAAGCTGTGAATGGAGAAGAAATTCCCGTATATACCACAAGACCCGATACTCTCTTTGGATGTACTTTTATGGTTTTGGCTCCAGAACATGATATCTCTGAAAATCTAGCGGAGAAGAACGAAGAAATAAAAGAGTTCGTAAAAAGAGCTAAAAGATTGAAAACCAGCGAACGGGAACAGAAAGACAAAGAAGGTATATTCACCGGTAAGAAAGCGGTGAATCCTGTAAATGATGAAGAGATACCAATCTATATCGCAGATTTTGTTTTAGAAACATACGGAACTGGCGCTATAATGGCCGTGCCTGCTCACGACCAGAGAGATTTTGAATTTGCAGAGGAACATGATCTTCCGATCTTACCTGTTATAAAGCCTGAAGAAGAAAGCTTTGAAGACCTAGATAAGGCATATGAAGGCGAAGGTATGCTCATCAATTCTAAAGATTATGACGGTATGAATTCCGAGGAAGCAAGGGAAGAGATAATTGATGATCTCAAGGGTGAAGGAAAGGCTACTAGAGAAGTTAACTACCGGTTGAGAGATTGGCTGATCTCAAGACAGAGGTATTGGGGTGCCCCTATACCTGTGGTTTACTGTGACGATTGCGGTATGGTTCCAGTTGCAGAAGAAGATCTTCCTGTTGAACTTCCTACAGACATAGAAATAGATGTGGCCGGTAATCCACTCGAAAAAGAGGAAAGTTTTCTGCAAACGGAATGCCCAAAATGTGGTGGAAATGCTGAAAGAGAAACCGACACCATGGACACCTTCGTCGACTCTTCCTGGTACTATCTGAGATACTGCTCACCTGATTTTGAAGAGGCCCCTTTCGATGAAGAAGACCTAGCTAATTGGATGCCTGTTGACCAATACATAGGAGGGATCGAACACGCTATCCTTCATCTAATGTACTCCAGATTCTTCGTGAAAGTGCTGAATGATATGGGCATGTGCGAGATGGAAGAACCTTTCAAAAGGCTGCTCACACAAGGTATGGTCTTACTAGATGGAGAGAAGATGTCTAAATCTAAAGGAAATATTGTTGATCCCGGAAACATGATCGAAGAATATGGAGCGGATACCGTACGCTACTTTATTCTTTTCGCTGCAGACCCTAGAAGAGAACTCGAGTGGAGCGATGAAGGGATCGGATCTAAATTCGAATATTTGAGGAAAGTTTGGCAGACAGTTGAAAAGTGCAATGAAACAAACGTCTCGGATGATATAGATATTGAAAACTGCAGTCTGAGGGATAGATATATAGCCTCTAAAACACAACGCATTGCGGATGAGATAGCTGTAGATATAGAAAATTTCAAGTTAAGTGACGGATTGAAAAAGATGGAGAATTATTTCGATGAACTTTTGAAGTATAAAGACGAAAGTAAAGATACATCTGAAAAATCAAAGATATTCTATAGAGGATTAGAGACTTATGTCAGGATGCTGTATCCGTTTAGTCCTCACTTGAGTGAAGAGATGTGGGAAGAGTTAGGTAATAAAGTACTGATTAATAAGGCGGGATGGCCCAAATCAGAGGTTTCGTGGATAGACGAAGAGGCCGAAAAAGGCGAGGAACTGTATCAAGAGATTAGAGAAGATATCATACATATCAAAAATATAACTGAAAAAGAACCTGATTCCATCCAAGTGATAATCGCTGAAGAGTGGAAATACAAGGCTTTCGAGAGGATCCAAGATATGATAGAAGATATGGAGAAACCGAATATGAGGGTCATAATGAGTGAGTTGGGACCCATGTTCCCAAAAAAGAAAAAGAAATTGAGTGAGATAGCTCAGAGAGCGGTGAAGAATCCGGGCAAGATATTGAACAGGTACGTGGACTACAAATTTGAGACGTCCGTCCTAGACCAGATAAAGAAACGTCTAGAAAATGAATTCGAAGTTAACGTCAAGATAGCAAAAGCCGAGAAGATCAATGTCAAAAAAGCTGGAAGAGCCGAGCCCGGCAAACCGGGTATAGTCCTAGAATAACCGAGATCTCCGTAAAAAGTTTTTTATACCATATCTAAAGTAAGTGAGGTGCACTTCAAACCGATGAAATGTGTGGACAGTTTTTCTGTCCGAAATGAGGTGGAATTAAAATGGCAGATAAAGTGTATGTTAACTTTGAGGTTCCCGATGAACTAGTAGACAAGACGTACGAGGTAGTAGAGATAGCGAGAGATACAGGAGATGTAAGGAAAGGCACAAACGAGGTAACGAAATACGTCGAGAGGGGCGAAGCGGTTTTGACCGTTCTGGCGGAAGATGTGAATCCTCCGGAGATATTGGCTCATTTGCCCCTGCTCTGTGAAGAGAAAGATGTGTCTTATTCTTACGTTCCCTCGCAAGAGGAATTAGGTGCTGCATCTGGTATCGATGCGCCTTCGGCCTCAGTAGCTATAGTAGATCCAGGTGATGGAGAGCAGATGTTAGAAGACCTGAAAAAGGAACTTGAAGATCTGAAATAATCAAATACCAATAATTAATAGAGAGGAGTTTCAAAATGGCTTTAGAAGATAGTATTCCAGGAGAAGTTGTCGAAATCGTTGGTCGTACTGGTATGACCGGCGAAGCGACACAAGTCAAAGTCCGAGTCCTCAAAGGAGAAGACGAAGGAAGAATAATCACTAGGAATGTTATGGGTCCCGTACAGAAAGGAGATATACTCATGCTGAGAGAAACGGCAAGGGAAGCTAAAGATATCGGGGTGAGATAAAGATGCCCGAAAGAAGAGAGTGCACTTTTTGCGGCGAACCGATAGAACCTGGGACTGGAAAACAGCACATAAAAAATACCGGAAGAGTTTTTCATTTCTGTTCAAATAAGTGCCGGAAAAACCTTCTAGAACTCGAAAGAACACCGAGGGAAACAAAATGGACCAAGAGATACGCTCAGAATAAAGCGATCGAGACCTATCGCAAGAAAGGAACTGAAGAAGAAAAGAAAGAGAGTAAAAAGATAAAAAGAAAGAACGATTAAGGCGGTATTAAAATGGAAACAACTTTTTTGATGGTAAAACCAGATGGGGTTCAGAGAGGTCTGATAGGAGAAGTAACTTCTCGGATCGAAGAGAAGGGTCTGCGCATCGACGCGATGAGGATGATGCAGATAGATAAGGAAACAGCAAGGGAACACTATGCTGAACATCAGGGAAAGGAATTTTACGAACCCCTATTGGATTACATAACATCTGGTCCAGTCGTCGCGATGGCTGTCAGCGGAGGTTCGGCAATCTCGGTGATAAGAGACATGGTCGGGGCGACCGATCCGCAGAATGCGAAGCCAGGAACTGTTAGAGGGGATTTTGGACTTGACATCGCTAGGAACATCGTGCATGCTGCTGATTCCAAAGAAAGTGCCGAAAGAGAACTAGATATATTTTTTGAAAAGAGAGAATATCAAGAATACGATAGGGTAGAGGAGAGCTGGATATACGAATCTTGATTATCTATTTTTCTAGTCTTGCAACTTCTCTAAACATAAAACGGATTGGAAATTTTGAATATTTTGGAAGTAATATAAGACATATTCCGAAATATTTATAAGTATAGATAACGTTTATGTATTTGTCTGACGTTAATGATATATACGTCGGACTAAATTAAATATAGGAGGTCCAAAGTGTCGGACACAAAACGTATAACTGTCAGAATACCCGAAGAGATGGCTGATGAATTGAATGAGTTGGTAGATGAAGGTTCATTTTCGTCACTCTCAGAGGCTATAAGAGCCTCTATACAAGAATTCATCAAAAATAAAAATGCACCTGATCATATTTCAAAGGTAACAGTTGATCTTCCCAAACAAAAGGTTGGGGAGATCGAAAACCTCGTCGAAAGAGGTGATTCCGTTGATGTAGATGATGCAATAAGGACGGCTGTGAGAGAATATGTCAGAGAGAAAATCAAGGAATATCAAAGGGTGATGGAGCAGGAAGATTGAAAACTGTTTAATGAATTCGTATTGGGTATTAGTTATCAAAAAATCCATCGGGTTAGCTGTATGATGAAAAGAAAAAAAACAGAAAGAGATAAGCAAGATTCTACGGAACTAAAAATATATGTGGTAGGGGTAGGAGGGGGTGGAAATAATAGTGTAGATCGGTTAAGCAGGATAGGGGTTCAAGGAGCTAGAACTGTAGCTGTGAATACTGACAAAGAACATCTCCAGAATAAAAAAGCAGACAAAAAGATGCTTATAGGGAGATCCCATAATTATGGGAGAGGGGCCGGTGGAAATCCTTCTGTAGGTAAGGAGTGTGCTGAATCTGCAAGTGGTGGATTTAAAAAATTATTCTCAAACGCTGATCTTGTTTTTTTAACTACTGGTCTAGGCGGTGGCACTGGAACAGGTGCAACTCCTGTCATAACGGAGATCGCTAGAAGAAGTGGAGCGATGGTTATCGATATTGTAACCTTGCCTTTCTCTGTAGAAGGTAATCGCAAAGAGATGGCATGGAGATGTGTACATAAGATAGAATCATATGCCAATTCTACTATAATACTCGACAACGATAAACTCCTTGAAGTCAGCCCCGATGTGCCGATAGATCAAGGTTTCGGTTTGATGGATTCTGTAATTTCTAGCTTGGTTAAAAGCGTTACAGAAACCATGACGAGACAATCATTGATCAACTTGGACTTCAACGACCTTCGCTCTGTTCTTGGAGGCGGAAGTTATTCTACTTTAATGACCGGAGAAGCAAACTGTAAAGAACCTGAAAAGGTGGTCGAAGATGCTGAGGGGAATCCTTTTCTTAAAGCAGATTATAGAGGAGCGAAGAAAGCCCTCATCCATCTCACTGGAGGATCTAACAGTTTATCTGTCAAAAAGATGAACGATATCGTGGGTAGGATGACTTCGAAGCTTGATTCTAGAGCAAATGTTATAGTTGGAGCTCGAATAGATCATGATTGTAAAAATAAAATAAAACTGATGTCAATTGTAACAGGATTGAGAGAACAAGATCTGTACCCTGTGGAGGATAATAATTTGATATCTGCAGTAGGATGATTTAATACTAAAGTCATTAAGACAGGCTAACTTAAACTCACTCACCACGATTAGGGTATGGAGAGAATAGGTATGGAAAGAAAAGAAGTGTTGGAGAGTATCGAGTCGAATGATGAAGGGATTTATTTAGATATCAAAGTTTCTCCCAACTCCTCTAGCACTAAGATTACCGGAGTGAATCCATGGCGGAATCAATTGGAACTATTGGTAAAAGAAAGGGCTGTACGTGGAGAAGCGAATAGGGCGCTGGTAAAATTTTTTGCAGATTTAGTAGATATATCAGAGAAAAAGGTAAAGATCGTTAGAGGAAAAACTACAAAAAGTAAAAGGATGTATCTTGAAGGTGTGGATAAAACTAGAATAATAGACGAAATAGAAAGAAGATATGAGGGACGCAGATGAGGTTGAAAGAAGAGTTGGAAGGCGTTATAGAGGTCCTTGAAAAAATCAAAAAAGAGGATAAAGCTATTCCTGTTATAGTTGAAGGGCGAAAGGATATGAAAGCTTTGAGAAGTTTAGGGATCGAGCGCAAGATAATAAGGATAAAAAAAGGAAAGAGGATCTTTAGAATCATAGAAGGGCTCAGAGATGATTATGATAAAGTTATAATCCTAACAGATTGGGACTCTACTGGTGGTAAACTTTGCTATAAGATAAAAAAAGCCTGTGAATCAAACGATATCAACTATGATGTCGAGTACAGGAGACAGATAATAAAATTCTTAAAAAAAGAAGTGAAGGATGTGGAAAGTATTCCCACTTTTATCAAAAGGGCGAAGAGAGATTCAAACCTTCTAAAACATAATTTTAAGATTGGAAAAACATAGTCTATAGGAAAATATTAAATTTTATCGTGTTATAAGGAGTTAGAGAGCGATCATGAGCCGAGTAAAAGTCATCAAAGATGTTACCGAGTTGGTTCCAATACTAAGAGCCGTTAGCACTAATGTAAAGAAAAAAGTGTATACAGACCTCGCAGAAGGTTGGCAGACGGAGGAACAGATAGAGGAGAAATACGGTGAAGAGGGAAAAAAAACCCTGAAGATATTTGACAAGATGGACCTAGTTGAGACAAGATGGCAACATACAGGAAAGGAAACCCAAAAAGCCTATCATACGTATTACTCTGATGTTCACATCGACGCTTCAGTACCTATCGAGGAAATAAGCGACGTGCTTTTCGCGGCCATGATAGATGAAGACGAATTCGAAGAAATAGAAGAACAGATATTAGAATCAGTTAAAGAAGGGGATACCTTTGCCAACGATATAAGCAAAAAGATCGGTTACAGCGGTATAAGTTTACAAGGCCTTGTTAAAAGGTCAGTTAGATTGAAATATAAAGGACATAGGATAGAAGAAATTAAGGAGGGGAGATAAATATGGATATGGAAAGTTTAGATGATATTTTATCAGAATTTTCTGAAGGTGTCTACGCTTTGGTCTCCGGTATAGTTATAATAATCACTATTATTTTCTTTATCTATGCAGTAGTTCCTCTTTACGAGCACCATTCCTTTCTCGTATTATTATCATTCTTATCTTTTTTAGTATGTTTTAGTGCTCCCATCTTTTTTCGGCTTTCTGAGATAACCCTTATCCCCGAAGTTGTAGGATGGTTGTTGGCAGGTATTTCGATCGCTCTGTTCGGATGGATAATCTTTCATGGAGGATACTATCTAGATGAAGGTGTTTTCTCTCTTCAATATATCGTACCCTGCGGCCTCTTCGGTTTCGCCTCATCTCTCCCTCTAACAAAAGGAGTCCTTCTCCCATTGTTCGGTGAAGGAGAGTTAGGAACTTTTGGAACCGACCTCGATATAGAAGATGAATTTGAAGAGACGGAAGAAAGTGACTACGAAGAGCAGATCGAGCGAGATTTTGAAGAAAATGCAGGAAGACGTGATGAGGAGGAAGAGGCTTTAGATGAGAAAAAATTCTTAGAGGAAGAGAACGAACCCTGGTGAGAGATTTGGGAGCCGTCTTAAGATTGGGTCATCGACCAGATCGAGATAAAAGGATGACCACTCATATAGGTCTTACCGCTAGAGCTTTCGGTCTCGAGAAGATGTATATGCCTGATTTGAACCATGACATCAAAAATTCTTTAGAAGACGTTGCAGATAGATTCGGCGGCGATTTTCAAGTCGAAGAGAAAAAAAATTGGAAGGGACTTATAGAGGAATGGGAGGGAGAAACCATTCATTTGACAATGTATGGTGAAGATATAGAACGCTTTTTCGCCGAAAACGAGGTCAAAAATCCATTGGTGATCGTAGGATCTAAAAAGATTCCTAGAAAAGTTTACGACATAGCAGATTACAACGTTGCTGTCGGTGCACAACCTCACTCAGAAGTAGCTTCCCTTGCGGTTTTTCTTGATCGATATAACAATAGATCTATCCCTGGATTGAGTGACGGAGAGATGAGCATCCTCCCTTCTGAAAGTGAAAAACGCGTCCTCGATCATTCCAAGGTACCTACAGCGGATGATTGTTTTAGATTCATTAGGAAGAACGGTATGGATGATGACCTGTTGAGCCACACCATGTCTGTACTTGACCGGGCATTACACCTTCAAAATTCCAATGGAGGTAATTTAAGGCTGGTTATCGCAGGAGCTTTGTTGCACGATGTAGGCAGAACGATCACGCATGGAGTGGATCACGGTATCGAAGGAGCTAGGTTTATAAGAGAACAAGGATGGGATGAAGAACTTGCTAAAATTGTAGAAAGACATATTGGAGGAGGAATAACTAAGAGAGAAGCTGAAGAAGTGGGGCTTCCTCCAAAAAATTACGTTCCAAAAACGTTGGAGGAGAAGATAGTCTGCCACGCTGATAATACTGCAGGAGGAAAAGAAAGATTTCAGCAGTTGATCGAAAGAACGGAAGAAGCAGGATATGAAGAGAGCGCAGATAGGATGCGTGAATTAGCAGAAGAGTTCCAAGAAACTTTATAAACTAAATATGCCATTTGTATGGGTGGTGAGAATATTTGAATGAAAATGATCTAAAGGAAGTCAAGCCGATTGCTTCCTTTGAAGGTGACGAATTTTTGATAGAAAAGAAGCTTTTTTCACTAGGCAACAAATATTATATCAAGGATGTTGAAGGAAATAACATCGCCTTTTGTGAGGCGAAATCATTCAGTCTCAAAAGCGATCTTAAATTGTTCAGCGAGGAATCCAA
>SL_8KL_010_SEDDRAFT_10001101_pt1 | contig 23428 bp, 21 predicted proteins | sample SodLakKL_010_SED_4_FD_11160 | JGI IMG/M metagenome (IMG submission 11160) | reverse complement strand
ACCGGAATACCGGCAACCCCAAAGATTCCACCTTAAAAAAACTTTCCCTGGACTGGTTGCTGGAAAAATAGAGACAGGGGGACGGTGAGACAGGGGGACGGGGGTTTGACTCACTTTACCCGTGAGACAAACCCCCGTCCCCCTGTCTCACCTGGCCTTTTCAAAAAAGCTTCTATCGTTTAATATTATATATAACATCAAAGTAAAGTTGGGGGTATTATGGAAAGTAATCTAAAAGAGCTTATGGAAAATCATCCGGTTATTCCGGCTATAAAGAATAAAGATGGTTTAAAAGCGGTAATCAATACAGACGCTAAAATAGTCTTTTTATTATATGGGGATGTACTAAACATAGTTGATATAGTCAAGCAGATACATGAAAGCGGCAAAATGGTTTTTGTTAATGTCGACTTGCTGGAGGGTTTCACCAACAAAAAGGTAGTTCTTCAATACATCAAGCAAAATACCCCGGCCGTGGGTATCCTCAGTTCGAAAGCTAACATGCTTAAGGCTGCACGTGAAATGGGTTTTTATACTATTCATCGCCTGTTTATCATTGACTCCTTTTCTTTCAATAATGTTTTCCGCCAGATTGAAATATCAAAGCCGGATTACCTTGAGATACTGCCCGGCTGGCCAAAGCTTATAACATGGGTCATGGAAAAAACCAGTATTCCGATTATCTCAGGAGGTCTTATTTGCTTTAAGGAAGACATCATAGCAGCCCTGGGGGCAGGCGCCGTTGCAACATGCTCAACAAATCCGGAAGTATGGTCCGCTTAGCATCAAGGCCACTATATATAAAGCTTTGTTGACTTTTTTGATTAAAAACCCTATACTTTACTTAATAATTACTAGCGATGAGAGAGAAAAGTAATTTCCGTGGGGAAATGCGCTTTTCTCTTTTTTTATTTGCAAATTTGAATGCAGATTGGAGTTGCAATAATGGGGATCAAGGATTTTGCCATTAACTATTTTTCACTGGAAGGCAAAAACGCCATTGTCACAGGGGGAAACACCGGCCTGGGGAGAACTTTTGCCCTGGCCCTGGCTTCTGCCGGAGCGAACCTGTTTATACCAAGCATCAGGGAAGATGATGGAGAAACCAGGCAGTTGATTGAACAGGAAGGAGTAAAAATGGAATTTATGCTGAAGGACATTACCGCTCCGGGATCGGCAAAACAGATTGTCGATGGCTGTGTAGAAACCTTTGGTTCTCTTGATATCCTGGTAAACAGTGCCGGTTTAAGTAAGAATGTCCGGGATGTTCTCGCTTTTGGCAGAAATGAATGGGATGCAATGATCAATGTCAATCTTACAGCACCTTTTGAGCTCAGCTATGAAGCAGCCAAGGTGATGATTCCACAAAAGCGTGGAAAGATCATAAATGTCTGCTCAATGTATTCCTACCTGGGCGGGCAGTGGTCGCCGGCTTACGCTTCTACCAAGCATGGACTGGTCGGCTTCACCAGGGCTTACTGCGATGAACTGGCCCAGCATAATATCCAGGTTAACGGCATAGCACCCGGATATTTTGCAACAGATCTGACCCGGGAAACAAGAAATGATCCCGCCTGCAACCAGAGGGTAATTGATCACATTCCGGCCGGGCGCTGGGGTGAACCACTCGATTTAATGGGTGCAACCGTGTTTTTGGCCAGCAAAGCATCCGACTATGTGAACGGACATATCCTGGTAGTTGACGGCGGTTACCTGGTTCGCTGATCAAACCGCCTGTCGAAAGGAAGTGGTTTTAAGTGATTAAAAAATATATAATTGGCGTCGATGGAGGCACGCAAAGCACAAAAGTGTTAATCTTTGACCTGGAGGGTAATATTATCTGCCAGGGCAAAGAAAACTTGCGCCCCATGGACTTACCTGAACCGGGAGTAGTTGAACACCCCGATGATGATCTCTGGGATTCATTAATAGTAGCTGCCCGCAGGGCCATGGCTGCGTTCCCCGGGAAAAATGAAGAGATTATTGGCCTGGGCCTCTGCACGATTCGATGCTGCCGCGCCCTGCTGAAAGCGGACGGAACCCTGGCCTCGCCGGTAATCAGCTGGATGGATTCACGCATAGCCGTTCCCTACGAACATAACAACCCCGAAGTCAGGTATGTTACAACTACAACCGGTTACATAACTCACCGCCTGACCGGCGAATTCAACGATACCGTGGCTAATTACGAAGGCCAGTGGCCGATTGACAAAGATACATGGCAGTGGAGTGACGACCCTGAAATATTCAGGCAGTACAATATACCCCGTGAAATGCTATTTAATTTGCAGCTGCCCACCACTATTGCCGGTCATGTCACCAAAAAGGCCGCCGAGTTAACAGGTTTCCCTGAAGGCCTCCCGGTAGTTAACACAGCCAATGACAAGGCAGTGGAAGCGCTTGGCACCGGGCTTTTAGAAGGACCTACCGCCTTAATTTCGCTGGGCACTTACATCCCTTCAATGGTCCACGGCCATAAAAACATTAAAGATGCAGAGAGCTTTTTCACTAACCTGGCTTCTCTTCCCTACCACTATCTTTATGAAAGCGGAGGCATTCGCAGGGGAATGTGGACGATAAGCTGGTTCAAGGATTTGCTGGGCGAGGAAGTCGCCATGAAAGCCAGGGACCTGGGCCTATCAACCGAAGATTATCTTAACCGGGAAGCAGAAAACATCGCGGCAGGATCAGATGGTCTGATGACTATCCACGACTTCCTGGCCTGGCCTGACAGGCCTTATCGTAAAGGAATTATGATTGGTTTTGACGGCCGCCACGGCAGCGCCCACATTTACCGCTCCATCCTGGAAGGTATTGCTCTTACCATGAAAAACCACACCGATGCAATGTGCGAAGAGCTGGATCTTCAATTAGAAAATATTATAGTTTCCGGCGGTGGTTCAAACAGCAGCCTTTTCATGAAAATATTTGCCGATGTTTACGGGCTGCCGGCATGCCGCAATGTTGTAAACGGGGCAGCCGGTCTTGGCTCGGCCATCTGTGCCGCCCTCGCTACCGGGGCATACCCGGACCATGTTTCGGCAATAAAAAACATGGTCCGCATCAGGGACAGTTTTGAGCCCGATCCTGAAAACTGCGCAGTTTATCAACGCATGAATGAACAAGTTTACAAGCATATCAATACTCATACAGATGAAATATTAAAAAAGTCATACCCCATTTTTAAGTAGAGAAAGGAGTACAAAAATATGTCCCTGAATAAAAAACAGATAGTTGAACAACTGACCAAATTGCTTAATAGCGGCAAAGTTGTTACCGACCCCGAGGTGTTAAAGGAAAGCAGCGTTGACAGGTTCAGGCGATTCGAAGAACTGCATGGGGTTTACACCCAGCCACTTCCGGCTGCCGTAGTATATGTTCAGGACAGCTCCGAGGTTGCAGCTGTATTGAAGTTCGCCAGCGAAAATGAAATCAACGTTGTACCACGCACCGGACATACAGCCACTGAAGGTGGCCTGGAAACAATTGTAGAAAACTCGATTGTGCTTGATGGCTCAGAAATGAATAGAGTAACTAAGATTGATCCCTATAATATGCAGGCAACCTGCCAGTGTGGCACGCCTTTAGAGATTCTTGAAGAACAGCTGCGTGAAAAAGGCTTTACCACCGGGCACTCTCCCCAATCAAAACCGCTGGCCCAGCTGGGCGGCCTTGTCGCTACCCGCAGCATCGGCCAGTTTTCAACCCTATACGGTGGGATTGAAGATATGGTTGTCGGACTGGAAGCTGTTTTCCCGAACGGGAAAATAAGCAAAATAAAAAACGTTCCCCGCAGGGCAGCAGGGCCTGACATCCGTCATGTTGTAATCGGCAACGAAGGCGCCCTCTGTTTCATCACTGAAGTAACTGTCAAGATATTTAAATTTATGCCGGAAAACAATATCCTCCTTGGTTACACCCTGGATAACATGAAAACCGGTTTTGAGATCCTGCGTGAAGTTATGGTTAACGGCTTCAAGCCCTCCGTCGCCCGCCTTTACGATCATGAAGACGGGGCTTATCATTTTTCCCATTTTGCCAACGGCAAATGTGTGTTAATTTTTATGGCCGAAGGTCCGAAAAAAATAGCGGAAGCTACAGCAGAAGCTATTGAAGATATAGTTGCCGGATATGATGAGTGTATCAAAGTGGATACCCCTTATATCAAAACCTGGTTTGAAAACCTGAACTGGGATGCTAACGACATCGCAGAAGAAAAAACAGAGATTATTGAAACCAAAAATATGGGTAATACAACAGAAATATCTGCAGACTGGGAAAGGATCAATAAAATTTACGAAATATGTGTTGAAAGAATCCGCAAGGAAATACCGGATATGACCATGGTCGGCGGACACTCATCGCACAGCTATATAAACGGTACTAATCTTTACTTCGTCCATTATTACAATGTTACAGACTGTAAACCGGAAGAAGAGATTAAGAAATATCATCACCCGATTAAGAAGATTATCGTTGAAGAAACCATTAAAGCAGGTGGCTCAATGTGCCATCATCACGGAGTGGGCAAGCACCGAACAGAGTGGATTAGAGATGAATACGGCTCTTCGTATTACATCCTTGAAACACTTAAGAAAGCCTTTGATCCTGAAGGTATTATGAACCGGGGTACTATATATCCCGGTTAAATGAAAAAAACCTTTAACCAGGCAGGGATAATATAATTATGCGCATCTTAGTTACCCTAAAAGTGGTCCCCGATCTTGATTTGCTGCGGGATAAAAAGTGGACAATAAAAAACAACCTGCCGGTAGAAACTGCCTATGTTAAAAAGGCCATTAACACTTACGATGAAAGCGCCCTGGAACTTGCCCTGAAAATGGCCGACCAACGTAAAGCAATTAACCTGGAAACAGAACTGTTCGCTCTTACTATTGGCGAAGCCTATGCCGATCTTTTTTTAAAAAAACTGCTCGCCCTGGGGTTCAATAAAACCTACCGGGTAAACAGTGAACTTGATTTACGTTTCAATCCTGAAGCGGTAGCTGCCATCATAACTTCTTTTATCGGCGAGTGCGGGCCTTTTGACTTAATAATCATGGGCATGCAAAGCAGCGACGGGGATAATGCAAAAACAGCACTGCTGACTGCGGAAGAATTGGCCTGGCCCTGTATAACCGGTGTAACCGGCTTTTATTCCGACCGGTCAGACCAGGTTGCAGTAGAAAACATAAGCGACCAGGGATTAGTCCAGCAAACTATTCGCACGTCCTGTATCCTTGCTGTCGGCAATGCCCCCAGTTCTCTCCTGCGCGTTCCCACCCTGAAAGCCATAAAAAAGGCAGCAGAAAAAGACATTAATATCCTTACCCTGGAAGAATTAAAGGCTAAACCTGAAGATCTCCTTTTGCAAAGCAATACCAGGATACAGGAATTAGAAACAGTTGATAACAGCAGGGAAAGCATAATCATTGATGGCGCTTCCGCAGAAGAGAAAGCACACTTTCTATATAATAATTACCTGAAAGGATGGATGAGCAGCAAATGAAGTGCAAAGTAATGATCAATGCCTGCTCACCAGCCTTTTTAAGCAAAGCCGAAGAGGCTGCTACCTTTTTGCAAACTCACCGGTCAATTGTTGACAGCAGTGAAGAAACCGAGGAAGCAGTTGTATTCTATGCTGATGAAAATATTAAAGAGAAGATCACCTCGGGCCTGCCTTTCCGGGTTATCCGCCTGGTTAAAATTAAGCACTACCAGCCGGAACTGGTTTTAGATATACTTGCCGAGCTCGAAAAAAACAGCCCGGCAGATATCTACCTTTTCCCCGGGGACTTCTCCGGTAACGAACTGGCCGTCAGGTTTGCCTGGCGGTTAAAAGGTTCATCCCTGGTTGCAGTGGAAAAAATTGAGGCGAATGAAGGTAAGCTCTCAGGCATAAAAAAGGTTTACAGCGGTAACTTAAGGGGTTCTTTTCTATTCAGAACAAAACCTTACTGTTTTTCACTGGCAAAAGGTATGAACAGGCTGGATTTAGCTGTACCTGAAGACCAAAAAACAGTTTCATCACATGATTATAGTGCAAAACCTTATGATTCGCCCCTTATAGAATACCAGGAAACTCCGCCCTTTCAAGAAGAAGAAGTGCGTCTCGAAAAAGCAAATTTCATCATAGCTGTCGGCAGAGGGACAGGCAGCAGCGAAGAAATCTCCCGCCTGAAAGATATTGCCCGGGATCTGGGCGCTGAGCTTGGGGTCAGCCGCCCCGTGGTGATGAATGCCTGGGCATCAATGGACCGCCTTCTCGGGGCTTCAGGATCTGTTGCTTCTCCAGAAATCTGCTTGGCCCTTGCGGTCTCTGGTTCTCCACCCTTTTATTACGGCATTGACGATGATGCGCCGATCATAAAAGCAGCCGACCTTGTAATTATCGAAGATTATAAAAAAGTTATTAAAGCCCTGCTGGAAATAATAAGAGAAGAAAAAGAAAAATAAAAACCTTTGGTGATTAAAACCTTGATTATGTCAGCCTTAAATGAATGAATACGAGCCTAGTCACTAAGGCTGTAATGCTTCTGGATACGATTATCAACAACCCCAACCAAACGTTCCAGAAAAACTGTGGTAATTACAACCATCAGGATACCGGCCAGCATCATGCCGGTATTAAAAGTTCTGATCCCCTGCATAATAATCCTGCCCATCCCTCCGCCTCCGATAAATACGGCATATGTAGCCAGGGAAAAATTCATAACCAGGGCAGTACGGATACCGGCAAAAATAACCGGAAAAGCCAAAGGAATTTCTACCTTGAATAATAACTGCATGTTATTGGCGCCCATGCCCCTGGCAGACTCTTTCAGCTGGGGATGGACCTGGGTAATCCCTACACATGAGTTCCTGACTACCGGCAAAAGTCCATATATTACCAGGGCAATAAGCGCAGAAGTACTGCCAATACCCATCATCGGAATTAGGAATCCGAATAAAGCAAGGATCGGTATGGTGTAAAGTATGGAAACAGAACCTAAAACAATATCCCGGAGCTTCTCTGTTTTGGAAATAGCGATACCAAGCGGAACACCAATGATGATTGTGAAAAAGGTTGACCAAAGGACAAGCAAAACATGTTCTCTTAGGACTTCAAACATCAGGTCCTGCCTGTTTATAAAGTATTCCCAGGCGCTGCTTATTAGTTCTATCATTTACCTGCCCTCCATATCCAAAAGGCCGGCGCACGCACGAAACTGAACAATGCCCTTGAAGCTGGAATGATCGTCAACAACCGGAAGCCATGTTCTTCCTCCCCAGAGCATCTCTTCAACAGCAAGCTTAATCGAAATATCCGGAGAAATGGTTTTTGGCAGCGGCTGAACCTGATCTAACGTGTAAGTTCCGTCCTTTTCAAGATCACTTAAGCAAATATAGCCCCGGCAATTACCATCAGAGCCTATCACAAATACATTTTCCCAATCTTTTAGTTTTTCATCGGCAAGGTCTACCTTTTCATTATCACGAACCAGCGGCACGTCTTTTTCCAGGATGCGGGAAACCGGAATTGTGTCAAATACTTCAAAAAGAGCGCCCTGACCAATAAAGCTTTTGACGAAATCATCCTCAGATTTCACTATCTCCATTGGAGTGCCTAAACATTCAAGAATTCCCTCACGAATAATACCAATCCTGTTGCCTACCTTAAATGCTTCCTGTATATCGTGAGTTACAAAAACGATGGTTTTATGAATTGATTCCTGCAGCCTGATCAGTTCATTTTGCAGCTGTTCCCGGGTAAGAGGATCTACAGCACCAAAGGGCTCATCCATCAACAGGATATCAGGGTTGGCGGCAAGGGCACGGGCCACACCGACGCGCTGCTGCTGTCCACCGCTTAACTCACGGGGATAGCGGTTAAGATGGCTAAGCTCCAGGCCAACAGTTTCAATTAACTCTTCTGCCCTTTCTTTCTGAGCTTTCTTCGTGTACTTGGTTAATTTAAGAACAAAAGCAATATTCTCCTGGATCGTCAGGTGAGGGAGAAGCCCGATATACTGGATAACATATCCAATAGAGCGACGGAGCTCGACAACGTCGAGCTCCGTCACATCTGTCCCGTTAACCAGTATATTACCGGATGTATGAGGAATCAGCTGGTTGATCATCTTCAGGGTAGTAGTTTTCCCGCAGCCGGAAGGCCCGATCAGAACAAATACTTCACCCTTTTCAACAGTAAAACTGACCTCATTTACTACTTTATCCTGGCCATACATTTTAGTAACATTTTGTAATTCCACACTGACTTCACGGGTCATGGTAATTTACACCTCACGTATTTTAAAGAAGCCCTACTGACTCGAGGTAATCTCTGGCTACATCTTCCGGGTCTTCCATCTGAACTTCTACCAGGTAGTTCAATTCCGTCATAGTTTCTTCATCAATGGTGCCCAACAGGGGCTCTAAGGCTTCCCCAATGGAAGGATACTCTTCAATAATCTCCTGGCGCACCACGTATATAGCGTCATATGGCGGGAAGAAACTCTGATCATCCTCAAGTATTATGAAACCGTATTCTTTGAGGCGCCCATCGGTTGAAAACAAGGTGGCAACGTCTCCCTCTTCCTGCTCAAGGGCTTCATAGAAAAATGAAGTATCTACAACAACCCGGCCGATAGTATCCATATCAAAACCATAAGTATCTGCCATACCCAGGTAAAGATCAGGACGGGTAAAGGTAGTGTTGTCTCCTATGAAGGTGAGATCATCAATCTGGGCAAGTTCGGATAGATTGGTAACACCAAGTTCTTCTGCCCTTTCAGGTTTCATGGCAATAGCGAAGGTATTCTGGAAACCAATCGGCTCCATCATAACAATACCGAACTCTTCCAGGTAAGCATCGCGGCTTTTTTCATATATTTCTCTGCGATCAGAGATAATATCTTCTTCACCCAGGACTACCATCCATGAGGTTCCGGTATACTCAGGGTAAATATCGATCTGACCTTCAACCAGGGCAGGATGTAACATTTCGGTTGGGCCCATGTTAATTTTGCTGGTGTCAACTGAATGGACAGTATGCTCTTCAATCAACAGGGCAGCCATATAGCCAAGGGTCATATTTTCCGACCAGCCTTTTGCTGCTAGATTCAAAGTGTAAGGCTCCTCTTCTACTGCGGCCTCCTCTTCATCAACAGCTGCTTCTTCATCTACCACTTCTTCATCAGCGGGCGCAGTATCCTCTCCGCAGCCGGCAATCAAAAAGAAAGCCATTGTGATAACAATTAGAAATATTACTGAATTCTTAAAGTGCTTCATCAAAATAAAATCCTCCTCTTTATAATGTTGATTATGTTAAACCGCTAGCATCAGGTGCTGCTGGTTACAACCTTAAGCCTGCGCTCCAACATGCCTAGTAAACGGTCAAAAAGAAGCGCCATAATCGAAACAGGTATTGTCCCTACTAAAATTGTCCGGTTGTCCATCATTGAAATTCCCTGGAAAATAAGTTCACCTAATCCTCTTGCTCCGACCAGGGCGCCCATTACTGTAATGCCCACTGTAAGAACAGCAACAGTTCGAATGGCAGCCATAATTACAGGCAAAGCCATCGGTAGCTCCACGTTCATTAACAGCTGGTAAGGTGTTGCGCCCATCCCTTTGGCAGCCTCTTTCGCCGCCGGATCCACACCCAGTATGCCTGTAACAGTGTTACGCAGCACTGGCAGCCAGGAGTATATAACCAGGGCAGTAATTGTTGGAACCCAACCAAGGCCCATAAAGGGCAGCAAAAAACCGAGCAAGGCTAAAGAAGGTATGGTATAAAGCATTCCGGCCAGATCAATTACTATATTGCCAGCGTGGGAGTTCCGGGATATTAGTATTCCGACTGGCACAGCAGTCATGGTGCCCAGGGTAACCCCGGCGAGAGCCATCCAGAAGTGTGATATCGTAAGGACAATAACCAGATTCCTGATATCCCAAAAATACTGAAAAAAGTCTATTACGCCCTCCACTTTTCTTTAAGCACCTCCAACTTGAACCCCTTACGACGAAAACAAATCAAGCCAATTTTAAATCCAGGACATTACCTGAACAATTTAAAAGCTTTTGAACATATCACGGACAAAACATTAGACAAAAAAGAGAGAAAAGCACATTTCCCCGCGGAAATTACTTTTCTCTCTTCTCTAGTAATTGCTTTTAAGTATAAGGTTGTTTACTGCATTTGTCAAATTTTTAGAAGCTGCTGGTATTCCCGGGGAAGGCCACTGCGTTGAAATAAACTGATTCTGCCTCACCCTTTTCATGTCCTATCATGATAGAAAGGATCCTGGTTCTAAGTGTAGAATTATAATGCTGAACATCAATAACCTTAACTAATCAATAAATGTTAAATAGCAAACAGCAAGGAGCGAAGCAATAATGAGCGACCTAGACAACCAGTTAAAACAGTGCGGAAGACCAACCAGTGAAGAGGGTAAAAAGCTGGCCGAAAAAATGAATGAACATCACTATCCATTAACCAGTTGGGGTCTGGAGATGGTTCAGATTTCTAATAGCGACACTATCCTCGATATCGGCTGTGGGGGTGGCAGGACAATAGCCACGCTGGCTGAAAAAGCCCCCGACGGCAAAGTCTTCGGTATCGACCATTCTCCCGATTGCGTTAAGTGGTCGGAAGAATACAACCAGCCCCTTGTAGATAAAGGCAGGGTGGAGGTTTCTCACGCCGGTGTAGAAAAGATGCCTTTCCAGGACAATTATTTCAACCTGGTGGTAGCTGTTGAAACTATTTATTTCTGGCCCGATATTCTTGATAGTTTCAAAGAAGTACATCGTACTTTAAGACCGGCGGGCAAATTCCTGGTAGTTAATGAGATGTACTTAAACGAAGCTTTCCGGGAAAAAAATGAAGAGCATATGGCTACTGAAAAGATGACGATTTACTCACCTGAACAGCTTGAGCAGCTGTTAAAAGATGCAGGCTTCAACGAAATATCAATAGACCTGGTAGAATCAAAAAACTGGCTGCGCTGCCGAGCATCTGTTAAGTAAAAGAAGAGAAAAAGATCAAGGGCTTTTTAATATTATCTCGAATTAATTAATATGATTAATAACTGCTTTTTTAATATTCTCATTGCGCTTACGAAGGTAAGGTGATAAACTTGGATAATTTTAATAAGCACCGTGAAAAATTTGAAGAGAAAGCTGATAACAAAACTCCTTATCAATCAAGAAAGTACAAAATGGATGTTTTAGATGAAAAGGGGAACAGGTGGGTTCTGCCCATTGTCCTATTTTTATTAGTGATTGCAGGAGCAGGTGCAATCTGGTTTCTTGGCAGCCGCAACCTGATCGGTATGCCGGGATGGATAGAAGGCTTTTTTGCTCCTGAAGAGGAAAGAATTGTCATCAGGCTTCCGGAAGCCCTTTTCCCTGGACAGGGCTTTGCAGAAATTTCAACCAGGGCAATTGAGGAGCAGGGTGTGGAAAACGTATCGCAGGATGAAGATGGCAACCTGATCTACTCAATGAGCCCTGAAACAAAGGAACGGTTGCTCGAGGAAACTGACAGCAAGCTGCAGGAGACACTCTCTGCTATAAATGATCGACAAGAACATCCTGAGATTACACGGATAAGCTATGATAGCAGTTATAAGGATTTTTACCTTGTAGCAAACCAGGGACAGGCAAACCGGGCCCTGGTTACTGCATCGGAACTCTTCATGCTGGCTGTTTATTACCAGTATATTAATACAGAAGATCTCGTCCGGGAAGTTTCTATGCAAATTGAAGATGGCGAAACGGGTGATATAATGGAGCAGTTTGAATATCCTGATGACTTAAACCAGGTAGCCACTATAATTGTAGCCCCTCCGGATTTTGCCGAGGAGCCGACTACTCCCCAGCCTGGGGATAAGGTTGTAGTCAGCACTGGCCCGGATAACCTGAATTTAAGAAACGGACCGGAAATAACCTACCTGATAATAGATATCCTCAGCTCGGGAACAGTTTTGGAAGTAAAGGGTTCGGAAGGTGTCTGGCTGGAGGTAATAACTCCTGACGGAACAGAAGGCTGGGTCCACGGCGATTTTGTAGAACCCCATAATGAAGAAGACTAGCAGTCATATCGTAGCAGTAGGACGGAGCACCTGCTAGGCTAGCCGGTTTCCTGTTCCTTGTACTGGAGCTGGTACAGGTTATAGTAGTAACCGCCTCTGGCCAGCAGCTCCTGGTGGCTGCCTATCTCCCGCACTTTTCCTTTATGCATAACAATAATCTTATCGGCCGACTGGATGGTAGACAGCCTGTGGGCAACAACCAGGGTGGTTCGCCCCCGGGAAATAGTATTCATGGCCTTTTGGATAACCTGCTCCGTTTCAGTATCAATATTGGCGGTAGCTTCGTCTAAGATTAATATTTTCGGTTCAAAAGCCAGGGCCCTGGCAAAGGCCAGCAGCTGCCTCTGTCCGGCAGACATGGTGGCCCCGCGCTCCTTAACTTCGCTTTCGTAAGCCCGGGGAAGCCGGCTGATGAAACGGTGGGCATCGACTACCTCGGCAATATGCTGGATCTGCTGATCATCGATATCACTGTTAAGACGGATATTGTCAGCGATAGTGCCGCTGAACATAAAAACATCCTGTAGGACAACAGCCACATTTTTGCGCAGATGATCCAGGTCCATCTCCTTAATATCGACGCCGTCAATGAGGATTTGCCCTTTCTGAATGTCGTACAGCCGACTGATCAGGTTAATAATTGAAGTTTTCCCGGCACCGGTTGCCCCTACAAAAGCCACAGTCTGCCCCTTCTCAATGGTGAAGCTGACATCCCTTAACACCCATTCCCCCGGGTTATAGGCAAACCAGACATTACAAAACTCAATTTCGCCTTCAATTTCTGCCGGCACAGGCTGCTGCGGTGATTTAATGTCCACCGGCGTATCCAGCAGCTGAAATATTCTTTCCGATGAAGCCATTGCCGACTGCATAATGTTATATTTTTCGGCCATATCATTGATCGGGCGGAAAAACATCTCTATATACTGAATAAAAGCGTAGAGCACACCAAAGGGAATCAGCCCCTGGATTACATTGCCGCCTCCATACCAGATCAGCAGGGCCAGGGCCAGGAAATAGACCAGGTCGATAAAGGGGCGAAACACGGCAAATATTTTTAGCTCACGAAAGCTGGCCCGGTAGTGGGCATGGTTAATTTCATTAAACTCCCGATATTTCTTTTTCATCTGATGAAAAATATGCACTGTGCGCATCCCGGTTATATTTTCCGCCAGGGTAGCGTTTATTCGGGCCAGGCGCACCCTCACTTCCCGGTATGCTCCCCGGGCTTTAATACGAAAAACAATAGTAGCAATGATCACCAGCGGCATCAGGGTGAAGCTGACCAGGGCCAGGCGGGTGTTCAGCTGCAGCATTACGATAACAATGCCCAGCAGCATAAAAATATCCTTGAAAAGGTAGACCACCACTCCTGTAAACATCTGGTCCAGGGCTTCGGTATCGTTAGTCACCCTGGTAACCAGACGCCCCACCGGGTTCGTGTCGAAGAAACGGAGGGAAAGGCGCTGCAGGTGCGAAAACACCTGGTGCCGGATGTTAAAAATAATCTGCTGCCCCGTGCGGTGCAGAAAGTAGATTTGCAGGTAATTTAAGCCGAAACCCAGGGCAATTATCGCCAGGTATATTAAGGCCAGCCTGATTAGCGCATCCCGGTCGGGCCCGCGAAAGGCCCTGTAATCCTCGTCCGCCAGTGGGGTGGCTGCAAAAAGACCTGCCTCGGAATCAAGAACCAGGCGTTCCCCATCCCTTTGAACGGAGTAATCAGTCCCTTCCATGTAACCATCAACCAGGTAAAAATCACCTTCATAGGTGAGAAGCTGTGCCTTCGCCTGACCTGGATATTCTTCGGTAAGTCTGTGTCGGGGCACATAAACCTGCCCCCGGTATTCAATACCTTCCTGCGGTTCATCGCCGGGCTCCCACACCACCAGCGGCCCGGGAGTGATATAGTCGTCGATGGCAATCTTAATTAAGTAGGGCCGGGCCAGCTCTGTTGCGGTCACAAAGAGCAGCAGGATGATACAGGCCAGGATGATCAGCCAGTAGGGCCTGGCGTATAAAAGCAGCCGCTTCATCAGGCGACCGTCATAACCCTTACCCAGGGCTTCTTCTTCGTGGTAGTTGTACTCTTCGTTCATCCGCGGTCCTCCGCAATTAGTTTCTCAAGCTGCTGTTTATGGTGCAGCTGCCGGTAGAGCCCGTCTCTTTTAAGCAGCTCTTCATGGGTACCCTGTTCAATAATGCGGCCCTGGTCCATCACCATAATTTCGTCAGCATCCTGCACCGTGGAAACCCGGTGCGAAATGATAATGCTCGAACGGCCGGACATGAAGCGGCGCAAACCCTTCAAAATCTGTTCTTCCGTGCCGGTATCCACTGCAGAAAGGCAGTCGTCTAAGATCAGCAGTGCCGGATTCTTGATTAAGGCACGGGCGATGGTCATCCGCTGTTTCTGACCGCCGGAAAGGGTCACGCCCCGCTCGCCGGAAAGAGTATCAAACTTCCGGGGAAATTCCACAATGTTATCATAAATTTGGGCCAGTTTAGCTGTTTCCTCCACCTGTTCACGGGCATAGCTGTCATCAGCAAAAGCAATGTTCTCATGCAGTGTAGTAGAAAACAGAAAGGCATCCTGGGGGACATAACCGATATCCCGGCGCAGCACTTCCAGGGGAATTTGGTTTATATCAATCCCGTCGATAAATATCCGGCCGGAAGGCGGGTCATAAAGGCGCAGCAGCAGGTTAGCCAGGGTGCTTTTACCACTGCCGGTCCGCCCGATAATGGCCAGGGTATTGCCACGGGGAAGTTTAATGTTAATATCTTCCAACACAGCTGTCCCGTCGGGATAGCTGAAATCAAGATTGCGGATTTCCAGTTCACCCTTAAGCCTGTCAACATCCTGCACATCAGGCCCGTCCACAACCTCAGGCTCAGTTTCAAGCAAAACTTTCAGGCGCTCCATGGATGAGGCACCACGCTGCAGGACATTTATAACCCAGCCCAGGGCCATCATTGGCCAGATCAGCATCGCCAGATATGTGTTGAAAGCAACAAAGGCTCCCAGGGTAATGCTGCCCTCAATCACCAAAATGCCACCGTATCCCAGGACAACCAGGTAACTGAGGCCGGAAATGAACTGAACCAGGGGCATAAAAAGTCCCCATACTTTAACTAAATCCATGTTTTTAAAGACAAGGCGTTGTGCGACCTGGTCAAACCGCTCCACCTCGGAATCTTCCTGGACAAAAGTTTTGATGACCCGGATGCCGGAAAGGTTTTCCTGGACCCGGTCGGTCATGTCGGAAAATGTCGCCTGGACAGCCTTAAAGCGGTCATGAATAAGGCGTCCGGCAAAGGTAACCAGCACAGCCATGAAAGGCAGGGGCAAAAGTGCCAGGGCAGTAAGGCGGATGTCGATCACCTGGGTCATAATAATCACGGTAGCAACCGTAAGAAAGATTGAATCAGTCAGCATAATTATACCCAGGCCAAGAGCCATACGGACCGCGTTAACATCATTGGTGGCATGGGCCATCAGGTCCCCGGTTTTGTGCTCGTTATAGAAGTTGGCCGACAGCTTTTGCAGGTGTGAAAAGAGCATATCACGCAGGTGGAATTCCAGCATACGGGCAGTGCCCATAATATAAATACGCCAAAAATAACGGCTGACCACTATCACTGCAGCAATAGCCAGGATATAGCCGGAAAATCGCCACAAATCGGCGGTGGCAACCTGTCCGGTTTCGATCTGGTCGGTAATATAGCCTAATAAATAGGGTATAATCAGCTGGGCAGAATTAACCAGGATCAACCATAATACACCGAGTGCGTAACGCCAGGCATTTTTACGGAAGAAGTCTTTTAGCAGCAAGAATGATTTCATCGGATCTAACCTCAAAAATTACTTTATCCTGATTATCTTAACACAAATATTTTGAGGTTGACGAATTTATTCCTATCAATTTTTATAAACTGGTGGCAATAATAAAAGCATCTCTGCTCACATACTGACAAAAGTCCTAACTTAAGATATCTTAGTGATATATCCTGAGGTATAATCATTCTTGAGCTTGCCTAAAATTTGAGTAAAGCAAAATAACTTGATAACTTGATACACTGTGTTCCAGTATAAAGCAAAATAACTTGATAACTTGATACACTGTGTTCCAGTGTATGTTCCAGTGTAACGGGGGATAATTAATGACCAAAACCAGGGGTATACTTCTGATCATGCTCGCTGCAATCTGCTTCGGCTTAATTCCATTCTTTGCAACTATTGCTTACGCCAATGGTTTTAACCCTCTTACCCTAACCCTGTTTCGTTTTGGCCTTGCCGCATGTTTGCTTTACATATACATACGAATCAGAAAGATCAACTACCAGGTAAGCACGGGTCAGTATTTTATGCTTTTCCAGGTAGGGTTAATTGGTTACGGAGTAATGATGTTAACCATGGTCGCTTCATACAACTACATTCCTACCGGCTTAGCTACAACACTCCATTTTGTTTATCCCGTTGCAGTTATGGTCGGCTCAATCTTTATTTTTAAAGATCAGGTCGGCTGGAAGAGTATAACTGCCCTGGTACTGTCAGTGGTTGGCATCTATTTCCTGGCAGGCTTTAATGCTGTAGAAAGTTTAAACTTTTACGGAGTAAGCCTGGCTCTTGTATCTGGAGTGCTCTATGCTTATTATGTCCTGACTATTGCCAAGAGCAGCCTCCGGCAGGTTAGCGCCTTTGTCATTGCTTTTTATATTTCTCTTTTCAATGCTTTGGTCTTACTGGCAGTATGCACTTTTACAGGTGACCTGTATTTAAATATTACTTACCAGGGATTTTTAAGCACCCTTATGCTGGCGCTCGTTAGCAGTTTTATCGGCATGGTAGCCTTTCAAACAGGCCTTAAGATTATTCGCGCCACAACCGCTTCAATCCTCAGTACTTTTGAGCCGATTACCAGCCTATTAGTCGGAGTTTTACTGCTGGCAGAAGTCCTGGCCTGGCATCACATCCTGGGCAGTCTGCTGATAATCTTCTCGGTAATAGCTGTGTCTTTCTTCGAGAAAAAAGCACCTCCCGTTGAATTAAAAAAATAACACATGCCCAGCTAAATTCAATAGAACTTGCCTGTTTTAGAAAGCTGCACTCGCTGATCTTTTAGGCTGTGCAAAAAGTTGATGGTGCAGTATATCCAAGATCTCCCTGCTTCGCTGACAGAAAAGGTCCCGGTAGTGGAGGACCGGGACCCATTCTGGGTAATTAATGCATCTCTAACTAATATGAAGGAGGGATGCATTTATAAGATTAAGTTACTCCAGGTAGCGCTCAGGCTGCCACCTGAATAATTAACTTTGATTGACTGATCACTATAGCTTTCTACAACATGCGATGTATGGGGCAGCTCACCGAAATACTGGAAAGTCAAGTCTACAGGAACCCATCCTACACCCGGCACTTCAAATTCAGCCCAGCTGTGGCGGGTTCCGGCCAGTGAACCGGAAGTCATAGCACCGCGCTGTGGCCGGGCAAATCCGATTACTTCCCTGGCGTTTATACCCATCTCCTGGCATTTATTGATAAAAGCGCGAGCCAGAGTACGGCAGTTACCGCTGCCGGCATACATCTCGTAGGCCTGGCGTGCTTTATCTACTGTTTCGTTAGTTGAACTAATTCCCATAGAGCGGACCCTGATATCAAAGTCTGCCCTGATTGTTTTTGTTTCACCGGGAGCCAGATCACCGAGGTTAAATGTGCTGACCCGCCCAGAGGTTGATACGATATTGTAGTTAACTGATCTCAAAGAGGTTTCCTGGTATGGTGAGCGGTTTTCCAGCAGCGGCAATGCTACAGTGACATTACGGGATGTGCTGGAACCGTTATTGGTAACGGATACTTCCATTCTAAAAGTATAGCTTCCGGCTGAACCCCAGGTGTAAGTAACAGGAGCTGAAGCCGCTACTGATTGCACTTCTGGTTTTGGTTCTTCTTTCTTTTCTTCTTCTACAGGAGCGGGAGTCGCAGCCGGTTCTTCTGTTGCAGTAGCAACTGGCTGGCTTTCTTCTTTAGGTTCAACATTTTCTTCCTGCTTGGCCCTGTGATCTACTGCTGCACTGGCAGTTTGAACAACTGCAGCTTCAGGCTCGTTATTTTCTTCAAGATTAGCAGTGCCATTGCTTACTGCTCCGCCATCTTCGGAATCACTTTCTGCCTGTCTGCTTGCACCTTCCTCATTTACATCATCATTATCTTTCTCATCGCCAGTAGAGGCATCTTCCTGCTCCCTGGCAGCTGCAGTATGGTTCTCTTTTTCTGCAGCAGTTTTTTCTTCACCACTATTCTCAGCTAAATATTTCGCTTTAACACTCTGCCCATCCCAGGCTGCTTCCACTTTGCCGCCTGTTTGGGTTGCCGGACTTTCACCGGCCAGCAGGAAAAACCCTGCACCTGCCATCAACATTGCCACTGCCAAGCAAATAATTAAACTTTTTAACAATCCGCCTTTCTTCTTCATTCAAAAAAGTCCCTCCTTCTGAGGGACCGACAAAGTTGAAACACACAAAAATCCTGTTTCGGTAGCCAGGCTGTCTTTGCTCTGATGAGCTTTAGACCCTTTAGCTTTGCGTCCCTGTCTTTCGACAGGTTTGCCTTTGTCGGTCAGGTTTTTTTATTTGCCCTGCGAGTTTACCAGGCCCGCCGGGCATTTCTCCACTTTAAAAACTTTCTTTTCATAAATATAACCTGTTTCGGTGGTCAGGCTGCCCTGGCTCCTGCGAGCTTTAGGCCCTTTAACTTTGCGCCCCATCCTTTCGGGTGGTTTGCCATTATCGTTCAGGCTTACTTATAAAATCTTTGGGGATAGTATAGCCTATTCTTCCTTCTATGTCAAATAATTTTTTATAAAGCTTCTTTTCTGCTAAATAGTTACTTCGGTAGTTACAGAGAGCACCCCTTCTTCTTTTTGCAGAAAGAAATGCAGCAGGTTTTTATTGTTTATTCTTTTGCTTCTGCTGCCAGATCATGTCGTCGAGAGTGCCTGGTGCATAGGGACTTCCTGTCGGATTCGGCCTGTAGCTGTTGCCAGTATTATCTGAAGCGGCTTGCTGATCGTCACTTCCATCTTCATCATCCTCTGATGCCATCTCTATTTCATCAGGATCGAGCGGCACGTAGTCGAAATTTAATGGACCGGCCTGGCGATGGGAAAGTTTAAGCCATAAAGGAAGTTCGTTAATTTCCGAAAATGGTTCAGCAGCACCAGGCTTTTCTGCAAGTAAACCGCACCCACAAAAATTCATTAGGGAAGTCAGTACAATAAGCACAAACAGGAGGGTTTTAAACCAGGGCATGCCGCTCCTCCTTTCCTTCAGAGTTTTAATCATTCCGACTTTTCTAAATGCTACAACTAAATTATATCATGCTGCCGCCAGTGAGAACAGGTAAACCGGACAGCCATGTCCAGGTTTGCCCGGCAACGAACAGCCCGGCCTTTGGAGAGGTAATTACTGCCGCTTGCAAGACTGAATTCAATAAGATTTAAATAGTGGTGTTAACTTTCGAAGAAAAGGACTTTTCCTGGAATTATTAAAAATATGCATGCGCATGGCGGGCTTAATCCGCAATATTTATCTGTTTATAAAGGTTTTTATCATGTGCTGTCCCTTTAACAGCAACCCGATAGTTAAAGCAGCAAAGCTAAGAACTACAAGGATCCACTTGATGAAAGTAAAGACTGGGGCAAGATTGGCAGCAACCGGTGTTTCCAGCGGATAGCGATACATAACCAGGGAGGCTGCACTGTTTTCCAAGAAATCGAAAAGACCTCCTGCCAGGGGCAGCAGGTTCACAAGCTTCCAGCTGCTAATGGTTGAATGATCCCGGTAGAGATATGAAGTTGTTACGACCAGAAAGAACATGTAAGCGAGTGGCCAGACAACATCAAAGGTAAACCGGGAATAAATATAATAGGCCCGCCCTTCTTCGCCATAAGCCTCAGCCATCTCGTACAGATCCGCGGAAGAGTAAATAAACGAAGTATCCGGCGATACATCCACACCGGTTATAGCACCAAGCTGTCCGGCCATACTGGGTAAAACCAGCGCCATGAAAAAGAAAAAGACCAGGATCGCCACCAGCAATAACGGAGCGCTTGAGACACGATAAAACCAGTTTGATAATTTGTGCAAAGGTTTCACCTCGTCAGTATATTATAAGGATGTTTATCATGATGTAGGTGAAGTCTAAGGTTAAATTGATGCTATCATATTTTAGGTTAAAAAACACTAACATTTAAATTGAAACAATCTAGAACAGCAGAACAAGTCCGGCAATATAATTTGAAAAAATAACCGTAATGTGGTAATCTCAGGTCAGGGAGTGTTGAAATATTACTCTCATAAAGGAGCGGGGAAAGCTATGAGCCAAACAATAAAAAATGCTTTAATAACAGGCTTATTAATTATATTTTTGCTGCTAACTACCGGATTCTCATTCGATTCTTCCGGGCAGGATAATTCTAATAAACGACAATTAGTATCCGGCCAAATTTGGGCTGTCCAGGTAACAGCTGAACCTGGTGAATCTGCAAAGCTTGAGCAGAGTTTTGAAGCGGCTCATGGCCCATATGACGGTACAGTTGATAAAGATTCTGCTGATGAAGTAGATAAGGATTCTTTCGGTATAGTAGAAGATGAAGACGGCACAATGAGAACAGTAAAAGGTGAAGACTACGTGGGCAGTTATTTCCACATTGAACAGCTTGCTCATACTACGGGGGGCACCCTGAAAAGATACATTGACATCAGCAGCCCCTGGTCTCACGGATACCTGCATGAAGATATGTCGGTGATCGGCACTGCGACAATAGGGGAATCCTTCAGCATGGAAAACCTGGCACCCGGTTCTGGCGCTGCTGTGACCTGGTTTGACCTTTTCTAACTTTCTGCCAAATTAGAGTTCATAGAAGGTCTGGTCTTTTGGCCAGGTCTTCTTTATTTTGGCTGACAGGCAGGACTGTATAAAGTTGACGAGGCTTATCAAATCATGGTAATTTCATAATATAAAAAACATAATAAAAAGAGGTCAAAACATGATGAAAACTAAAATAAAAAGAGCCGCTTTGCCGGGAATAATTATTTTATTGCTTTTGATAACAACGGCTTTTACAACGACCCCTGAACTGCAAAGTGTGGAAAGTGACTTTTTTACAAATGTGATCAAAGCGGATGTAAATCGTACAATCAGCGGTTACCTGTCCAGTCGCTACACTTCAAATTACTACGAAATAGAAATGCCCTCGGCTGGTTATATTAAAATCGACTTCGAACATGAAGAGTTTGATGAGGATGAAAACGCCTGGCGTATCACTCTATACGATTACAATCAAACTCAGATTTATCGCTTTTCATCCAGGTTGAACGAAAGAAAAGTCAGCTCACCAAAAATAGGCCTGGCCAGGGATACATATTACGTGCGAGTAGACCGACCTATCACTTACACTTACAGTGATGAAGACTATACTTTAAGGGTTAATCACACTGAAAAAAGATACTGGGAACAGGAGCCAAATGATACCGCCCTTAAAGCTACCCCGATGAATCTAAACAGAACTTACAGCGGCACCCTGCATAATAGGAGCGATCTTGATTTTTACACCTTTGAAATGCCAGATAGCGGCAAGATCAATATTATCTTTGAACATGATCCTGTTTCGGCCAGCGGTAATGGTTGGAGAATAACTTTGATGTACCGTGATAGCTCTCCGATTGAATCCTTTTCATCACGGCTACAGGGAACAGGGGCATCTTTTGAAGATATCAGGTTAGAAGAAGACTATTACTATATCCGTGTCGACAGCCCTATAACTCATGCCCACAGTAATACAACTTATCAATTAAGGATTAACTCTGATCTAAGCAGTCCCGATCGCCCCCAGGAACGAGATGATGATGAGCCAGAGCCAATCGCCGGACATCAACCGGGTGATGTAAACGGTGATGGGGCAGTTAATATCCAGGATGTTGTTTTGGTTATGCGAAGCATTCTCGGTTATGAATCATTGAGTACTGCCCAGCGTGAACGGGCAGACGTTGACGGAAACGGACGAATTGATGTCAACGATGTTAATCTGATCACCCAGATGACTCTGGGACTGATCAGCCGCTTTCCGGTTGAATAATGAAGCTAGCCAGTTGCCTTTTTACTGCTCAATTTTGCAGCAATGAAAGGACGCATCTCGGTGATAAGGATACCGGCAAAGATAAGGGCTGCTCCGCCCAGTTTCTGAGGGGTAAACAGTTCATCCCAAAAGAGATAAGAAAAAAGACCGGCAAATACCGCTTCCAGGGATAAAATTAACACAGCATGGGTTGGCAGTGTGTAGCGCTGGGCGACGGTCTGGGTGACAAAGGCCCCTATTGTGCAAAATACTACGGCATAAAGGATGGCTGCCCAGATCAGTGGAGGTTGATGAAGCATTATTTCTGCCGGTTCAAAGGCAAAAGCCACGGCAAAGCTGGCAATTCCGGTGAAAGCTATCTGGGAGACAGCCAAAACTATGGGATCAATTTTTTTCACATATATGGCGATATAAATGATATGAGCGGCAAAAAGAAAAGCACAGACCAGAGTTAAACCATCTCCGATATTAAAACCGGTTACTTCGTCTACAGACAATAAGTAAAGACCAGTGGCGGCAAGAACAGCACCCAGGGTGGCGATCCAGCCCGGTGACATCCGGGTGACAAAATAGTACATAAAGGGCACAATCACCACCGCCATACCGGTGATAAAACCGGACTTGGCCGGTGTGGTGTAAAGCAGACCGATGGTCTGGGTAGCAAAGCCACCGAATAGGAAAAAGCCAATCACACAGCCGGCCAGGTAGTCGTTTAAACTGGCCCTGGCCAGCCTTTTCCAGAAGAAAGGAGCCAGCATCAGGGCGGCCATGGTAAAGCGCAGACCCAGGTAGGTGAAGGGCTCGATGATTTCCAGGGCTTCTTTCATGATCACAAAGTTGGAACCCCAGAAAATTGCCACGAAAAATAGTGAAATGTCGGCTAAGATGGTTTGCTTATTAACTGCTTTTTCGCTCATTTAGTACCTCACAAAAATATTGCCCGGCCTGTCAGATATCAAGCGGCCGGACAATATTTATATTATCATATCTAATAGTGGGAAGGAACCTAAAACTTAAGCTTATTTATAACAATAGCTTTCCAACATCAGCCTCATTCAGCATACCGTAACCGTCATCCTCAGAGTTCTCATCCATTTCTTCTTCCTCTTCCTCATCCGGACCCATGTGTTCATGGGGTTCTACCGGATCTCCGCACCCTGTGAATATAAACAGAAATGCGGCCAGGATTAAAACAAGTAAAAGCAGGTAATT
>SL_8KL_010_SEDDRAFT_10001100_pt1 | contig 23433 bp, 23 predicted proteins | sample SodLakKL_010_SED_4_FD_11160 | JGI IMG/M metagenome (IMG submission 11160) | reverse complement strand
CCGGCGCAGACGACGCTACCTTTATAACCTGGCTGTGCAGCAAGAAAGCCATACTCCGGATACGGTCAGGAATATAATCAGCCGCCTGTTCCGCCTGGCGATACCGGTCACCATCGGCGGGCTGGTTATTCCCTTAATATCCTTGATTGACCTGGCCGTAGTGCCCAGGCAGCTGCAGGCCGCAGGGTTTGACCTGGAAACCGGCAGGGCGCTATACGGGCAGTTAACCGGGATGGCCGGGCCCGTTGTCTATTTTCCCAACGTGGTGGCCCTGGCCCTTAGCATCAGCCTGGTTCCGGCTATTTCTGAAGCTTTTACCCTGGGCAACGAGCTGCTGATCCGGCATCGTTCCGCCATAGCAGTTAAGCTGACGGTCCTTTTTTCTGCGCCGGCGGCGGCCGGCCTGTTTTTGCTGGCCGAACCGGTTACGGTGCTGCTGTATAACAATGCTGAAGCCGGCTATTCTCTTGCTTACATGTCCTGGTCGGTCATACCGCTTTGCCTGTACGTTTCTACAACCGGTATCCTCCAGGGCCTCGGTAAGCCGATCCTCCCTGCTTTGAACATGTTTTACGGGGGTATAGTTAAAACTATCCTGGCCTGGTTCTTAACCCCCATCCCGGCCTTGAATGTGGGAGGGGCCGCCCTTGCTACCGTAATCGGGCTGGCTGTCGCTGCAGCCCTAAACCTGTTGCACGTGGCCCGTCATACCGGATGGCGCGGCAACTGGCGCGAACAGATCCTGCTTCCTGCCGCCGCTGTTTTGGTTATGTCCGGATTTGTTATTATGGTTTACAATATAATTGATCGCCTGGCTGAGCCGTACTTGACCGCGGGAACAGTTAACGGGTTGGCCACTTTCGGTGCAATTGCAATCGGAGTTGTTGTTTACGGCGCTTTTTTACTGGTTAGCGGCAGCCTGAGCAGGGAAGAGCTGCAGATGCTTCCGGTCCTGGGCGGTCCTCTTGCCGGCATTGCTGAAAGGTTCAGGTTGTTTCGCATATCTTGATCGCAGGTAGCTGCCGGTTGCAGCGTGATGATAACGGCTTAAGGATAAGGGAAGGAGATTTGATGGGTGAAATAGTTATTATCGGCCTCGGTCCGGGGCATCAAAAACATTTAACCGGGGAAGCGAAGCAGCACCTCAACAGCAGCAGGCCTATATTTTTTAGGACCAGCAGGCACCCGGTTGCCCGTGATTATAAGAGCGAAAGAAAATTTGCTTCCTTCGATCACTTATATGAAGAGGGTGAGCTTTTAGAACAGGTCTACAGGGAGATTGTCCGCACCCTCTTGAAGGCCGTCCGAAAGCATAAAAAGATCTGTTATGCCGTGCCGGGCCATCCATTAACCGGTGAGGAAACAGTAAAAAAACTAACCAGGCTGGCCCCTAAAATAGGGATAAAGGTTAAAATTGTACCGGGAATGAGCTTTCTCGGCCCGCTTCTCAATACTTTAGAAATAGATCTCCTGGACGGTGTCAAGCTCGTGGATGCGCTGGCCCTGGAACAGCTCAAGGAACCCAGCTCCAACCACCTGATCCTGGCGCAGGTCCATAACCGCCTTATTGCTTCCCAGGTAAAGCTGAAACTAAAGGACTTATATCCAGCCGGCTACCCAGTCACCATTCTTCGTGCTGCCGGGATGCGCCGGGAGCGAAAATTGACCATACCCCTTCACTCCCTGGACCGTTTCCCGGTTTTCGATCACTTAACATCTATATATATTCCTCCCCATCGGGGTTACCTGGTTGGTGATCTGCTTGAAATCATGGCCAGGCTTCGCGCTGAAGATGGTTGCCCCTGGGACAGCCAGCAAAATAACCACAGTCTCCGGCAGTATTTGGTTGAAGAGGCCTACGAGGTAGTAGGGGCCATTGATGAAGGTGATGATTCCGCCTTGCGGGAAGAGCTTGGCGATGTGCTCCTGCAGGTTGTTTTCCATAGCAGGATTGCCAGTGAAGAAAACAGGTTTGATTTTTTCCAGGTCACAGATGGCATAGCATCCAAGCTTATCAGGCGCCACCCCCATGTATTCGGCCGGGGCAGCGCTGCTGATGCTTCCGAGGTAAGGTTGAAATGGGAAGAGATTAAATCAAATGAAAAAAACAGCCAGAACAAGGAGCAAGATAAAAAAGCCGGACCGACGATTAATATTGACCACTCCCTTCCCGCCCTGCTTAAGGCCTATAAGCTGCAGAAAAAAGCTGCCGACGTAGGATTTGACTGGCCCTGTGTCCAGGGCCCCCTGGAAAAAGCCCGTGAAGAGCTTGGCGAACTGGAAGAGGCCTATAATGCCGAGGACCCGGGTGCTGTTGAAGAAGAACTTGGTGATTACCTGTTTACCATTGTTAACCTGGCCCGTTTCATGGGTGTGAATCCGGAACTGGCCCTGGGTAAGACAATTGGTAAATTCATGAAACGTTTCATTTATGTTCTAGAGCAGGCAGAAAAAACGGGGAGGCCGGCATCGGATTACTCCCTGGATCAGCTGGATAAATGGTGGGAAGAAGCTAAAAAAATAAGGAAAATAGGTAAATAAAGCAGGAATCTTAAAAACAAGGTCGAACACATTACCATAAAGGGAATCATATTATGCATGAGGAGGGCTTCTACTGTGAATAAGTCTGAGCTTGTAGATCTGGTTGCAGAGAAAGCTGGAATGTCTAAAAAGGACAGCGAAAAAGCGGTTAAAGCGGTACTGGACGGCATTACTGAAGGACTGGTAAAAGGCGATAAAGTCCAGCTGGTTGGATTTGGAACATTTGAAGTTCGCAACCGCAAAGAACGCGAAGGCCGCAATCCAGCTACGGGAGAAAAAATTAAGATTGAAGCATTGAAGGTACCCGCTTTTAAGCCGGGTAAGGCTTTGAAAGACAAAGTCAAATAACTTTAAGCAGGTTCGACAGTATACTATTCAATGAACTATAGCACTGAGGATATCCCCCCTGATAATGGTCGATCGATTTTCGCCTGATGGGGGGATATTTTCCAACAAAAAGCGCTGTTTATTGCATACTGCTCGATCCGGTGAAGTGATCAACATGGGTTTAGGCAAGGTTAAAGAAAAGAAAAGGCAGGCCGGTTTTCCCAGGCACCACCGGGAGAACAGGTTTAACATGTACAGGTTGCTCAGTTATGCCGGCATTTTCTTAATATGCTGCCTGCTTTTGGTTATCGGTGCCCAGCACCTGCGCCAGCGCAAGGCCGAACAGGAACTGCTGGAATACAAGGCCCGCATCGAGAAACTGGAACAGCGCCAGGAAGCGGCAGAAAACGAGATTGAGCGGCTTCATGATCTTGATTATATTGAGATCCAGGCCCGGAACCGGCTGGGGCTGGTTAAACCTGATGAAACAATTTTCCAGATTGAGGATTGACATTATTATTACAGCAGTTATAATAAAATTACCGCGAAATAAGAATAATTGAGGAGGAGTTTTTTATTAAGGAAGAAATAGTTGTTGGGACTATAGTGGAAGGAGTGATAACGGGTATAACTAAGTTTGGGGCATTTGTTGAGCTGCCTAATGGATCTACCGGTCTTGTACATATTTCTGAAGTTGATGAGGATTATGTAAAGGATATCAACGATTTTTATAAAAAATCTGATAAAGTTTCTGTAAAAGTGCTTTCGGTTGAGAATAACGGAAAAATTGGCCTTTCCATCAAGCAAGCCAAGGAAGATTACACCCCAAAAAGAAAGAAAGAAAAAAAGCAAGTTGAATCCGGAAATAAGGCCTCGTTTGAAGACAAAATGAACCGGTTCCTTAAAGAAAGTGATGAACGCCTGTTAGATTTAAAACGCAACACGGAATCAAAAAGAGGCAGCCGCGGTTCTTGTCGTGAGGCTTTTTAAATATAACTGACTTTCATGTTCATCTCATCTAATGTTATAAACAGAAAGGCACTCTGTTTCAGAGTGTTTTTTTATCTAGCCCGCATCAGTTTTTATCCAGGGACTGATTGGTTGTGATTAATTCTGTTCCAGCTGGAGAAAGTCCAAGATTATATCAATAAGTTTTGTCTTTTTGAAAAAGGAGAGACAGTAGTTGTTGCCGTATCCGGGGGGCCTGATTCCATGGCCCTCCTGCATATGTTGAAGGCTATTTCCCACCGTTTTCAGCTCCGCCTGGTTGTTGCCCATTTAAACCACGGGATGCGCCCGGAAGCCGGTATTGAAGAGGCTGCTGTTAAAGATATTGCTGAAGCATGGTCCATTTCTTTCGAGTCCAGGACAGTAGATGTCAGGGACCTGAAAACCTCAAGAGGCATATCAGAAGAGGAAGCAGGCAGGACGGCCCGGTACAGCCTCCTATTTGATACTGCGCACAAGTACGGCGCTTCGAAAATTGCCCTGGGCCACCACCTTGACGACCAGGCTGAAACGGTCCTGTTAAATATCATAAGGGGAACAGGTGTAGATGGAATGGCAGGGATCCTGCCGGCTTATAAAAGGGGCGGCATAAAGCTGGTAAGGCCTCTTTTATGCTTGAGGCGCCATGAAATTGAAGCCTACTGCAAAGAAAATGATTTGAGAACTTTTACAGACAGCACTAACCTGGAGACAGATTATACCAGGAACAGGCTCCGCCTTGATTTGATCCCCCGGCTGGAAGAAGAATACAATCCAAGGATCAGGGAAGCCCTGTATGGATTGGCCGTCCTTGCTTATGAAGACAGGCAGTTATTGCAGGCTCTGGCCAGGAAAAAATACCTGGAATTGGCCGGGTTAGGCCGGCAGGAGACTATTTTTAACAGGAAAGACTTATCTTCGCTGCCCCTGGCCCTGAGCAGCAGGATTCTGCGGATTGCCCATAAGAAGTACGCCCCTGCAAAAGAACTGGACAGGTTTCATGTCGAAAAGATTATGGAGTTAATTACAGGTGAGAAAACAACTGCTCAAATTACCCTTCCAGGTGATGCCGTGCTGTACCTGTCCCAGTCGCAGGTATTTATAACCGGCGCCAGGCAGGTGTCTGGAATGATCCCTGTTCAAAACCCCTTGCAGCTCCCGGGCAAAACTTATCTACCGGGCGGCTCCTTGATCGAAGCCAGGGTAGTTGACAAAGCAGACCTGACCTGGCCTCCTTCCAAATATCAGGCCTGCCTGGACTATCAAGCTTTGCCCCCGGGTGAGCTGACTGTAAGGCCGAGATGGCCGGGAGCCCTTTTTCACCCCCAGGGGTCGGGGGGCAAGAAAAAATTAAAGGATTTTTTGATTGATCAAAAAATTCCCCGCCACCGCCGTGATCAGATCCCTCTGGTTACTGTAGGAAGCGAGATTATCTGGGTTGTGGGCTTAAGGATTGCTCACCCTTACAGGGTCACCGGGCAAACTGAAAAAGTTTTACAGCTCGAATTTAAAAAGCAGAGGATGCCCGGGCGCCGAAAGATCTGCTAAAATAGAAGAAGGTGGTTGTAGCAATGACAGATCATCATGCAGGTGAAACAAGTACTGATAACTTTGAAGTTTTGCTATCGGAAGAACAGATAAAAAATCGGGTTAAGGAAATGGCCGAAGTTATTTCAAGTGATTACCGGGGTAAAAGGCCGTTATTAATCGGCATTCTTAAAGGAGCAGTAATTTTTCTGAGCGACTTAATCCGCAGCCTGACCATCCCCCTGGAAATAGACTTCATTGCAGTGTCAAGTTACGGAAGCGCAACCGCTTCCTCGGGCGTAGTCCGGATCCTGAAAGACCTGGAGCAAAGTATCCAGGGTAAAGACGTGCTTATTGTTGAAGATATAGTCGATACCGGGCTAACCTTAAATTACCTGGTCGACAATTTAGGCAGCAGGCATCCCAATTCACTGAAAGTGGTTACCCTGCTAGATAAACCTGAGCGCAGGAAAGTCGAATTTGAACCAGATTACTGCGGTTTCCATATTCCTGACCGCTTTGTGATTGGTTACGGGCTTGACTTCGGCGAAGATTACCGCCAGCTGTCTGATCTGCGAGTTTTAAGCGAATAAGTTAACATAGCCACCGGAGCCGGCATGATATTTTTGCTCCATAAGGATAACCAGTTTTATTGCCTATGCCCTGGCGGTGTGTTACAATTTACTTCAGCCTTCTAGGGCTTTTATGGAGAGGAGGGTACTTTTTGAGCCCATTTGTTAGACAGATATTGTTTTACCTGGTCATAGCGCTGGTGGTAGTAATACTGCTGGCTACATTTAATACCGGGCCTGATCCGGAAGAAATAAGCTACAACCAGTTTGTAGAAAAAATAGAGAACGGCGAAGTGGAAAAGGTTGTTGCTCACGGTAACGAAATTGAAGCCGTGCTTGTTGACGGGACCGAAATAGAAACCACCCGTCCGGAAGATCACCAGTTGACAGGATTACTTCTGGAGCACAATGTTTCGTATTCGCCTCATCCTGAGCGCGGTCCTGAATGGTGGCAAACCGCTTTGACTTACATGATTCCCTTCCTGTTAATCATCGGGATATTTTTCTTCTTTATGCAGCAGTCCCAGGGTGGCGGAAACAAGGTCATGAGCTTCGGAAAAAGCAAGGCCAAGCTCCAGGAAAGCGAGAAGGAAACGGTCACCTTTGATGATGTGGCCGGGGCCGACGAAGAGAGAGGCGAGCTGGCCGAGATAGTTGATTTTCTAAAAGATCCCCGCAAATATATTGAACTCGGGGCCAGGATCCCGAAGGGCGTTCTGCTTGTCGGCCCACCGGGTACCGGTAAGACCCTGCTTGGCCGGGCAGTAGCCGGAGAAGCGGGAGTGCCCTTTTTCAGTATCAGCGGTTCCGACTTTGTGGAAATGTTTGTCGGGGTCGGCGCTTCCCGGGTAAGAGATATGTTTGAAAATGCCAAGAAAAATTCGCCCTGCATTGTCTTTATTGACGAAATTGACGCCGTTGGACGTCAGCGTGGAGCAGGGCTCGGCGGCGGACACGATGAAAGGGAACAAACCCTGAACCAGCTCCTGGTTGAAATGGACGGGTTTGATGTTAATGAAGGGATCATTATCCTTGCCGCAACCAACCGGCCAGACATCCTTGATCCCGCCCTGCTCAGGCCCGGGCGTTTTGACCGGCAGGTTACGGTTACCCTGCCGGACGTCAAGGGACGAGTGGACATATTAAAAGTTCATACCAAAAATAAACGTCTCTCCGAAGGGATTGACCTAAAAGTTGTAGCCCGCGGCACACCCGGTTTTACCGGGGCCGACCTGGAGAACGTAGTCAATGAAGCGGCGCTCCTGGCAGCCCGCGCTTCCAAAAAGTTAATTGGCATGAAAGAAATGGAGGAGGCTGTAGAAAGAGTGGTAGCAGGAACCCAGAAAACGAGCCGGGTTATAAGTGAATTCGAGAAAAAGATTGTTGCCTACCATGAAGCCGGCCACGCTTTGGTTGGCTACCAGCTTCCGCATACTGATCCCGTTCATAAAGTTTCCATTATCCCCCGCGGCCGTGCAGGAGGTTATACCCTGATGTTTCCGGAAGAGGATCGCTACTACATGACCCGTTCGGAATTGCTGGACAGGGTCAGCACTCTTCTTGGCGGCAGGGTATCTGAAAAGCTGGTCCTTAATGATATAAGCACCGGTGCTCAGAATGACCTGGAGCGGGCCACCCAGATTGTGCGCCAGATGATTATGGAATACGGCATGAGCGACACCCTGGGGCCGATTACCCTGGGCAGAAAACAGGACCAGGTTTTCCTGGGGCGGGATCTGGGCCGGGACCGCGATTACAGCGAAGAAATAGCCAAGGCCATTGACCAGGAGATCAGGAAAACAATCGATGACTGCTACCAGAAGGCCCAGGATATTCTTGAGGAAGATCGCTCCAAGTTGGAAATGATAGCCCAGGCGCTGTTGGAGAAAGAAACGCTTAATTCCGAGGAAATCAAAGCGCTGGTTGAAGGCAGGGAATTGCCTGAGTACACAGAAGAAGACGAAGAACCGGGGGTAGAAAGCCCCGGGGAAGAGCAGGGCGCAGAAGCAGACATTTCTGCCGATGATGAGGATATAGATGATGAAGATATGGACGATGAAGATACAGGTGATGAATTAGAGTCGGCGGAAGGTGATCTGGCCGAAGAAGTAGGGCATGCAGAAGAAGACGAGGAAACAGAAAAAGACAAGGAAGGCCGCCAGGCTTCTTTCCGGCAGCGCACGGAGCAGGGTGAAAAACCAGGAGAAGATCTTTAATAAAAAAACTCTTAGCAAAGGGCCAGGCGTTAGCCTGGCCCTTTATGTTCCATTAGTAAATAATAATGTGCTTGCCCAGCCATTGCTAAACCGGTGCTTTAATTACAAATAAACTAAGACAGGCAGGAGTGAATTGCTATGGTCCCTGGATTGACCGATATTGACGGCATAAAAGTGGGAACCATGTCCAACACTGAAGCGGCTACCGGGGTGACAGTTGTTCTGGTTGAAGAAGGAGCCCGGGCTGCTGTTGAGGTGCGCGGTTCCGCCCCGGGAACCAGGGAAACCGATTTGCTTTTACCTGGGCGCCTGGTTGAAGAAGTCCAGGCCCTGGTCCTTTCCGGTGGAAGTGCTTTTGGCCTCGATACAGCCACCGGGGTAATGGATTATCTTGAACAGTGCGAGAGCGGCTTTCCCGTGGATCGCTTCAGGATCCCTATTGTTCCTGCAGCGGTCTTATTTGATCTGTTTATTGGTGACGGCCGGGTTCGGCCGGATAAAGAAATGGGCTTTGAGGCCTGCAGGAAAGCATCTTCAGGTCCTGTCCCGGAAGGATCAGTCGGGGCCGGATGTGGGGCAACGGTGGGGAAGATCCACGGGATGGATTATGCAGTTAAATCCGGGCAGGGATCATTTGCCCTCAAGAAAGAAAACCTCATTGTTGCCGCCCTGGTGGCGGTAAATGCTTTTGGCGATGTCTATGATCGCCGCGGCCGGTTGCTGGCAGGCCCGCGAAATCCGCAAACCGGGCTAATGGAAAAGACAATAAACCTGATCTTGGGAGGTAACGGTAACGGCTGTTCCGGTAATACCACCCTGGGAGTTGTGGCTACCAATGCAAACCTGGACAGGCCTTCTCTTCAGAAAGTTTGCCAGCTTGCCCACAACGGCCTGGCCCGCTCAATTTGCCCGGTCCATACGATGTGGGATGGAGACACAATATTTGCCCTGTCCAGGGGGGATTTGGATGCTGACGTAAATATTGTCGGGCTTATGGCTCAAGAAGCTGTTTCCGGGGCCGTGGAAAGGGCAGTAGCTTCTGCTGCCTCTCTTTGCGGGATTCCGGCGGTCAGTGACCTGGATGAGTAATGATCTGCTAGTTATAAACATGCCACAGTTAGGCATAAAAAATTTGTGAAATCCTGAACTATGCAGCAGGAAAACGCAGGTAGATGTTGAATTAGAAGTGTGTCTGCGTCTATACGTGGAGGGTTATTTATTAATATAAAAAAAGCACAAGGAGGTTGTTTGAATGCCGTTAGACCCAACAAAACATGCTGATTGGGAAATTGCTGAAGCTGCTGAAAAGGACATGAAAAAGGTTTATGAACTGGGCGAGGAGCTCGGGCTGGACCCCGAAGAACTGCTCCCCCACGGTCATTACGTGGCCAAGGTTGATTACAAGAAAATTTTAGAGAGAAAGAAAGATGTGCCCGACGGTAAGTACATTGATGTTACCGCGATTACCCCCACCCCGCTCGGGGAAGGGAAATCAACTTCTACCATGGGCCTGACCCAGGGTATGGGCAAACTGGGCAAGGATGTTATGGCTACTATCCGCCAGCCTTCCGGTGGGCCAACCATGAACGTTAAAGGTTCCGCCGCCGGCGGAGGCCTGGCCCAGTGCATCCCGTTGACTCCCTTTTCCTTAGGGTTGACCGGGGATATTAATGCGATTATGAACGCTCACAACCTGGGCATGGTTGCCGTTACTTCCCGCTTGCAGCACGAATTCAACGCTACCGATGCATTTTTAGAGCGCAGCGGGTTGAAACGATTGAATATTGATCCGCGCAATGTCTCGCTTAACTGGATCATCGACTTCTGCGCCCAATCCCTGCGGAACATTATAATCGGCCTGGGCGGCAGAAGAGACGGGTTCATGATGCACTCAGGATTTGACATTGCCGTGGCTTCCGAAGTTATGGCCATCCTGGCCGTAGCTAATGACTTAAAAGATATGCGTGAGCGCATGGGTAAAATTGTGGCTGCTTACGATAAGCGCGGCAACCCGATCACTACAGAAGATCTCGATGTAGCCGGCGCTATGACTGCCTGGATGGTTGAAGCAATGAATCCCAACCTGATGCAAACCCTGGAAGGACAGCCATCATTTGTCCACGCCGGACCGTTTGCCAACATTGCCATCGGTCAGTCCTCCATCGTAGCCGACCGGGTAGGTCTGAAGCTCAAAGATTACGTGATCACCGAGTCGGGCTTTGCCGCCGATATCGGCTTCGAGAAATTCTGGAACTTAAAGTGCCGCATGTCCGGCCTCACCCCGGATTGCGCAGTGCTGGTTGCTACTATCCGGGCACTCAAGTGCCACGGCGGGGCACCGGTTCCGAAACCGGGACAGCCGCTTGACCCGGCATACAACCAGGAAAATGTCGAGTGGGTTGAAAAAGGCTGTGACAACCTGGTCCATCACATTAATACGATCAAGAAGTCCGGCATTACCCCGGTAGTCTGCATCAACCACTTCCACACCGATACGGACAATGAAGTGAAAGCTGTCCGCCGCATTGCCGAGGAAGCAGGCGCAAAAGTAGCTCTATCCAAGCACTGGCAGTATGGCGGTGACGGGGCTGAAGAATTTGCTGAAGCAGTTATCGAAGCCTGCGAAGAGCCCAGCGAATTCAAGTTTCTCTACGACCTGGATACTCCGCTGCGCAAGCGGATTGAACTGATTGCCGAAGAAGTTTACGGGGCGGACGGGGTTGACTTTGGCCCGGATGCCATGGAAAAACTGAACAAAATGGAAGGCGATCCTAAATTCCAGAAGATGGGTACCTGCATGGTTAAAACCCACCTCAGCCTTAGTGACGATCCCAGCCTGAAGGGTGTGCCGAAAGGCTGGCGCTTGAAAGTGCGCGACATTATGACCTATGGCGGGGCAGACTTCCTGGTGCCGGTAGCGGGAACTATCTCCCTGATGCCAGGAACCGCTGCCAGCCCGGCATTCCGCAAGGTTGATGTCGATGTGGAAACCGGCAAGGTTGAAGGGTTATTCTAAACCTGGATTAAACCGACCTGCCTGATTCACTCAGGCTAACCTGATTCTTAAACTAATAGAAGCGCCGCTCTGCAGCTAGTTTTTAGCCGGGGCGGCGCTTTTTATTGCTTTTCCGCCATTGTCCGCGAATCGTCTGCGAGAAACCGGCTCGCATTTTTTATCAATCACCCCAGTCGCTATAGCAGTAAAGGTTAACCCCGGGGTTGTTACCCCTTTCGCTTAGTATTTCTTTAACGGTTTTTTCTTTGCCGGGAATATACAGTGCGGGGGCAATATCAGCCAGGGGTACAAGCACAAAATCCCTCTCTGCCAGGCGGGGATGGGGAAGTTCTAAAAATGGGGTTTTCATAGTAATGTTTTCGTAGAAGAGCAAATCAAGGTCCACAGTGCGGGGTCCCCATCTTTCCCGACGAATTCTTTTTAGCTCTTTTTCAATCGTTAGCATTTTTCCCAGTAACACAGTGGGGGAAAGGTTTGTTTTGATTGAAATACAGCCGTTTAAAAAGCAACCCTGCTCCGGGCCGCCGACCGGGGCAGTTTCATAAATGGGGGAACAGGCAATTAAATCAACATCCGTACAATCGAGAAGTAAGGCTAAAGCTTGTTTCAAGTTGGCCAGGCGATCGCCCAGGTTTGAGCCAAGACCCAGGTAAGCTATTTTCATATGGCAGATTATTTTCTCCTGTTGATAATTACACTTACCCCGCCCCGGACTGTAGGGATCGGTGGGTTGGGTTTGCGTACCTCGACAGAGACTTCAAGCACATGGTCCAGGTCAAGCAGTTGATCGGCAATCCGGCAGGCCAGAGTTTCAATAAGCTGGCAGGCTTCACCCAGCATTGTTTCTTCCACGATTTGCACGGCCTGGCGATAATCTGCCACGGCTTCGATCTGATCATGATCGTGTCCGGTTAAATCAATACCCAGTTCCAAGTTGACCAGGAATTCCTGGCCCAGGCTTCTCTCTTCGGGAAGGACGCCATGATAGGCGTAACAGCTGATTTCTTCAACAGTAACCCAGTCCATAAGCGACTTACCTCCTGACCATGGCATCAGTGATCACTGCCACCCGGCGCATTTCCTTTACATCGTGAACCCTGACAATATCGGCGCCCGCGCTGATGCCATAGGCAATAGTGGCCGCGGTCCCTTCTATGCGTTCATCGGCGGGCAAATCAAGGGTTTTTCCGATCATCGATTTCCGAGAGGTCCCGAGCAGCAGGGGATAACCAAGCCCGGCAAATTCTCCGAGGTGGTACATGACATCGAGGTTTTGCTGTAAATCTTTACCAAAGCCAATCCCCGGGTCAATGATAATTTGCCAGTCTTCAACACCTGCTTTATGGGCCAGGTTGATAGATTCCTTCAATTCACCAATCACATCCGGGATCAGGTCCCGGTAATCGGTATTATCGCGGTTGTGCATCAGGCATAAGGGCACCCTGTAACTGGCGGCGACTTCACCCAACTTGTAATCTTCTTTCAAACCCCATACATCGTTGAGCATTTCCACCCCTTCGGCCAGCACTTTTTCGGCGACTTCACCCTTATAGGTATCGACGGAAACAGGGTGCTTGAAGAATGAGTCATTTTTTAGAGCCTTAATTACCGGCATAATCCGGTTTAACTCCTCTTCCGCGGTAATCCTGACCGAGCCCGGGCGGGTCGATTCGCCGCCGATGTCAATAATATCGGCGCCCTCTTCTGCCATTTTATACGCCTGTTCTAAGGCTTTTTCCACCTGGTTGAAACGTCCTCCATCAGAAAAAGAATCCGGGGTGACGTTGAGAATACCCATAATAATAGTTCTTTGTCCCAGCGGTAAAGTATGGTTACCAAGATGTAATTCCTGTATCAATATATCAACCTCTCTTTCTGGGGTTGTTGGTTGATTTTTTTGCATTTTTCTCTGGCAGTGCAGCGAAAACAAAGCCGGGAAAGCTTGTCTGCCTTACTGAGCGCTCTGCTCAGGGAAGTGAGATGGCTTCTATCGTTTTCCTCCAGCCGGTGCCGGGCGATTGCGTCTGTAACCAGCCTGTTTTCTCTTTCTTCGAATCCGGCTTCTTCTAAAATTGAGGCAGCCAGTTTGGCCGAGTATTCTGCATGATCGGTTGAAAACCTGTGCTGGTGCCAGCGGCCGATATCGTGCAGGAGGCCGGCCGCATAAGCTGTTTCTTTGCAGACGGTGCTCTCTCCTTCTTCAAGCAGCAACAGGTATGTCAGCCTGGCTGCATCGAGCAAGTGCTCAAAGTGGTGGCCGCAAAATTCCCTGCCTATTTCCGCTTCCCGGTTATATTCCAGGTAACGCCGGTAATTCTCGTTGGCAAGCAACTTGTTGACCCGTTCCATCTACTGGCTTCCTTTGATCAAGCTGAAAACCTCTACCCGGGAACTCTGGTTGCGGCGGAAAAGTCCGCGCACCGCGGAAGTAACCGTTACTGCCCCGGGTTTAGCGACCCCGCGGATGCTCATGCATAAATGCTCGGCTTCTACAACCACCACTACTCCTTTTGGTTCCAGCTCTTCAGTAATGATATCGGCAACGTTGCTGGTCAAACGCTCCTGGAGCTGCGGCCTCTTCGAAAGGGTTTCAATTACCCTGACCAGTTTACTTAAACCCACAATCCTGCCACCGGCCGGAAGGTAAGCGATATGTGCCGTTCCGTAAAAAGGAAGTAGATGATGTTCGCACATCGAGTAAAAGGAGATATCTTTAACCAGTACTATTTCATCGTGTCCGTCTTCGACAAAACAAGTTTTTAAGTGATCACGCGGGTCTTGTTTCAAGCCGTCGAATAGTTCTGCATACATGTTAGCCAGGCGTTCCGGGGTGCCGCGCAGGCCTTCCCGGTTTAAATCTTCACCGACTGCTTCGAGAATCAATTCCACGCCTTCCTTGATTTTTCCCTTATCCACTGGGACACCGCCTTTCTAGCTAATCAATAATCAATCCGGGCAAAAACAGGATTAAGCTGTGCAGCAAAGCACAGGACAGGATGTTTTCTGTGCGCAGGTAGAGGTAGCCAAGAATTGCAGCTATGCCTGGAACCAGCACGGCAACTTCAAGATAAGTATACGGGTAAAAGATCATCCATTCTTCAGTAGTCATAATCAAAGCAAAATGAACCGCAGCGGCCAGGATAATCGTAATTAAGAGGCCAACATTTGGACCCAGCAGGCGGCTCAGGAAAGTTTGGATGTAGCCCCGCCAGATCATCTCCCGGGGCAGCGCCAGCAGCAGGAAAATGAGAGGTAGGCCGCTCAGGGCATGTCCCCCATCCAGGTCTACTCCTTCAGGCAGCCCCCTGATCGACATTATAATCAAAAACCCGATAAACACAGCCGTAAAATAACCGTTGCCGATTTTATCCCGGCGCAGGCCAAAATCAAGGTAATCAATTAACTTGAACCGGTGCAGGAGTATTGCTGTAAGGATGGCAGCTGCGTAGCCAAATGCGGCATAATTGTCGGGCCAACCGTATAAAACAGGCATGATCTCACTGGCGTAGTAAATCAAAAGCATGATCGGAATCAAAAACAGGCTGAGGAAACCGGGACTGGTTTTCCGTAAATGGATCCAGTAGCGAGAATAACGGTAATCGGGGGAAAAAATTGTGATTAAAAGTATAACAATCAGGGTTAAAATTATATACAAGGAAAAGGTGGCGGCAAGATTTTCCGTTACTACTTTCGTCTCCGGCGGGAGCAGGGGCTCGCCATCCTGGGAAATAAAGTAGTAATAAATCACCCCTTCCTCGGCATGGAAGGTAAGGGGCATGATATCTTCCCATATGGCCGGGATCCCCTTTTGTTTTTCGGCAATTTCTGAGTAATTATTCAACCTCCGCTGCTCTTCGACCGGGGTGAAAATATTGTCGCCCCGCATCTCGTCAAAAAGATTGTTATCAATCACCATGAAAAGCCCGCCAGTTGAATCACTGTCCAGGTTCTCTCCTTTCATCCGGAAGGTCCCGTCGCCGACCAGTAAAACGCTTCTTATATAATCGGTTTGCTGGAGGGTGATGATTGTCCCCCCGTCCGGGAAAAGGACGTACAAGCCATTTTGTTGAATAGACCAGGGTTCAAAATCACAGATGGATTCAGCTTCATAGCTGTAAGGTTCTTGACCCAGACTTTCAGGAAAAAATGCGGTTATCGCAAAGGCGGATATAACCAGTACGGTGGTGAGGACTAACAGTATCAAAAGGGCAATCAAGTAATTCTTGCCGGCCAGTTTTTTCAGAAGCAAAGTGTTTCCTCCTTGTGTATATCTATCTGTCATTTTTCATTTTTGCGGTTCCACTTAATTCGACAGTAAAAACGTTTTTCCTCTTATCAAACCGCACGTGTCCTTTGTAAAAAGGGTAGCAATACCGCTGATCAAAAGGTGCTGCTTTTCAAAAAAGGCCTGATCTGCTATAGTGTAGATGCTTAATGGTTTATAGTCAAGCTATATTTTTTAATGCTTAAAGGACCTTTTCTTTATTCGTGGCTAGCTGGCTTAGCCTGGGTGCGCAAGTAACCGGTTAGCAGCAATTTACCAGTACCGGGGTGAAAAATTATGCTTCTTACAATTGATGTCGGCAATACTCACATTATGCTCGGTATATACCGGGACCAGGAAATCATGGTCTACTGGCGTCTGCCCACCAGGGAAGACAGCACTGAAGACGAGCTGGGCATGGTTGTAAAGAACCTTCTTCACAACAGCCGCTTGAGCTTGAAAGATATCAATGGCATTGCCATATCTTCGGTGGTTCCTCCCCTGATGTATTCGCTCGAACGCATGGCCACCAAATTCTTTAAAATTGAACCTCTTGTCATCGGCCCCGGGATCAAAACCGGCTTAAACATTTTAACAGACAATCCCCGGGAAGTTGGAGCCGACCGCATTGTGAATGCCGTAGCGGCTTATAATTTGTACGGCGGCCCCTTGATCATCGTTGATTTTGGGACGGCGACCACTTTTTGCGCAGTTTCAGACCAGGGCAACTACTTAGGCGGGGTTATTGCCCCCGGAATAGGAATTTCTTTAGAGGCCCTCTACGATAAAGCTGCCAAGCTGCCGCGGGTGGAAATTGCCCGGCCGGAGCGGGTTACCGGGAAAAACACGATCGCTGCTATGCAGTCCGGGATTATTTTCGGCTTTGTCGGCCAGGTGGACGGCATTGTGCGGCGAATGAAAAAAGAATTTAATAAAGATCCCCTGGTGGTTGCAACCGGTGGTTTTGCCTCTTTGATCGCCCGGGAATCTGAAATGATCAAGGAAGTGAACACCCTTTTGACCCTCGAAGGCCTAAGGATTATTCACAACATAAATGCACAGAAAAGTTAAAGCTAAAATATTTGTAAACGGCGAGGTGATCCTTTATTTTAGTGGTGCCCCGAGCCAAAAATAAACTATAATTACTTATAGCGTTATTATTAATCAGTGGTGCTACATTTTGTACTGGTGCCGGCTCATCGTGGACAATGGCTGTTGAGTCAAGCTGCAGGCTTTCGCTTTGGTTACACTTTAGCATTCACCATCCATGGCTCAGGTCTTTAACGGCCTGCTTCCCTACAAGGAAGCAATACCCCCGTCCCCCTGCTTCCCCCCTGCTTCCTCAGTTAAAATGTAGCACGGGCTCCAGCAGATAGACATTTGGTGTTTAATTTTATTAAACCAGGGAAAACAAGGAGGCTGGGAAATGAGAATTGGTCTGGCTTTAAGTGGTGGAGCAGCCAGGGGAATTGCGCATATCGGGGTTTTGCAATACCTGCAGGACCGGGAGATTAAGCCTTGCTGCCTGGCCGGGACAAGTGCGGGCAGTATTGTGGGCGCTCTTTTTTGTTCCGGCAAAAGTATCGATGAACTGGCCGAGATTGCTGCGACTATATCCTGGGGAAGCATGATTTCTTTTTCTTTCCCTAAAATGGGCTTAATTGATTCTACCCGCCTGCTTGCTATCCTCAAAGAGCACATCGGCGATCTTACTTTTGAGGAGCTCAAAGTACCGCTGATAATAAATGCGGTTGATTTACGAAGCGGTAAACAGGTGGTCTTGGACAAGGGCCCGGTAGCCAAAGCTGTCCAGGCCAGCTGTGCTATACCCGGGATTTTTACCCCGGTTAAGTGGAACGATTGTCTCCTCGTTGACGGTGGGCTTTTGAACAACCTGCCCACATCCTTCATCGATAATGACGAAGTAGACCGGATTATTGCGGTTAACGTGGGCGCGCAAAGAGCCCTTGAAAAAGAGCCGGGCAACATCTTCGAAGTGCTGATCCAGTCTTTTGACGTGGTGCAGCGCCATCGTGACATGCCTGGCCGGAGACATGCTGACTACCTGGTTGAACCGGAACTGGGCGACCTGGGCTTTTTCGATACCCGCAACAGCAGTATGCTGATTGAGCGAGGTTACCGGGCGGCCAGGCAGGCGCTGGATCAAGTCGATTTTAAAGCAAAGCCGGGGTTGCTTGCCAGATTGTTTAACCGATCCAGGATCAAGAAAGGGGGAAGTTTTAATGGAGCTTAGATGCAGTGAGGCGATTGAGGCTCGCCGCAGTATCAGGAAATTTGACTCTGAAGCCGTGCCGGGAGAATACCTGGACCAACTTATTGAGGCTGCCAGGAAAGCGCCTTCGGGAACAAACCGCCAGCCCTGGCGCTTCGTGGTGCTTGATACTCCGGAAAAAAAGGAAAAACTTAAAGGAAAGGTAATCCAGCCTTTTATCCTGGAAGCGCCGGTAGTATTTGTCTGCTGTGTAGACCGAAAATCTTTTACCCGGGGCCTGGTGGAAAAAAGGATGGAAGAACTTATCAGCAGTAATGTAGTCAGTGAAGAAGCCGCGGGCTATATCAAGCAAAGGAAAATGCCTGAACAAAGCGATGAGGTGGTAACTCCCGCTTCCGCTTACCTGGATTTGGGTATAGCGGTTGAACATATGGTTTTACAGGCTACCGCCCTGGGCCTGGGCAGCTGCTGGGTGCGGCTGTTTAAAGCACCGGAAGTACACGAAGACCTGGGCTTGCCTGAAAATATTGAAGTGATAGCATTATTGCCTGTCGGCTATCCGGCCCAGTCTCCCTCGCCCCGTCCCCGGTTAAACAGGGAGGATATATTAATCGAAATAGAATAGAAGAGCAGGGCTGTCCCAAAAGGTTTTTGGCACAGCCCTGTTAACTATCTTCCTTGTAAATTTACAACTTAAAAACTACTCTTTTTCCCCACTAAGTCGCTTGATTCGCTCCCATTCTTTGTCTACATATTCCTGGATTGATTTTAATACTTCCTGGTTTTCTTCTTTAAAAAGATGAGCAAATCGGCCCTGTTGTTTGAGATATTCTTCTACAGGTTTTTTCTCTTTTGGTTTAGTAGTGAGATTCCATTCGCCGTTTTCTATTTCATAAAGGGGCCAGACACAGGTTTGCACTGCCAGGCGGGCCAAATCTACTGTTTTTTCCATGGGGTAGCGCCACCCTCTATGGCATGGTGCAAGAATGTTGATAAAAGAAGGACCGTCGGCATCAAATGCTTTCTGGGCTTTCTTTACAACATCGCGCCAATTGCCGATTGAAGCCTGCGCCACGTAAGGAATGTTGTGCGCTGCTACTATTCCGGTCAGGTCTTTTCGGTTTTCAGTTTTCCCGTAACTTTCTTTGCCGTGAGGGCTGGTAGTGGTCCAGGATCCTTTCAAGGTTGCCCCGGACCGCTGTATGCCTGTATTCATATAAGCCTCGTTATTATAACAGACATAAACCATCCGGTGGCCTCTCTCCAAAGCTCCAGAAAGGGCCTGTAAACCGATGTCATAAGTTCCCCCGTCTCCGCCGAACACAACAAACCGGTAATCATCATCTAGTTTCCCCTGTTTTTTTAAAGAACGATACGCGGCTTCAGAACCACTTATAGTGGAAGCCGCATTCTCGAAGGCACAGTGTATATAGGAAGCATTCCAGGAGCTATATGGATAAATTGTAGTTGAAACTTCCAGGCAGCCAGTGGGGTTAGCAACAACCAGTTCCACATCGTCAGGTGCGCCCATCAATATTTGACGTACTGCTATTGGAGCGCCGCAACCTGCGCACAAGCGGTGTCCACTGGTCAACACATCTTCTTTTTTAACTAAATCCTTTAGTTTTGTGGACATTATAGATCACCCCTATTCCCTGAGTCCCAGGTAATTTATTTTCTGTTCTGCTTTGCCGCTGGAATTCATTGCGAGTATTTCCTCCATCGCTTTTTTAACCAGTTCGACTGACAGGTCACGTCCTCCAAGACCGTAAACATAATTGACCATAAGAGGCTTATTTTCTTGTTCGTAGAACGAGGAGCGCAGCTCATTAAATACAGGGCCGCCCATTCCACCGGCGAATGTAGTGGAGCGATCGAAGACCGCTACTGTTTTTACGCCGGATAATGCTTCGATTAATTCCTCGGCGGGGAAAGGCCTGAAGCTGCGAAGTTTAATCATTCCGGCACGGATCCCGTTGGAGCGAAGGCATTCAATCTGGTGGCGTATTGTTCCTGCACCCGACCCCTGAGCAATCACCGCAAACTCGGCATCTTCCATTCCAAGAGTTTCAAACAGCCCGTAGGAGCGACCGCTGATTTTTTCAAATTCATTTGCCACGTTTTTAATGACCGGTAAAGCATTGGCCATCGCTTCTTCTTGCTGCCGTTTAAATTCGAAGAAATAACCATGCAGTGTATCAAATGCTCCTACACAGGCCGGGTTGTTGGGATCAAGCATGGTAAATGGAGCACTTCTTTCCCCGGCAAAGTTTTTAACTTTTTCATCTTCGATCATGTCCATTCTGTCTACAGCGTGAGAAATAATAAAACCATCCATCAGCACCATCACAGGCAGGTAGACATCAGGATGTTCGGAAATTCGCACCGCCTGGATAATATTATCGTATGCTTCCTGGGCATTTTCGGAGAATAACTGGATCCAACCGGAATCTCGCGCTCCCATGCTGTCGCTATGGTCACAGTGGATATTAATTGGAGCAGACATTGTTCTGTTAACGTTGGGCATTACGATGGGCAACCTTAATCCTGAGGCAATGTAAAGCAATTCCCACATCAGGCCCAGGCCTTGCGAACAAGTAGCGGTCATAACGCGAGCCCCGCTGGAAGCGGCACCGATACAGGCACTCATGGCGCTGTGCTCACTTTCAACATTTACTAACTCTGTATCTACTAAGCCATCGGCGGCTATAGCTGAAAAAGCCTGCACGATATCAGTTTGAGGGGTAATAGGATATGCTGCCACAACATCGGGATTTATTTGGCGCATTGCTTCAGCCACTGCTTCATTTCCTACAATGGCAACAGTTTTGCTGTTTTTAACAGCCATGTTTTTCCTCCTTTCAAAACGAGGGGTTAAGAGACTATTTTTCCTTACTTTGCGCTTCTATTTCACTTATCATCTCAAAGGCGTCTTGAGGACATTCTTCAGCACAGATACCGCAGCCTTTACAGTAATCATAATCGATACCTGCAAATTCATCATTAGCAAAGCTTATACAAGCTTCGGGACAAAAAACAAAGCAGATGAAGCAATTGTTACACTTTTCTTCATCGTGGATGGGGCGTAAAGAGCGCCATCCCCCGGTTTTTACTTTGCGAGAATTACCGGTATCTTTAATTACTGCCCCTGTAGGGTGTTCTTTCCAGCTCCATTCATTAATCTTACTGATATCCCAGCTCATTCACCCTTCACCTCCTCAAAAGCTCTTTCCAGGGCGGTAATATTACTGTCGACGACTTTTTGCGGGAATTTTTTCCCGAACGATTCTTTCAAATACCCGGCTGCCTCCTCTTTACTTAAGAGCCCGGTAATACTTAAAAGAGCTCCCAGCATCGGGATGTTTGGCATAAAGCGGCCAAGTGATTCGTAAGAAATGTTAGTTGCGTCTACTGTGTACAACTTGCGCCCTTCGAGGTTGATCCGTTTCCTGGTGTCAGATGGATTTTCATGTGAATTGATTAAAACAATTCCATCTTCAAGCAAGCCAGTGGTAATATCCACTACTTCCAGTAAAGTATGGTCTACAACAACCACAATTTGAGGATAGTTTACCCCACAGTAAGTGGATATTTTATGCTTACTCAACCTGTTAAAACACTGTATAGGCGCTCCCATCCTCTCCGGGCCGTACTCCGGAAAAGCCTGGAAAAACATATCTTTAACCAGTGACATTTCAGCAAGCATTTTCGCAGCTGTTACAGCCCCTTGTCCTCCCCTGGCATGCCAGCGGATTTCAGTAATCTCATCCGTTGTAATCATGATAAAGCTACACCTCCAGTCTAGTTATTGATTCAAAACAACACGAGAGATCGTCAATAAACGTTCCAACAAAACGTTTTATAAAAAACAAAAAAATATCCCAGGAATTTTGAATAATACTTTGGTAAGTCAGATGAACCCAACCAGTATTCGCCGATTTATAAGGCGGAGTGTTGTATGTGATTGTGGTGATATTAGATCAGAATATTTTCTATTATCCATTTATTTCCGTTAACTCCTTTATGATAATACCATATCCGCTTACCATAATCAATTTATTATCCTGTAAAGTGTGTTAAAATATGGACATGAAAAACTCAGGTGACAAATACCGGCAAAAGCGGATCCTGGTGGTGGAAGATGAAGCAGATATCGTCCGCCTGCTTTCTTTCCACCTGGAAAAGGAAGGTTACCGGGTAGTAAGCGCCGGCAGCGGAAGAGACGCGCTTACAGAAGCCCTGGAAAACCCTCCTGATTTAATCATTCTCGATATTATGCTCCCCGAGATGGATGGCCTGGAGGTCTGCCGGCGCCTGCGCGGAAATGATAAAACTGCCTTTACCCCGGTGCTAATCCTCTCGGCCAAAAAAGAAGAAATTGACCGGGTGCTCGGGCTGGAGCTGGGCGCCGATGATTATATGGTCAAGCCTTTTAGCATGCGGGAACTGCTGGCGCGGGTGAAGGCAATGCTCAGGCGGCTAGAACATATCACTACCTTCCCGGCGGATACCGGCAGCAGTGAGGAGAAAGAGCAGGAAGCGGTATTAAAGGCCGGCCGGATTACCCTTTACCCGGAAAGGCACCAGGTATTTATAGATGATCAGCTGTGCAATTTGACCCACAAAGAATTTGTTTTGCTCCACCTGTTAATGACTAACCCCGGCAGGGTGATGACCAGGGAAGTTTTGCTGGACAGGGTCTGGGGTTACGAGATGGAAGTTGATACCCGCACCGTCGATGTCCATGTACGCTACCTGAGGCAGAAAATAGAAGAAGACCCGGCAAAGCCGCGATTGATTGAAACTGTGCGGGGTGTGGGTTACCGCTTTACCGGCTCCCCGGAATGACAGAAAAACAGCCGGTAAAATAAGCCGATTTAACTTTTAGATCAACCGGGTCGTGACTGTTTAAGATCAACTTGCTTAACGGGGGCAACCAAGATGTTTAAGAATATCCGCAGGCGCCTGATTGCCTATTACCTGGTGGTTATTGCCGTGGTAGTAATTATAATCGGCGTTATATTTACCTGGTTCGTTAACCGCTATTACATGGATAACCTGCGCGAAAACCTGTACAGCCAGGCAACTATTGCTTCTTCCCTGGTTGAAGAAATGCTTGACCGTGACGCTTCTTCCCGGGAACTTGATATGCTTTGCAAAGAGCTTGGTGAAAAACTGGACGTAAGAATTACCCTGGTCGCCGCTGATGGCGTCGTTTTAGGCGATTCGGCGGAAGATCCCGCTAAAATGGACAACCACGCGGATCGCCCGGAAATAGTGAANGCGCTTAAACAGGAAAAAGGTGTAGCCACCCGCTACAGCGATACTTTAGATGATGAAATGTATTACCTGGCCGTTCCGCTTACAGAGCGGGACCGCGGGGAAGGCGAGGCTGTTTCCGGAGCGGTTGTTCGCCTGGCCTTACCCTTAGAGGGAATCAGGACCGCTTTAAACAACCTGGTTTTATTTATGCTCGGCGCCCTTTTCCTTTCTTCCCTGTTTGCCCTGGGTGCTGCGGTATTTCTTTCTTCAAAAATCACCGGTCCGATCGGCAAAATCAGCGCTGCCGCCCGGGAGATAGCTGCCGGTAATTTTACCCCGCCCCTGCAGGTCCCCGGTAAAGATGAACTCGCCAGGCTGGCTGAAAACATCAGGGAAATGGGGCTTTCCCTGCACGATAAAATGGAACAGGTTTTATGGGAAAAAAGCAAACTTGAAACCGTGGTTTCTTCGATGAACAGCGGGATTAT
>SL_8KL_010_SEDDRAFT_10001099_pt1 | contig 23439 bp, 19 predicted proteins | sample SodLakKL_010_SED_4_FD_11160 | JGI IMG/M metagenome (IMG submission 11160) | reverse complement strand
AAGTGCCCTGAGAATGATCGCGGCCAGCGAGGGAATTGTCATTTCAGCCAATATCTGGGGCAAGGTAAAGACGAATATTCAGGTGTTTGTTGCCTTTCTTTTAATTCTGCATCCGGGTATTATCTCTCTGCCGGCCTTTTTGCCGCGTCTTTTGATCTGGACCACGGCTATTTTCACAATCTATTCCGGCCTGGTCTATTTCTGGGAGTCAGAACTGGAGTTCTTCGCGGCTCCCGATAACTAAAAGCTCTTTTATCCATTCAGGCAAAGAAGGTGATCATTTAAACATATGGACTGGCAGGATATCAATCGTTTTTTAGCCACAGTTTTTGGACTTGGAAATATATCTCAGGCTCCGGGGACCATAGCGGCAATCGGGGCGGGTCTGGCTTATTATTTATTTCCAGTGCTCTCACATCCTTTTATAATAACAGTAGTATTTGTGACCGGAGTTATCTCCTGTGAAATTGAAGGCAGAAGGTCAGGGCTAAAAGATGATTCAACACTGGTCATAGATGAGATAGTGGGTATGTGGCTGACTTTCATGTTTATAGATGAACCTTCACTGGCATTTATTATGCTGGGATTCTGCCTTTTTCGACTTTTCGATATCTGGAAGCCATTATATATAGGAACAAGTCAGAGATTACCGGGTGGAATAGGAGTTATGCTTGATGATGTGCTGGCTGCAGTGCCGGCCAATCTAATACTGCAGCTGCTGCTTTATATCCTGTGAGCAGTGATCTGAAAGTAAGAGGTGTGGAATATGGCAGAATTTGCTCTTTTAACGATAGGTGATGAGCTTATTCGGGGAGAGATCACCAATAAAAATGCTGAGATCATATCCAGAATATTAAGAGGGTTTGGCCACAGCCTGCAGAGAATAACTGCTGTAGGTGATGACCGGGAGGAGATAGCATCCAGTCTGAGAGGCCTGTGCGGCAGATATGAGCGTGTTATCATAACTGGAGGGTTAGGCCCCACAGGTGACGACATAACCCGTGAGGCCGTTGCCAGGGCCTGTCAGAGGGATCTTATCTATATGGAGAAAGCTGCAGAAGACATCTTTTCCTATTTTGAAAATATGGGCAGGGAGATGACGTCCAATAATCTGAGACAGGCTTACTTTCCTGAGGGAGCAGAGATAATAGAAAATAACAGAGGTACAGCCCCCGGTTTTATGCTGGATTTTAAGGGGACTGCAATATATACACTTCCCGGTGTTACCGATGAGATGGCCGAGATGCTGAAAGAGATACTTGGCCAGGCCGGTGATGGCGATGCTGATGATACCCCTGAGGAACATCTTCTCAAAGTTGCAGGTGTGGGGGAATCCACGCTGGAGGACAGGCTCTCTGAAATTATAGACAGCTCAAATTTCAGCTATAGATTTTTACCGCACGGCGGTGAAATTGAGATCAGGATAAGTGACGGAGGAGCAGTTAACAGCGGTGATCAGGAGCTGGAAGAAGAAGTTGAAAAAGTCAGAAAAGAATTGGGCTGCAGAGTATTTGCCTGTGACAGGAATATCGATCTTGCCCGAGCTGTACAGGAGGTTGCCCGCAAAAAAGGTATAACCATCTCCCTGGCAGAATCATGTACCGGAGGCCTTATAAGCAAGCGAATAACGGATATTCCTGGTTCATCTCAATATTTTCTGGGGGGAGCAGTTGCTTACAGCAACGACCTGAAGATGAGCATGCTCGATGTTTCAGAGAAAACTCTCCTGGAAAAAGGTGCTGTGAGCATAGAGACGGCTGAAGAGATGGCTTCCGGTGCTCAAAAGCTGACAGGTTCTGATCTGGCGGCCGCAGTCACCGGCATAGCCGGACCAGCTGGCGGCAGCGAGGATAAGCCTGTGGGCCTTGTATATTTTGCCCTCTGTCATGATGACAGCACCATATCAAGGGAGTGGCATTTTAACGGTGACAGGAGCAGGGTGCGCTGGTTTACCTCTCAGAGAGCTCTGGATTTTATGAGATTATCAATGTTAGAGGAGCTGTGATTATCATGAAAAGGATGGCGGTTCTATCAGGTGTTCTCTTATTGATATTTTTTATTTCTGGAATGTCATTTCTGCAGGCTGAAGAGATGGCCGACTGGCAGAGAGCAGCTCTGGAATTCTATGAAGGAAATTTTGCCGAGACAGCTGAAATTCTTCGGGAATATGAGGATGAAGATATTGTCAGTGAAGATGATCATAAAGCTCTGGAATATCTGGTGAAAGCTGAGATCAATTTATCCCATCTAAATAGAGCTGAAGATTTGCTGTTGAGGCTGGAAGAATTCAATTATGTTCAGCCCGAGCTGCACTGGCTTCTGGGCAGAGAATATCTCAGCGATGCTGATGAGAATGAAGAGGACAGTTTAAGTAAAGCTATAGAGCATCTGGAAGCTGCCAGAGATTCCGGTTTCTTTGGAATTCCCCAGAAAAGGAAGCTGGGCCATGCTTATATAGGTGTGGAGAAATTTTCTCAAGCGCTTGAGCTTCTGGAAGATGTCAGGGCGGCAGATCCCCGCACCGAGGATTTTTCTGCACTTGCCCGGGCTTACAGTGAGACAGATCAGCCAGGGGAAGCAGTCAATGCCTATGAGAGATTGATTGTGCTGTCACCCCATGATTTTGAGGCCTATCTGACTCTGGGCAGCCTTTACAGGGAGCTTGACAATCCCCGGGAAGCAGTCGAGGTTTATGAACAGGGTCTGGATTATAATCCTGATAATATTGAACTGCAAAAAGCTCTGGTTGATGTGTATTACGAGCTGGAGGAGTATGAAGAAGCAGAGGGTATATTGCAGGATATAATTGCTGATAAGCCCGATATGTACGAAGTTCATTACGATCTGGGACGTGTTTATCAAAAGCAGGGAGAGTGGGAAGATGCCGAGGAGAGCTTTGAAAGAGTTCTGGAGTATAACTCCGAACATCTGAGGGCTCATCTTGCTCTGGGTGAGCTGTATCTTGAGAGAAATAATCACTACAGAGCGCTGTCGAAATTCAGCGATACCGTGGATAGAGATCCCGATTTTGCCCCTGGTTATTATCATCTGGCCCGAACCTATTATGAGCTTGAGATGTATGATTCTGCCCTGTCAGAAGTCAGCACCGCCCTCAGAAAAAATCCAGGCCTGACAGAGGCCCGTGAACTGCGGGAGGATATATTTGACAGGATTCTGGAAGAAAACCAGGATTGAACAGCAGTCCTTTAAATTCATATTTTCAGAGGAGGGATCTGTGGTGAGATTATTCTTTGCCAGTTTCACGAATGCCAGAGCCAGAGAACTGCTGGCCAGAAAAACAAGGTGGTTAAAACAGCAGCTTCCAGGTGGAATCAAATGGGTGGATCCGGACAATTTTCATATAACTCTCAAATTTTTGGGGGAAGTTGGAGAAGATGAGGCGTCAGAATTAAGAGAAAAAATTGAGAAAGAAGAACTCGATCTGGAGGATTTTTCCTATAAATATCAGGGTCTTGAAACTTTTCCTCATGTTAACAATCCCCGTGTGATTGTAACACCGGTAGAACTGGGAGGGGAGAAGATTAAAGAGGTGCATAACTTTATTGAAAATATCTGTACCGATATGGGCTTTGAGGCTGAAACTCGAAGCTTCAAACCTCATCTGACTTTGGGCAGAGTAAAAGATGATGATCTAAAAGATGAAGTTTCCAGCTTCTTCTCCGAGCTGGAAGATCCCTATGTGGTGAATGTTCTGGACCACATGGAAAAGTTTTCTCTGATGGAGAGCAATTTAACACCGGATGGGCCGGAATATATGGAAGTTTTTTCAAAAAAATTACAATAATGGGTTGATTATTTTAAACGGATGTTCTATAATGTAAACAGGTCTTTATAAATGAGATGCGGGAAAGGTGGGGTTAAAATTGGCAGAGGAAGAAAAGGAAAAAGCGCTGGATCAGGCTGTAAAAAATATCGAAAAACAGTTTGGCAATGGTGCCATAATGAAACTGGGGGAATCCAAATCCCTTGATGTTGAGAGCATTCCGACCGGAGCTCTGCCCCTGGATATAGCTCTCGGTGTTGGCGGCATTCCCCGGGGCAGAATAACCGAGCTTTACGGCAATGAATCCTCAGGTAAAACAACTCTCGGCCTTCATATTATCGCCGAGGCTCAGAAGCAGGATGGTATAGCGGCTTTTATAGATGCTGAACATGCTCTCGATCCCCGCTATGCAGAAAACTTAGGAGTCAAAATCGATGACCTTTTGATCTCCCAGCCTGATAATGGTGAAGAAGCTCTGGAAATAGCCGAAGCGCTTGTTCGCAGCAATGCAATAGATGTCATTGTGGTTGACTCCGTTGCTGCCCTGGTGCCCCAGGCTGAGCTGGAAGGAGAGATGGGAGATTCTCATGTGGGTTTACAGGCCCGTCTTATGTCCCAGGCCCTGCGCAAACTTTCCGGGGCAGTCAGCAAATCCAGGACTGCCATAGTATTTATCAATCAGATAAGGGAGAAGATCGGTGTTATGTTCGGCAATCCGGAGACCACTCCCGGAGGCAGGGCACTTAAGTTTTATTCTTCGGTGAGAATAGAGATAAGAAGATCTCAGACGATCAAAGAGGACAGCGAGATAATCGGCTCCCATGCTCGGGTCAAAGTCGTAAAGAACAAAGTTGCGGCTCCATTTAGAGAGGCTGAATTTGATATTATGTACGGTGAGGGCATCTCCCAGGAAGGCTGTGTGCTGGATATGGGAGTCGATATGGATATAATCGAAAGAGCAGGGGCCTGGTATTCCTATGGTGAGGTGCGTCTGGGACAGGGCCGGGAGAATTCCAAACAGTTTCTCAGTGAAAATCCGGAGGTCATGAGCGAGATCGAGGAAAAGATAAAGATGAAATCAGGCCTAAAGGAGAATGAGCTGGAAGCTGAAGAGGATGAAGTTAAGGAAGATGAGTGAAAAAGAGATAAAAGATAAAGCCCTCAAACTTCTCTCACGCCGAGAACATTCCCGATTGGAGCTCAGGCAGAAATTGCTCCGTCGGGATTTTAATTTTTCCGAAATTGAGCCTGTTCTGGACGAACTTGCTGAGAGAGGATTTATAGATGATGAGAGGTTTGCAGAAGAATGGATCCACAGCAGAAAAAACAGCAAACCCAGAGGCAGATTTCTGATAAGAGCCGAACTGAAAGAAAAAGGTGTAAGTTCTGAGATAATAGAGGATAAACTAAACTCCATGATATCCCGCTCTGAAGAAGTGGAGATGGCTGTCGAGCTTGCCCGCAAATGGTTAAGAGGTAAGGACAGAGATCAAAAAAACATTGAGAATAAACTTTCCAGATATCTATACCGAAAGGGTTTTAGCCGTGATATCATTAGAGATGTAACTTCTCATCTCTCATTATAATCTGCTCTGTCTTGACACTTGCGGGGAAAAGAGATAAAATGTTAACAGGCTCAGATGTGCAATGCACTGGTTTAATTCGATCTAAAGTATATATAATTATGGACACAATACTGGAGGTGGATAAAATTTATGAACTGCTGATCTGGGGAGTTTTTCGTTTTCTCCCTGTAATAGGATTAATAGTCGGTGTTATTGGCGGCTATTTTGTCCGAAAATATATTGCAGAGGCAAGAATTGAATCGGCAGAAAAAGAAGCGGAGAAGATCAAACAGGACGCCAAGCGTGAAGCTGAATCAACGAAAAAAGAAATCGTATTAGAGGCGAAAGAAGAAGCACACACTCTGAAAGAACAGGCAAATGAGGAGATAGGAGAGAGGCGGGCTGAACTTCAGAAGATGGAAAACCGCCTCGTGAATAAAGAGGACACTCTGGAGAAAAAAGAGGAAAAGCTGCAGACCAAGGAAAATAATCTGGAACAGTGGGAAAAACAGCTCACTCAGGAAGAAGAAGAGATAGATACGATTAAAAAAGAACAGAAGAGAAAATTAGAAGAGATAGCCGGAATGAACCAGGAAGAAGCGCGAAATTATCTTCTCTCCAAAAAGGAAGAGGAACTGGAACATGAATATGCCAAGAAGATAAATGAGAAAGAAGCGGAGCTGAGAGAAAATGCGGATAAGAAGGCCCGCGAGATAATCTCCATGGCCATTCAGCGCTGTGCAGCTGATCATGTTTCAGAGAACACCGTTTCAGTTGTCGATCTGCCCAGCGATGAGATGAAAGGCAGAATAATCGGCCGGGAAGGAAGAAATATCAGAGCTTTTGAGAGCCTGACCGGCGTTGATCTGATTATCGACGATACACCTGAAGCTGTTGTCATCTCAGGATTTGATCCCATGAGGCGGGAAGTGGCCAGAATAGCTCTGGAAAAGCTGATTGTCGATGGTCGTATCCATCCCGCCCGCATAGAAGAGATGGTGGAAAAAGCTGAAGATGAACTGGACAGCCACATCAAAGAGATCGGTGAAGAGGCCACCTTTGATACCGGTGTTCACGGTCTTCATGCTGAACTGATAAAATATCTGGGCCGGCTCAAATTCAGGACCAGCTATGGTCAGAATGTTCTCCAGCACGCTCTGGAGGTTTCCCAGCTGGCCGGGATTATGGCCTCTGAACTGGAAGCAGATGTAAATGTAGCTAAAAGAGCCGGACTGCTCCATGATATAGGGAAGGCAATAGATCATGAAGTTGATGGTCCACATGTGCATATAGGACTGGATATGCTTGAAAAATATGGCGAAAATAATGAAAAAGTTCTCCATGCTGTAGAAGCCCATCATGGTGACGCTGAATTTAAATCTGTGGAGGCCGTGCTGGTAGCAGCCGCTGATGCCATATCTGCCGCCAGGCCTGGAGCCAGGAAGGAGACGCTGGAATCCTATATTCAGCGTCTGGAGGAGCTTGAGGATCTGGGCAGATCCTTCAAAGGTGTTAAAAATTCGTATGCTATACAGGCCGGTCGGGAGATCAGAGTTATAGTAGAATCAGATCAGATAGATGATGCCAGAGCAAGCAAGATATCCAGGGATCTTTCTCAGAAGATAGAGTCAAACCTGGACTATCCCGGACAGATTAAGGTGGTTGTAATAAGGGAACGCAGAGCTGTAGAATACGCCAATTAACAGTTCCAGATCGATAGTTAAAGGGGCTCTATACCGGAGTCCCTTTCTTTTTTATTTAACTAAATATATCAGGGTGGTCATAAAATGGATTTTCTTTTACTCGGAGATATTGTCGGAAGAGCAGGCCGAAGAGCTGTGAGAAAGTATCTTGATGATCTCATAGATAAATATGATATAGATTTTGTTATTGCCAACGGAGAAAACGCTGCGGGAGGCTTTGGCATAACTGAAGATGTGGCTGAAGAGCTTTTTGAGTATGGTATAGACTGCCTCACGATGGGCAATCATACCTGGAAAAATAAAAATATATATAAGTTTATTGATGACGAGCCCAGGCTGATCAGACCCCTTAATTTTGCCCCTGGAATACCCGGGCGAGGTGTGAGCTCTTTTCTTAAAAATGGACGCCGGGTGGTGGTTGTGAATTTAATAGGTCAGGTATTTATGCAGGCTCATGATTCACCCTTCCGGGTTATTGAGAAAAACATAAAATCCATGCGCATGGAAGCTGATGCACTATTGATTGATTTTCATGCCGAGGCCACCGGGGAAAAACTGGCAATGGCCAGATTTTTGGATGGCAGAGCAGACTGCGTCTTTGGCACCCATACACATGTGCAGACCAGTGATGAGCAGATATTACCGGAAGGAACTGCTTATATCACCGATCTGGGGCTTACAGGTGCTGTTAATTCTATACTGGGCATGAAGCCCAAAGAGATCATAAAGAAACATCTGACAGGACTGCCGACTAAATTTAAAGTTGGCACAGGTGCTGTGAAAATTGAGGGTGCAGTATACCGGCAGAAGGAAGATGAAATATTTTCCTTCAGAGTCTGCGAAAATCCTGAAACAGAAACGGCGGATGTTTAAAAGATGCCAGCTGATCTTCATGTTCATACCAGAGCTTCCGACGGCAGGCTCACTGCGGAGGAGGTCGTAAATAAGGCTCAGGATAAAGGATTCACAGTCATATCTGTCACCGACCATGATACGGTTTCAGGTGTAAAATCCGCACTGGACTCTGACAGTTCTGAAGCGATAGAGATTATACCCGGGGTCGAGATTAATACAGAGTTCATGGGGGAAGATGTCCATATTTTAGGCTATTTTATTGATATTCAAAGTGAGATTCTGTTAAAAACCCTGACAGAAATAGCTGAAAGCAGGAAGAAAAGAGCGAAAAAAATTATTAAAAATATGCAGCAGGACGGTATTGAAGTTGAATTTGGAGAACTTCAGGAGATAGTAACCGGAGATATTTACAGCCGCTCACATATTGCTGAGCTGCTCAGTGAAAAGAGCATAGTAAGCGATTATGAAGCGGCCTTTGAGGGATATATAAATAAAGAATCACCCTACTATGTTGGCAGATATTATATCTCCGTGGAGAAAGCAATATCTGTCATTAAAGAAGCTGGAGGATTGACCGTTCTTGCTCATCCCGGCAAAATTATAAATCGTGATGATGTGGTGATGAGATTGATCGAAATGGGAGTTGATGGTCTGGAAGTTTATTATCCAGAGCATTCCAGCAGCGTGACTGCAAAACTAAGATCACAGGCCCAAAAAAATGATCTTCTTATTACAGGTGGTTCGGATTATCACGGTCTGGATAAGAGGAAAAAAAATAAACTGGAAAGTGTGAAACTCAGAGATGAGTATATTTCAGATATGAAAAACAGATTATAAACGGCAAATTTTTAAACTCTGTTCAATTTGAATATGGCGGCTATCGCTATGCTTGACATGAAAATTGTTGTTTGTTAAACTGATTTTTAGAAGTTTATATTTAACTATGTTCGATAAATTTTACCAGCTTGTGTTACAAATATAACGATATATTCATTTGGTCGTCTATAACCTGTTTTTTTGTCTGAAAAGTTAATTATAAGAATCACATTATATTTATTTTTCGGAGGTGTGGCAACAAAGTGGAAGATTTGAAAAAGTTCCCTATTGGAGGAGTGCATCTGCCTGAAGAAAAACACCTGACAACGGATTCCCCCATAGAAGATATGGCCCTTCCAGATCAGGTAACAATTCCTCTGCAGATGCATATTGGCGCCCCATGTAACCCCGTTGTATCTGAGGGCGATGAGGTTAAAAGAGGTCAGCTTATTGCCCAAAATGAAGAGGCACTCTCGGCCCGAATTCATGCCAGTATATCGGGAGTTTATCGGGGAATAGTATCTCGCCCGGGGCCTGATGGTTCCATGATAGACTGCATGTTGATTGAAAACGAAGGCCAGGATAATGAAGAGAAGTTTTTAGAGCCTTCTTACGTGAAAGAGGATCTGGATGCGGATAAAATAGTTGAAAGGGTGAGAGAAGCCGGGATTGTAGGGCTGGGAGGAGCCTGTTTTCCCACCCATGTGAAGCTGTCCCCTCCGGAGGATAAACCTATTGATACGGTAATAATTAACGGAGCAGAATGTGAACCCTATCTGACAGTCGATGACAGGCTGATGAGGGAGAAGACAGAACTGCTCTTTGAAGGTCTTAATATGATCATGAAAGCAAGTGGAGCAGAAAAAGGAATTGTATCGAGTGAGATAAACAAGCCCAAAGCTGTGGAGGCGATCAGAGAGGAAGCCGAAAACTGGGATAACTTAAGCGGTGTTCCTCTCGATACAAGATACCCCCACGGTGCGGAAAAACATCTTATAAAAGCCGTTCTGAACAGGGAGGTTCCCAGACGTGGTCTGCCTATGGATGTAGGTGTGATTGTGAACAACGTTCAGACCACCACCAAAATTGCTGAAGCTCTTTACAGGGGACGAACCCTAATAGACAGAGTTTTAACGATCAGTGGTAGAGCTTTAAAAGAACAGAAAAATCTGCTGGTACCGATAGGAGCATCTATAGGTGACGCTGTTGAGTTCTGCGGTGGCATCGCCCGTGAGGATTATTATACAATAATCGGAGGTCCGATGACCGGTAAAAGAGTTGATAATATGGACGTGCCGGTAGGGAAAGGCACTTCGGGTGTGGTGCTGCTATCGGAAGAAGAATACAGTGATCCCGAAACGAGGGTCTGCATAAAATGCGGCAAGTGCGTTGATGTCTGCCCCATGTATCTGCCGCCCAACAGGATTACAGCTTTTGTAAACAATGATATGTATGAAGAGGCTGAGATTGCGGGTTTGGATGACTGTATTGAATGCGGAGCCTGTGCTTTTGTCTGCCCATCAAAAAGACCACTTCTGCGCTGGATCCAGCAGGGCAAAGCTGCTGCAGATAGTTAACTTAACAATTTAAAATTAAATTCTACACCGGTACCTTTAGGTTAAAATTTCGGAGGTGAAATGTTTTGGCAAACTCTTTTGAGATGTCAGGCCCACACATAAGACAGCTCGATTCTATAGAAAAAACGATGTGGAATGTGGTCCTGGCATTAATTCCAGCAATATTTATGGCTGTGTATCTATTTGGCACTTATGCACTATATCTCGTTGCTGCAACAATGATAACCTGTATGCTGGTAGAGATTCCTTTCAATAAAGATTTAAGCGGCCGCCAGAGATTTCTCGGTGATGGCAGTGCGGCCGTTACAGGTGTAATACTGGGACTTTCCCTGCCTCCTATAGCTCCATGGTGGGTCCCGATTGTCGGTGGAGCAGCTGCTATTCTCGTGGGCAAACAGCTATTTGGAGGGCTGGGTAATAATATTTTCAATCCCGCCCTGGTGGGAAGAGCAATATTATCTATCTCCTGGACTGTTTACATGACACAGTGGGTTACACCTTTTGACGGGGTAAGCACCAGCACCCCTCTGGCCACACCCGGAGCTGATACTCCCCTCTGGGATCTATTTGTCGGTACAGTTCCCGGCAGCATAGGTGAAACATCTGCTCTGGCCCTATTGATAGGTGCAGCATATTTATATTATAAAGGCTATCTTGATCTGAGAATTTCTATACCATATGTGGTCGCAGCCGCTGTGACTGCCTTTGCTCTTGGAATTAATCCTATATATTCTATACTGGCCGGCTCACTTATAATAGGTGCTTTCTTCATAGCCACTGATATGGTTTCCTCCCCGGCCACGAGAAGCGGCAGGATCGTATACGGTGTTGGCTGCGGAGTTTTGACCATAGTCATCCGTTCCTTTACCGGCTATCCGGAAGGTGTCACATTTGCCATACTGCTGATGAACGGTTTTTCTCATCTTTTTGATACACTTTTTGAGGGATATATATTTGGCCAGATTCACATTAAAAAGCGAAGAATTATGCAGGTAGGTGTAGTTCTGCTCTCCACATTTATCTTTGCCGCTATCGCTTTCGGAGGATTTCAGGTGACTGAAAGAGAATTCCTCCAGCCCCAGCATCGTGTGTTCAATCAGCATATGCACGAATTTTTCCCCCATGCTGATGGATTTAATATGCTGGAAGAGCTGCACGGTGATAGAATGCTGGCCGAGGTAAGACAGGGTGACCGCAGAGTTGGTTTTCTGGCTTTTACCCATAGAATTGGTTATGATGGCAAAATAGAGAATATGGTTGCTATAAATCCTGATGGGGAAGTTATCGGCAGCAAAATCATCGATCACAATGAAAGCGCGACACTGGGAGCACAGATAGAGAGGGAGGATTTCCTGGCCCAGTTTGTAGGCCTTAGATATGAGGATATGAATCCTTCCTTTGGGGCCGGGGATTTCAATCTGGACACGATCACAAATGCCACGCTCTCTTCTATAGCCGTAGCTCAGACGGTTGAAACTTCACTTGAACTTGTCAACAGACAGCTTGAAGGCAACCGCTTTGATTACTTCAACCTGCCCACCGGAAGATATCGAGGGACCGGAACAGGCTGGGGCGGTGAGATGGAAGCAGAGGTTGTAATTGAAGATGGATTTTTGAGAGATATAAATGTCTTGAGGCATAATGAGACCCCTCACAAGGCCAGAAGCGCCTTTGAAAGGCTGAAGTCCAATATAATCAGCGCACAGAGCACAGATGTAGATGTGATATCAGGATCTACACTGAGCAGCAACGGTCTGCTGGAGGCCATCGATGATGCCCTTGCTTCCAGAAGGGTGGAGATTATGGAGACCGATTTCTCACAGCTTGAAGATGGCAGATATATGGGAACAGCTCCAGGTTATATAGATGATATAGAAGTCGAAATTGAAATTATCGACGGTGAGATTGTAGATATCGATGTGCTCCATCATCAGGAGACTACCTACCTTGCTGAGCCTGCTCTGGAAAGATTGAAAAACAGAGTTATCTCAGAACAGAGTGTAGAGGTCGAGATGGTATCTGGTGCTACACTGACCAGCCGGGGTTTTCTGGCAGCTGTTTCTGATGCCGGTACTGTAGAAGAACCCTTTGCGGTTCCTGATGAAGATGGAACCTATACCGGTATAGCTGAGGGCTATCAGGGTGATATTGAACTCGATGTAGTAGTTGAGGATGGAGAAATAGTTGATATAATTGTGACTGATCATGCTGAGACAGATGATATTGCTGAACCGGCTTTCGAAGATCTGAAAGAACGCGTGCTGGAACAGCAATCTATTGATGTTGATATAGTAACAGGTGCTACCTTCTCCAGTGAAGGTTATCTGCAGGCGATTGAAAATGCTTTTGCAGAGGTGACACCAGAATATGAAGATGGTGTCTATACTGCAACTGGCCAGGGATATCAGAGTGATATTGAAATTGAAGTTACCATAAGTGATGGGGAAATATCTGAAATAGAAGTTCTATCACATGAAGAAACAGTAGAAATTGCCGATCCAGCTTTCGAGGATCTGGAAGAAGCCGTAATTGAAGCTCAAAGTGCTGATGTTGATACCGTAAGCGGTGCGACCGGCACAAGTGAAGGGTATCTGGAAGCACTGGCCCAGATTCTGGATGAAGCCAGTCCTGATGAACCCGATGAAGTAGAAGAAGTTGAAGAAGAACTAGAGGATGGTGAGTATACCGGCACAGGAGAAGGGTACAATGATGATATAGAGGTCGAGGTAACGATTGAAGGTGGAGAAATATCAGCTGTGGAGGTCTTAAGTCACGCCGAAACTGAAGATATAGCAGAGCCTGCCTTTGAAGATCTCGAACAGGCCGTGATAGATACACAGAGCACAGATGTTGATACGATATCCGGTGCCACAGGCTCCAGTGAGGGCTATCTGGCCGCAGTGGATGAAGCGCTGGAAGCTGCTGAAACAGACGAAGAGGTCGAAGATGAACCGGAAGAGGAGCCGGAGGTTGAAGATGAACCGGAGGAAGAGCCAGAAGCTGAAGTATTCACCGGCACAGGCGAAGGCTATAATGACGATATAGAGGTCGAGATCACGGTTGAAGATGGTGAGATCACGGCAATAGAGGTCTTAAGTCACGAGGAGACTGAAGATATAGCAGAGCCTGCCTTTGAAGATCTCGAACAGGCTGTGATAGATACACAGAGCACAGATGTAGATACGATATCCGGTGCCACAGGCTCCAGTGAGGGTTATCTGGCCGCGGTGGATGAAGCGCTGGAAGCTGTTGAAACAGATGAAGAGGTTGAGGATGAAATCCCAGAAATTCCCGAACCCGAAATTGAGCTTGCCGATGGAATATTTTCTGGTGAAGCCGAAGGATATAATGATGAAATTGTGGTCGATGTAGTTATCGAAAACGGGCTTATTGTGGGTATCGATGTCGTGGAACATGATGAAACACCTGATATAGCGGAACCTGCCTTTGAAGAGATGAAGGATCGAGTGGTCGGCGCTCAGAGTACTGAAGTCGATGCAGTCACTGAAGCTACTGGTTCCAGTGAGGGCTTTTTGCGGGCTGTGAATGTTGCTATAACAAGCTCAAATGAAAAGGCTGAAGAAGAACCGGACGAACCAGCCGCAATTTATGAACCCGGGAGTTACACAGCTTCTGCAGAAGGTTATAATGATATGATTGAGGTTGAGGTTACTGTGGATGAACAGGAGATCACGGCAATAGAGGTCTTAAGTCACGAGGAGACTGAAGATATAGCAGAGCCTGCCTTTGAAGATCTGGAGCAGGCCGTGATAGATACACAGAGCACAGATGTAGATGCGATATCCGGTGCNACAGGTTCCAGTGAGGGCTATCTGGCCGCGGTGGATGAAGCGCTGGAGGCNGCTGAAACAGATGAAGAGGTCGAAGATGAACCGGAAGAGGAGCCGGAGGAAGAGGCCGAAATTGAAGTATTCACCGGCACAGGTGAAGGCTATAATGACGATATAGAGGTCGAGATCACGGTTGAAGATGGTGAGATTACCTCAATAGAAGTTCTCAGCCACGAGGAGACTGAAGATATAGCAGAGCCTGCCTTTGAAGATCTGGAGCAGGCCGTGATAGATACACAGAGCACAGATGTAGATACGATATCCGGTGCCACAGGTTCCAGTGAGGGCTATCTGGCCGCGGTGGATGAAGCGCTGGAGGCCGCTGAAACAGATGAAGAGGTCGAAGATGAACCGGAGGAAGAGGCCGAAACTGAAGCATTTACCGGCACAGGTGAAGGCTATAGTGGTGAAATTGAGGTCGAAATAACCTTTTTAGATGATGAGATAACATCAATAGAGGTTTTAAGCCACGAAGATTCAGATGATATAGCTGAACCAGCATTTTCAGACCTGGAAGAAGCCATAATTGAATCTCAGAGCAAAGATGTAGATACAATTTCGGGAGCTACCGGCTCATCCCGGGGATATCTTGAAGCTGTAAGAGAGGCAATTGAGAAAGCCGGTCTGGAAGAGAAATTTATTTCAGCACCTGAAGTCGAAGATGAATTTGTATTATATGATGGAAAATACAGGGGTTCCGGCGAGGGTTATCGTGGTGATGTAGAAGTGGAAATTAAGGTGGAAGATAAAACGATAACCGCCATAGAAGTTCTGAGCCATAATGACTCCGAAGATATAGCAGAACCAGCCTTTGAAGATCTCGAGCAGGCCGTGATAGATACACAGAGCACCGATGTAGATACGATATCCGGGGCCACAGGCTCCAGTGAGGGTTATCTTGAGGCCGTGAAGGATGCAGTGGAAAAAGCCGGACAATATCCGGATGCTGCTGATCTTTACCTGGAAGATGGCTTATTTTCCGGTACAGGTGAGGGGTATAGCGGTGATATAGAGGTGGAGTTAACAGTTGAAGAAGGGGAGATAAAAGGCGTAGAAGTCCTCAGTCACGAAGACTCAGAGGATATAGCTGAACCTGCTTTTGAAGATCTAGAGCAGGCTATAATAGAGGACCAGAGCACGGACGTTGACGCGGTATCTGGAGCTACAGGGTCTTCACGGGGATATCTGGAAGCTGTAGATGAAGCTTTATCACGATCTTTGGTGGAAATACCTGAAGAAGAACCGGAAGTAAGTTTGGATGACGGAACATTTACCGGTGTTGGTGAGGGATACAGTGATGATATTGAAATAGAGCTGGTTATAACAGAAGGCAAAATCTCCTCAATAGAAGTTTTAAACCACGAAGATTCTCCGGATATAGCTGAACCTGCTTTTGAAGATTTAACAGAAAATATTATCCGTCATCAATCTGCTCATGTGGATGTCATTTCAGGTGCAACAGGTTCCAGCCAGGGATTTTTGGCGGCAGTAGTAGATGCTATAGAGAAAGCTGAAAACTAATTGGCTATGAGAGAGGGTGATGAAAAACATGGAAAAATTCAATAACATGTTCGAACAGGTAGTCCTGCTGGGAATTATCCCTATACTGGGAGGCAGCAGAAATTTAACCACAGCTGTTATTACAACTGTGATTCTGATTTTAACTGCCATTGTTTTAAGATTGTTATCCAGACTTCTAAATCAGGATTCTCTGGCAGGAGCGCACTGGGTTTTATTTCTGGCAGTAGGAATATCCCTTTCGTATATTGCATATCTTTTCTCCGCCTTTCTGTATCCCCAGGTCTATCAACATTCGGGTATGTATCTGCTTTTGATTGGAATTTCTCCACTGACCTATTATGGCTGTAAGCTAAATGTTTCTTTTGCTGATCTCTGGAAAAGATTTAATATCTTCTTTTTGACGATTGTTGCTGTGAGCTTTTTCAGGGAACTCATCGGCTTTGGTTCAATATTGGGTAGGTCTTTTTTTGAAGTTGGATTTGCTCCGCTCAGTTCTTTTCAGGGTGCACCTGGAGCTTTTATAATTCTGGGCACCATCTGGTTGATTTTTCGCTGGATCATATCTGCCAATCTGCTAAATGAAAGTATGCTAAAGATAGAGGAGGGGACTGAAATTGAGTGAATTAATGGGTGTTTTCCTGGAGAATATCGTTCCACAGAATATGGTCCTGATTTATTTTCTCGGAGTGCTTTTGTCTATCGCCGAGACCGAAGGTGTTAGGACAACACTTTTCAAAGGAGTTAAATATTCTCTGGGTTTATTCTTTGCTGTTATAATAGGTGTGATTGTGGCCGAATCCCTTCCTCTGGCCCTGGAATTTTTACATCCCTGGATTTTTCTCCTGACAGCGCTGGGAGCAGTTTTTATCTTTCAGCTCATAGGGGATCTAAAGGGGGAATTTTATGGAATACCCAGGCTCTTTCTACCTCTCGTCCCTATTGTTGGTGTGCAATATCTGCTGATGGATAGAGGACTCAGTTTTGATGTGATGGTAATTTCTGCTCTGGCCAACTCCATTGGATTTTATCTGGGTTTTATCCTTACAGGAACAATAAAAGAACAGATAATGATTTCGGAGACGGATGATATATACAAATTTGCCCCGGCACTTTTAATCAGTCTGGGTGTTTTGAGCATGGCAGTCATGGGGTTTGGCTTTCTGTATTGATAATATAACCGCCTTGGATCAATCGAGAGGCCGGATAATTCTCAAACTTTGGTCATGAATAAAAAGGAATCTGATGTTTTTTGTAGAAGGTTAATTAATGTGATATAGTAAGAAGAAAGCAAGGAGAAAGTGCAATTTTATAAAGCTTAAGGAAGAGGAGTGGTGAAGTTTGCAGCAAATCTGGAATATTATTTCACTTGGTGGTCCTACGGCAATTCCACTGTTGATTGCATCTATCTTCAGTCTGGCGGTAATTATTGAAAAAACCATATTCTTTGCCCGCAACAAGCAGAATAATCGCAATTTGATCAAGAAGGTTGAAATGGTGCTGGATGAAGACGACACTATGTCGGCATACAGTCAATTAAAAGGGGAAAAAGGCCCAAATGTAAAGCTATTATCTACGGCTCTTTCAAATCTAGAAGAAGATCCGGAGAGGATTAGGGAAGCACTTCAGGTCACAGGCAAGAATGAAATCAGGAAGATGGAAAAACACCTGCAAATTCTTGATGTCATTGCCATGATTGCTCCATTGCTCGGTCTTTTAGGAACAGTACTGGGAATTATCAGCAGCTTTAATATTCTGGGTGCAACTGCCGGGGTTGGAGATCCCACTCAGATAAGTGCTGGGATTGCAGCAGCTTTGATAAGTACGGCTATTGGCCTTATCATAGCTATTCCCACAGCGATATTTTATTCCTATTTTTCCAATATAGTGGAGAGAAGAGCACATCAGTTAAACGAGAGTATCGTGGAGATTATGGATATTGTTAACGGCAGAGGTGAAGAGTATGAAAAAAATGTTAAACACATCTCTTGACAAAAAGAGCAAGATTAACATACTGCCACTTGTCGATGTTATCTTTTTCCTGCTTGTATTTTTCATGCTGTTCACCTCTTTTCGTACAGCTCCTGAAGGCCTGGATTTACAGCTTCCTGCTGCAGAGACGGCTACTGAACAACAGGAAGAAAATGTGGTGATCAATATCGATGAGAATGGAGAATATTCTATGGATGGGGATATACTTTCACTTGACGAGATCATGGTTGAGGTGCAGAACATCGATCAGGAAGAGGAAAATCTCGTTGTTATTATCAATGCTGATGAGAATGCACGCTATCAGCATATTGTTCAGGTTATGGACGGTTTACGTCAGGAGGGAATCTATAACTTAGCTTTAGCAGCTGAGAGAGAATCTTAATGTGGAGAGATTGGCATGAATAATAATCAAAAGGACAGATTAATATTTTACATCATAGTTTCCTTGGTTATACACCTGGGTTTATTTTATTTTGTGCCCTGGGGAGGTTTTGCAACCGGGCTAAATCCAGAGGGGAGAACCATGGCTGATTTTGAGTTCATTCAGGTCGTGGATTTTGAAGAATTGCCTGAGGAAGGCATAGAAGTCGAGGAGGAGACCGTAGAACACGAGCCTGCAGAACCCGAAGAAGAGGATTTAACAGAGGATACAGAGCCTGATCCTGAACCCGGGCCTGAAACTGAAGTTGATGAACCAGAACCTGAACCAGAAGAAGAAGTATTAGAGGAACCAGAGGAAGAAGATATAGAAGAGGAAGTGGATGAAGAGCCTGAAACTGAGGAAGAAGTTATAACAGCGGAAGAATCTGAATCTGAAATAGAAGCTCCTGAAGAGATCGAAGAGGAAGAAGCAGAAGAAACTTCACCGGAAGAAGAAACAGAAGCTTTGCAGGAAGAGGAAGCTGATGCTGAAAGCGATGAACAAGAGGCTGAAGAGATAGAAGCAGAGGACGAGGCAGACGAAGCTCAGGCTGATGCCGGTGACGAAGTTGAGGAAGCCCCACCTTCTGCCGGTGAAATGGTTTTGAGCTCACAGCTTCCTGTATATCCTAAATATTCAGTTGGACCGGAAGAGACCGGAGAAGTTACACTATCCGCACGTGTAGATATCGATGGCGAGATTATTGAAGTAGAGATTATTGACAGTTCCGATGTGGAACCAATGGATCAAAATGCAAAAAATACAATTGAACATGGCTGGGATTTTAATTCATATTCTAGTCCCTATACAATGGAGATTATGGTCAGCTATGAGCTTGATGAAAGAGGGGACCCTGTAATCGATTATGAACTGATTGAGCTGGTACTTGATTAATTTTCTGAAAGAGGTGGTCGGTTAATGCCTGCTAAGAGAAATAGATTAATTTCAGTGGTTATTTTTTCCTTTTTTATTTTAATAACGGTATTCTCTTTTTCTTTCATTGCATCAGGCTCTGAACTGGAAGAAACGATAGATGATCACGGCAATTTGAGACTGTTAAATGAATATATAGCTATCGTAGTCAATACCGAGGAAAATGCCAGAAGCAGATTTGCAGTTGAGACTACAGGTGGAGATCCGGGCAGAGAAGAGGACGAAGATATGCCTCTTATCTATGGTCGTCCCATTCCCTGGACTTCCTATACTACTTTTAGAATTGATGGAGAAAATTACGCTTTTGGAGGCGAAACTGATAGAAGAGCCGGCGGAGAGGCAAACTATGGTGAAGAACTTAGAGAACCAGAGGTTCAGGATGGAGCGATAGTTTCAAAATATGAACTCAATGAACTGGAGATAGAACAAAACTTAGAGATCGTACAGAGCACCACTACAGGTCTTTATGATACGGCAAAAATAGAATACAGTGTGACAAATACAGGAGATGAGCCGAAAGAGATAGGAACCAGAATAATGCTTGATACAATGCTGGGAGAGGTTGACGGATCCCCCTTTAGAGTGGAAGAAGAGTCTATTACTACAGATACCAGGATGACACAAGATGAGCTTCCTAATTTTTATCAATCTTTTGATAGGCTCACCGACCCCCAGATAACATCCCAGGGTGGGTTCATAGGAGAGGATATTGATACTCCTGACAGAGTATATATGTCTAACTGGGGAAGTCTGGCTGATGGCCCCTGGGATTTTAATTTTGAACCAGGCAGAGAATTTTTGAGAGAGGGTGAATTTGAAACTGACAGCGCTATTGCACTTTACTGGGATCCTGAGACCATAGAGCCGGGTGAAACTGTAACTTATGCCACCTCGTATGGTCTGGGCGGAATAACTATGGTTCCGGGAATGCTATCTCTGGGTATTAGTGCCCCTACTGAATTTTCTTTTTCTCCCACAACCCCTGAGCTGCCTGTGGTAGCTTATATTGAAAACACTACGGATATCACAGCTGAGAATGTCACAGTTTCCATAGATCTGCCGGATTATCTGGAAGCCGAGGAACCCACACGTGAAATCGGTGACCTGGAAGCAGGGGAAGTGGCTCAAATAAATTATTATGCCAGCGCTTTAACCGAAGATCTGCCCGGCAGGACAACATTTGAGATAAGTGCTGAGGCTGAAAATACCGATACCAATATTGCGGACAGGGAGATAGATCTGATTGCTCCAGCTCAGCTGGAAACCGATCTTTCCCTGGTGGAAGATATCTCATTTGAAGATGGAAAATTAAGACCGCTTCCATTCCAAATGAGGCTTGAAATTGAAAATGTGGGTGAAAAACCCTTTGAGGATTTCGAAAGTGAATTGATTGTTCCGCCAGGAATCGATCTTGCCAGCTACGAGAGGGCAGAAAAGATGAGCTCCAGGATCGAACCAGGTGAAAATATCAGTATTAATTGGAGTCTCATTCCCCATGATGTAGAGGGAACCTTTCCTTTTGCCGTACAGATCAGCGGTCATGGAGGTTTTTCTGAAACGAAGAGGGAATCGATTGAGATACCTCCCACCTCTCCCTCGATATATTATGAAGTTAAGAGATCCAATTCTGAGAGCAGAATACTTACAGTAGATGTAAAAGCGGCTAATCTAGATGATAGTATTGAGAGTATTGAGTTTAAACTGGGCTACAATGAAGAAATTGTCAACCATGTATTTTCCAGCAGGGGAACTTATTTTGTCAGAGATGACAGACTGATGGCCTGGGATGGCCCGAAAGATATAACCGAAGAATATATCAGCTTTGAAGAACAGCTGCCCGATGGTCTTAACCAGGGTGGTCTGGCCAGAATGAGATTTAAAATAGAGGCAGATGATTCTGAAGAACTGCAGAATATGGAGGATTTGGAGAACTTAATAGATGAATTTGAAATTCTTGAAGCAAGCATATTTGATGAAGATGGATCAGAAGATGATAATTTGCTGATCAAATAAATAATAAAACAGAGCAAATTTAATTAATAATTTATTTAGGGGGATGGATGACAAGTGAAGAGACTTCTATTGATCTTTACACTGGCAGCTTTTGTCATTACCACAAGTTTAGCGCCTGCAGGTGCTCTAGAGATTGAAGATGTGCCCGAGGATCACTGGGCTTATGAGAGTGTAGCTGAACTGGTGGATAGAGGTTACATGTCTTTATATGATGATGATACATTTGCCGGAACTAACAGGGTTACAAGATTTGAATTAGCAGAAACTCTGGCAAAAATGCTGGAAGACCTTGAAGAAGGTCAGCTGGAGATGGAAGAAGAAGATCTTGACCTGCTGCGGGAACTGTCGGTAGAATTTAGAGATGAACTGGTAGAACTGGCCGGTGACATGGATATGTTCCAGGAACGCATCGAAGAACTGGAAGAAGAAAGCCTGGTTTATGGTGAAGATATGGCAGAGATGTATGAGGACATGTCAGATATGGAAAAAGAAATAAATGAAATAATCGATGAGATTGCAGAAATGAGAGCTCAATCTGAGAGACTGGATGAATTTGAAGATAGAATTGAGGTTCTGCAGGAAGATATGGATCTTTCGGAGGAACGACTGGATGATATGGATGAAAGATTAGAGGATGATCCGGAAATAGAGGATATTGAGATGTTTGACGAGAGAATGGACGATTTTGATGATAGGCTCTCAATGCTGGAAGAACAGCATGCAGAAAATCAGGAGGAGATCGAGGAACTTGACAGACAGAGAAGCAATCATCTTCTCTATATAGGTGCCATCGGTCTAATATCGATGATATCACTTATACAATAAGGTTTGAGGCGAAAATGGGGGGTAGCCGCATCATGAAGAACACTGGATTCTCAGGTTTAAAAATTATAATCTTTCTGCTTTCCTTTCTACTAATTGCAAGTTTAATCGGCTATTTCCCTCGACATTATTCCAACTCTTTAAATAATTCTGCTCAGGCTTCCAGTTTTGAGGGGGAAGATGTCTTAAAGGGTGTCGGTATAGCAGTGGCAGTTATAGCCGCTGCACAACTATTTTTAGGCGAAAGACCGGGTGATGAGGCAGATGTCCCGGAAGATAGTCTGATAGTAGAAGATGAGAGTACAGAAAGATTTGAAGAGGCTCTTTCCGGAGATCGATTGAAGGAAAAAGAAAATGTTTTTGAGCTAATACAGGATGATAAAAGAAAAGAAAATATGAAGGAAGTCATTGAGAAAAAGAATATAGATGAAGCTGAAATAGATATGCTTGCCCATTTGATACACGGAGAAGCCAGGGGTGAACCATTCGAAGGCCAGATTGCTGTAGCAGGGGTTGTATTGAATAGAAAAGAATCATCACAATTTCCTGATACTATAACCGGAGTTATCTATCAGGATGAACAGTTTACGGCTCTTGAAGATGGACAATTTCATAAAACACCTGATAGAACCTCTTATGAAGCTGTTTTTGAAGCTCTGGAAGGTGAAGATCCCAGTAAGGGGGCTTATTACTTTTACAATCCACTAACAGCGGATAATCTGGACTGGTTTCGAACACTGGAAGAAGTAAATAGAATAGGTAATCATATATTTGCCGTAAAACCATGAATTATTACATAAAATAGGTGAATAATTGAGATAGAAGATATATGATATTTTTCTTTAATTAATTGCGTAAAATATAAATTTTACGCAATATAGTAGAATTTATAATTTAGGTAAGAAATAAAATTTTTATTACCTTGCGGATGAGAACTCCTGTTTGCCCAATTTAATTCTTTGTGCTATAATGATAGAGAATCGATATCGAAATTTTTAATAGGTGATAAATAATAAACTGAGAAATATCTTTTCTGTATCTTCGGGGAGGGAATTATATTGGAAGATCTTACTGACAGGCAGAAAAGTATCTTTCGTTATATCAAGAAAGAAATCGCCGCTAAAGGCTATCCACCTTCAGTCCGAGAAATCGGTGAAGCTGTGGGCCTGAAATCTCCTGCCTCTGTTCACAGCCATCTTAAAACCCTGGAAAATAAAGGTTATCTGCGCAGAGATCCGGAAAAGCCCCGGGCTATAGAAGTGCTTAAGTTTAAGGACAGTAAAATTTCATCGGCTCCCGGAAATGAAAATAACAGCCGGGAAATTATTGAGGTTCCCATCCTGGGAAGAGTTACTGCAGGTGTTCCCATATTCTCCGAGGAAAATATCGAGGATTTCTTCCCCCTCCCCCTGGATTACTTTAACCCGGGGAACAGAGATGTTTTTATGCTTGAGGTTAAGGGAAATAGCATGATAAATGCCGGTATTAACAGTGGAGATTATGTAGTCGCCGTTCAGCAGGAAGTAGCTGAAAATGGCGATATCGTCATTGCTCTTCTGGAAAATGAAACCACCGTCAAAAGATATTTT
>SL_8KL_010_SEDDRAFT_10001097_pt1 | contig 23452 bp, 16 predicted proteins | sample SodLakKL_010_SED_4_FD_11160 | JGI IMG/M metagenome (IMG submission 11160) | reverse complement strand
GCGCCGCAGCTTGGCGTAACCATCAACTGCTCTTCCAATAACCGGCGTTCCACGCCATGCGAAACCAATGTGTCTATGCCCTCTCTCAATTTAGCCATGAGCGACTCCGAATTTTCTTCCTCAATTTCCGGCGAAGTAGGTACCAGTCCCCAGGAGAGAATGCCCCCTCTTTGCAGAAAACCTTTCAATTGAGCAGTGTAGACAAGCATAGAGGAAAAGTAGCTATACGCATCAAAATTAACTACATCTACAGGCAGATCAAACAGTAAAGACCAGTCTACCCCGGCACAACAGTGCACACCGGAAATCCCCCCGGCATTTTTTATTCCGTTCACCATCTCCTGTATGCTCTGCTGGATAAACTCCCTGCTTAAGCCAACATAAGTGGAAGTTCCATAGCCATAAATGGCAGGATCATCAATAAATATCAGGACCGGTTTTTGGAAAACAGCCAATCTCTGTAGTTGCCAGCAAGATTGGTAAGTAAGGGTTTTAACCAGTATTTCCCGCAGCTGATCATTATAAAAAGCGGCACTTCCGGCAGGGTCTGTTACCTGTAAGCCTACTACCAAAGGCCCGCTTACTTGCCCCTTGATTACTTCTACTGCCGATGAGTCCCAGTTATCTTGCAAAAAAGCATAAAAACCTTCTGCCGTATCAGCGGGAAAAGCAAACATTTCACCAATGCCTGACTCTGAAAAATTGTTTTCTTCCACTTCTACCAGCGTTTCATAATAATTAAGCACCCGTTCATCCCAGTCGGGGGCATCTGTCCGAAAGTAAGGTTTCCCATCATCTTCCTCTTCTGAAGTAACTAACCCTGCCTGGACAAGGGGAGCCAGATACTGTCTCACAATGCCCTCCCGGGGATTTTTGCGGGGTAGTTGAGGCCAGTGGGGGATATGCTGCAGATTTTCTTTTATTAAATTTATGCCGTCGTCCACAGATTGATGGGGCAAGCTTCCAATGCCGGTAGCCCTCCGCATTAGTTTCGTCTGCAAAATAAGACCTCCCTTAGTTAAATATAAAGTTAGTTTTTTAGCTTCTTCAGATCAAAACCTGCTTATTTCTATCATAGGACTTGGTTTTAAGTTTTGCTAATTCCGGCAGCAATTCCAGGTTATAAGCCACCTTTTGATCTTTTCTACGATTCTTCTTTGAGCAAATTTATAATTTTGTTATTTTTAAAAACAGAAGGCATTTCTTTACAAAGCAGTCCATATTCAATACTGTCCACTAATGCCACCCAACTTGCTTCAATTATATTTGCGGAAACACCTACCGTACTCCAGGCTTTTTCATCGTTCGTTGACTCCAATAAAACCCTTACTTGAGCACCGGTGCCATCTCGCGCTTCCAAAACCCTCACTTTGTAGTCCACCAGCTTAATGTTCTTCATTTCCGGGTATACTTCCTCCATTGCCTTACGCAGCGCATTATCCAGGGCATTAACAGGACCGTTTCCTTCAGAGGCAGTGTGAATTTTCTTATCGCCCACAGAAACTTTAACGGTGGCTTCACAAAGAGCCTCTCCCTCTCCGTTTTTCTCCACAATAACCCTAAAGCCTTCTAACTTAAACAGGCTTCGGTATGCATTCATAACTTTCCAAACCATGAGCTCAAAGGAACCTTCTGCAGCTTCAAACTGGTACCCCTGGTGCTCCATTTCTTTAATCCTTTCCACAATCCTTTGGGTTTCAGGGGTTTCTTTTAAAAGATCAATATTATTTTGGCGGGCTTTGAAAAGAACACTACTTTTGCCCCCCAGTTCCGATATAAGTATTCGCCGGCGGTTTCCAATTAATTCAGGCTTAAGGTGCTCATAAGTTTCAGGAGCTTTGCTAACTGCGTCTACATGTACTCCTCCCTTGTGGGCAAAAGCATTAAAGCCTACATAAGGCTGATCTTCAGAAGGCACCATATTACATAATTCCGCCACATGATGAGAAATGTCAGTTAGTTTTTTTAGCTTGCTCTTGGAAAGCACATTCATTTTAAGTTTAAACTTTAGGGTGGGGATGATAGTGCATAAATTAGCATTGCCGCATCTTTCCCCATAGCCGTTGATAGTGCCCTGCACATGCCTTATTCCCTCACGCACTGCCACGGTAGAATTAGCTACGGCCATTCCCCCGTCATTATGAACATGAATTCCCAAAGGAGCGGTGGTTACTTTTTTGACCTCTTTAATAATACTCTGTATTTCCCAGGGCATAACTCCCCCATTGGTATCGCAAAGCACCAGGAGATCGGCACCATTGTCTGCAGCCACTTTAAGGGTTTCCAGGGCATATTCGGCATTGTGTTTGTAACCATCAAAAAAATGCTCGGCGTCAAATAATACCCTTTTGTCCAGTTCTTTGAAATATTCAATGGTATCACCAATCATCCGCAGGTTTTCCTCAAGCTCTGTTTCCAGAGCATTAGTAACCTGGAAATCCCAGCTCTTACCAAAAATTGTTACCGTGTCCGTCTCAGCGGCCGCAAGAGCGGCTATATTTTTATCTTCAGTAACTTTAATGCCGGGTTTGCGGGTACTGCCAAAAGCAGCAATCCGGGAGTTTTCAAATTTCATATCTTTCGCCGCTTTAAAAAATTCTATATCCTTGGGGTTGGAACCCGGCCATCCCCCTTCAATATAATCAACCCCCAGTTCATCAAGTTTTTCCGCAATTTTAAGTTTGTCTTTAACCGAGAGGGATATACCTTCCCGTTGAGCGCCATCCCGCAATGTGGTGTCATACAACTCCACTTTTTGCTTGGCTGCAGCCATGATTACACCTCCTCACATCTCCAATAACATTTGCCGTTCATGCATTTTTATATCTTTTTTTTTATTTTTCAAGTATTATCCAGCACCACAGCGAAAGCTCATAAGGCACGGGGACGGTTCTTTTGCCTTACATTAATAAGGCAAGGGGACGGTTCTTTTGCCTTAAGGCAAGGGGACGGTTCTTTTGCCTTAAGGCACGGGGACGGTTCGAGCATCCCGTAGGGAAACGAAGGCAGCGAGGCAAAGGAACCGTCCCCGTGCCTTGCTTTTTCCTTGCGTAAAAGTTTCGCTGTAGTACTTGGCTTGATTAATTACTCTATTATTTTACTAACATAATCAGTAGTATACCGTACTGCTCGTCTCTATACAAGGATATTGAAAAGTTTCTCTTCTTTCATACTTTATATACTTCATTCTACCCCATACTTCATTCATATTTCATTTTGTATTCTTCCTCATACCCACCATTAAAATTTACTACAGTTTCCATAAATGGTTTGAAATTATTTATAGTTAGCGCATAATACATTTATACTTAAAGGAACCTCATATTAATTATTAGACCAAAACTAAAATTTTACATTTTCTTACGCTTTAATTCCACGGCATTTTGCGGGCAGACCTCTTGACAACAATAACAGCGGATACAAGATGAATGATCAATGAATATAACTTCCTGCCCTACATTGTTCCCATGTTTGTTTCTCCCATCTTTTATCCTTTTAGAACCTTCCTTGCAGCTGGAAGCAGGTTGCCTAAATATACATCCCACGGGGCAATGATCAAGGCAGGTTTTACAATGGGTACACCGACTGCCAATATGAGGCCAGGGGCGATACAATTCACGTATTTCCCGCAGGCGGGCGGGCATGTATCTCCACAGAAAAGACCAACCGCGGCCGGAAGCGCCCTTATCAAAATCCTGCAAGCATAGTTCCTGAAAGGGGCCGGATATTTCTACATCAGAAAGATCCCTCTTTAAATACCCCCGTTTCACTGCCGCTTCCAAAACCGAAACTTCACCCGGGACATAACCGACCAAACGGGCACAGGCAGCATCAAGCGCCAGGCCATCCGGTGAAGCCAGAAGAGCGCCTAAATTACGAGGACGCCCGTTTCGCGGACCTAAACCTTCCATAGCTACCACTGCATCTACGAGAGAAAGTGAAGGTTTTATATTAAGATATAAATCAAGAAGCATATGGCCAAAATCACCAACTCCGGGATGACGGAGATGATAATATCTCTTATAATTGCCCACAATGAGTCCATAGCAATTTTTCACTGCAGCTGTAAGCCCGGTGAGGGTATGGGTCTTTAATTTGGCAAGATTAATAATCAGATCCATTTCCATGGCTTCCGCTGAAACAGCAAATGCAGGACAGGTATGCGCGCCTTCCCAGGTAAGGATCTTTTTTTTCTCCATTGGTAACAATTCTGCTCCCGTATTTTGAACTACTTTCATTATACCGCTTACTTCCGCTACCTGTTGTAAACTGCCGTGCATGGAACTATCACCTATATAGGCTTTTCCTCCCACACTCTGCACTGCTTCAATCACTGCCTGAACCACCGCCGGGTGAGTGGTAACAGCATCTGCAGAGGAAGCGGGCGCCAATAAGTTAGGCTTAATAAGAACCCGAGAACCAGGGCTCACATAATTTTCAAGCCCTCCATAATACTGTAACGCTTCCTTTAAAGCCTCATTCACAGTAGCTTGTTCATAGTTTCTGCAAAATGATATGGTTGCATGGCGAAGTCCCGATTCAAGATTTTCTTTTTCCCTGTTCATCCTGTTTTAAGCGAAGATACTCCCGTTTCTAAGCAATAACATAAGTGGGAGAGAAATCGCCACTCCTCCTTTCTTTCTACCAAAGCTTCTATATTACAAATAAGTTAACAAGTTAACACACAGTGTAAACAATACAAATAAGTTAACAAGTTAACACACAGTGTAAACAATACAAATAAGTTAACAAGTTAACACACAGTGTAAACAAGAGTTAAGTTAACACACAGCGTACCATTAACAGCGTACCATTAAATATAGCAGGATGGAATAGATTTGACAAAACAACCATTAAAAATTAAACTTAAGCTGACGTAAGCGGCTATAATAACCTGGAGGCACAAGTCCTTAAAAATTAACGAAAATTAATTTTTTTATTTTTATTGGAGAGGACAAAAAATATGCCCCCGGACGGACGGGTGGAATTTTATGTCTACTAAAAAAAATGAAGAGAAAACCTCAGAAAGCCACCATCACAAAGATAAAGATAATAACCACTGTAACCACTGCGGAAAAGAATTGATAGAAACAGAAACACATTCCAAAGTGGTGCGAGATGGCATTTCCACAGACTACATGGCATTACCTTTTATTTATCGCCGCAAACAGCTGTGTGAAGCCTGTTTCAAGTTTTTTAGCAAGAAAGAACGATTGGATAGGGTTTTAGCTATTATTGGGATCATCATTGTGATAACACTGATTCTTTCGGTAATGCTTCCCGCATTTTTTTAATAAAGCCCTTGCCGATAATTTGCCCGGTTCTATTACTTCCCTCTCTCTTTAAGGAGTCTGCGCCAGAGTGCTTTATTATTTTACCCTAAGTCAGCTTGTTTATCCGTTTAATTAGAAATTGAACAGGGTAAAACCAGAACTAAGCAGTGATTGTGTATAAGGGTGCCCGGGGTGATGAATTATCCGGGAAGGGGTAGCTTCTTCAACAATGCGGCCTGCCTGCATTACCCCGATACGATCTCCGGCTCTGGCAGCCAGTGCCAGGTCATGGGTGATCAGGAAAAGGGCAAAACCTCTTTCGTTCTGCAGGTGCAGCAGAAGCTTAATTACTTTGGCCTGAACACTCGCATCCAGTGAAGCGCTGGGCTCGTCAGCAATAAGCAGGCGGGGCTCCAAAACCAAAGCCCGGGCTAATGCCACCCGCTGTAATTCTCCCCCGCTCAGGTGATGGGGATATTCATTTAGAAAGTGGTCATTAGTAGGCAGCTCCACCCACTCCAAAGAGCGGCAAACAGCTTCCCGCCGACTTTGTTCATCTCCTATTTTTTGAATAATCAGGGGTTCAGCTACCAACTCTGATACCGTCAAACGGTGACTTAGAGCTTCGCCGGCATTCTGAAAGAGCATTTGCAAATCCCGGCTTAATTCTTTCTTTGCTCTGCCCTTGAAACGCCGGAGCTCTGTTCCTTGAAAAAACACTTCCCCTCGAAAAGGGGGATCTACACCGGCCAGGATACGCCCCAGAGTGCTTTTCCCTGATCCGCTTTCCCCTACCAGGGCATAAACTTCTCCTTCCCTCAAACTCACATTTACACCGCTCACCGCCTCCAGATAGGAGGATCCGCTGCTTCCGGGTACACCGTTAAGGCCATTCAGGCTGTATCTCTGGGTTAACCCCCTCCCGCGAAGAAGTTCAATCACCCCTCCCCGGTGACAAGACAGAAACCACCCGGAATTAACTTCAGCAGGAGCAGATTGAGGGTGTTCCCGAGCACAAACTTCTAAAGATTGGGTACAGCGAGGATGAAAAGGACACCCCCCCGGACGTTCGCTTAAAGAAGGGAATTCTCCGCGAATACCCTGCAATTCCCTGGGGCCATCAAGCGTCGGATAGGCACGCACCAGGGAACGGGTATAGGGATGAAGAGGAGTCTGCAAACAAGAACTAGTAGGCGCTTTTTCCAGGATAGAACCGCAATAAAGGACCGCAGTCTCAGAAGCTAATCTGGCCACAGTTGAGAGATCATGAGAAATCACCAACACTGTCCGCTCGTCGCTCAATTCCTCCAATAAATCAAGAATTTCCGACTTGGTAAGGGCATCCAGGGAAGATACGGGTTCGTCAAGAATAAGAAGTTCCGGATCCGTAACCAGGGCCATAGCCAGCAAAGCTTTTTGTACTTCACCTCCACTGAGGGTGAAGGGATACCTATAAAAGAATGATTCTCCCAATCCAACCCGGCTTAAAAGCCGGGCAGCTCTCTGATAAGCTTCTTCTTTTTGGTAGGGAAGCTCTTTTAGGGAAGGTTCCATAACCTGATCAATCAGGGGAATCATGGGAGTGAGCATTTCCCCGGACTGTTGCCTAACCATGGAAATGGAAGATCCCCGCACCTTTTCCCACTCCCGTGATGATTTATGTAACAACTCTTCACCCCTGAATTTAACCGAGCCGGTCACTATGCCGGCAGACATTCCCATAACAGTAAGCGCCAGAGTGCTTTTCCCCGATCCGGATTCGCCTACTATCCCCCATATTTCGCCTTTCTTCACGGACAAGTTTACCCCGTTCAGAACAGGCAAGTTTCCGTGAGCGGTGGGAACTTTTACGGTTAAGTCACTAATCTCCAGCATAAGTCGGCCTCCTTAAACGTGGATCCAGGGCAGATTCCAAAGCGTAACCCACCAGGGCAAAAGCAATAATAGTAAAAGATATAGCCAGCGCCGGCGGCAGCAACCACCATAACCAGGCCTCGGTAAACATAAATTCCCGGGCATAATGCAGCATTAGCCCCCAGCTTTTCTGAGTAGGATCGAATATGCCCAGAAAAGCCATTCCGGCCTCCATAAACACAGCCCGGCGCACCATCTGGACAAAATTAACCGCCAAAAGGGGGTAAAGCTCGGGGACCAGGTGACGGGCAGCTACATAACTATTGCCGGCGCCAAAATGCCGGGCAGCGGCTATGTGCCCCTGTCCTCTTAAAGTAAGAACCTGTGCCCAAATTATGCGGGCACCCGGCGGCCAAAAAAGCAGGGAAAACAATGCTATCAAAGTAATTTCCCCCGGTTGCACATACGCCGCCACCAAAAGAACTACCAGGAATATGGGAATTACCAGCATGACATCCACCAGGCGCAGGATTAAGCGCTCTGCCCAGCCCCGGAAAATACCGGCTATTAACCCTATACAAAGGCTAATCAGGGTAGCAAATAAAGCAGACAGGGTGCCCACCATTAAAGTGGTGCGAGCGCCGTAAAGCAGTTCGCTAAAAACGTCCTGCCCTACTTCATTAGTGCCCAACAGGTGAGACCAAGAAGGAGAACTCAACGGCTCAGCGACGTAAGCAAAAGGATCATGGGGTGCCAGCCAGGCAGCACCAACAGCTACTACCGCCAGCACACCCATCATATAGAGGCCTTTGCGGCCCATGTTGTCTTTCTTAAGTTCGTTCCAATAATTGACGTGCATCTTTTTCCCTCAATCTGGGATCAATTTTTTGAGAACCCCAATCAGCCAAAAAATTAAAAAATAACACACAGACGGTGATTAAGAGCAAACAACCATGTATGGTAGGATAATCATGATACTGGATGGCCACGTAAAACAGGTGCCCTAATCCGGGATAAGCAAATACAATTTCTACAAAGAGAACCCCCGTGAACAACAACCCCACACTCATTCCCAAACGGGTAATAACCGGAGACAAAGCCCCCCTGGCCGCATGCCTGTAGCGAACCAAGCGGTCTTTTAAGCCTTTGCTCCTGGCTGTAAAAACATAAGGTTTCTCTTTTACGTTAATGAGGGCACTCCTCATAAGTAAAAAATTCCGCGGCAGCTGCCCCAGGGTTAAAGTTAAAGCAGGTAAAAAAAGGTGCCGGGAAATATCCGCCAGGCGAGCTAATCCGGTATAATCCATGTGCGGGGAAGCTCCCCCGGAGATAGGAAACAAAGGCAGAAAAAAACCCAATAAAAGCAAGAACAAAATGCCCAATACAAATCCCGGTATACCGTTTAGTAACATAACCAGCACCAGGGAAACCCGGTCAAATCTCAAGCCCCGCCGCCAGGCAGATTCCACTCCCCAGATGATGCCCAGCACTCCCGAAACTAAAAGGGAAGTAACAACCAGCAGCAGCGTCCAGGGCAGAGCACCTAAGAGCACCTGGGAAACAGGAGCGCGGAAATAATAGGAATAACCCAAATCCCCTTGGATAAGGTTGGAAAAGTAAACCACAAATTGTTCCCCCAGCGGCTTATCCAGACCGTATCTTTCCAGCAAGTAAGATTCCATCTGCGGGGTCATCTCCACCAGCGCGCCTCCATACATAGCCGTAAGGGGATCTCCGGGCATGAGACGGGGAATAATAAAGTTCAATATAAGTATAATAAGCAGAGCCAGGGCATAATCTCCGATACGTCTTCTCAAATCCGCAGATCTCCTTTCTTTTTAGGCCCACCTTTTATTCAGCCTTTATTCATTTTCCGGAGTTTAGCCGTAATTTAAAGCTCTTCCCCCTCATCTACCAAAGCCATTTTATTCAAGGGGAGAGGGGTGCCCACACCTATTCCGTCCCTGGTAAAGAACCAATCTACCGTTTCGTCATAAGCAAAATACCAGGCAGGGTAATGTAAGGTGTAGGAAGGTATTTCTGCGGCAAAAATGCGCTGCACCTCTTCTGCAAGTTCCTTTCTTTTTGATAAATCCATCTCCCTGGCCTGGTTTTGCAGCGCTTCTTTAAGGGGAGGATAATCATAACGGGCATTCAAATGGGGAGAAGATTCCCCTACCATAAACCTCCAAAATATTTCCGGATCTCCTCCCAGGCCGCCATGAGCAGTAATAGCCATGTCATAATTCCAATCCCTTATACGATTATCAACCACGTTTCTTTCAGCGCTTCTGGTTTCTATCTTTAGCCCTAACTCCTCCAGTTGCCCGGCCACTATTTCGGCTTCCCGGGAATAATCCGCCGCGGTTAAAATTTCCATGGACAAGGGTTCTCCATCTTTATCTTTGAATTTTTCACCCTGGAAGGAATAACCCATTTCTTCAATCATACGGCGGGCTTTTTCCATATCTTGCCCGTAGTCCGGAAGAGCATCTTCACCGGCAAACCAATAGCTGTCAGGGGAAATCATGCCCGGGCTTCCGGGAATCCCGTGGCCACGCAAAGCTCTTTCCACCAATTTCTCCAGATCTATTGCCCGCGCTACTGCCTGCCGAAATTCTAATTGGTCAAAAGGCTCCCGGGTATGGTTAAACATAAGTTTCAGGTTAAAGTCGTGTTCCCCCTGGACCACTTCATAACCTGCATTTTTCAGGGTTCCTTTTGCTTCAGCTTCTACCATTGCATAATTTACATCGCCCCGCTGCAATGCCAAATGAGGATCACTTACTTTAATAAACAATAATTGCTCTACCAGGGGCTCACCCAGATAATAATCCGGATTTGCCTCGTAACGATAAAGCCCCTCTTCTCTCCGGTATTTTTCCAGTTCGTAGGGGCCTGTACCTATCACTGCTTCCGCAGTAGTAAATTCTTCCGGTTCATCCACTTCTTCCCATATATGGCGAGGCAGAATGGGCATTACTCCCGCCACATTATTCAAAAAAGGCGCATAAGGTTCTTCCAGGTATATTTTAACTGTGTGCTCATCTAATTTTTCCATATCTTTAATTTTATCTATTTGGGCCCAATGCGAGGGATGCTTCTCATAATACTCGTAGGTAAAAACCACATCTGCGGCAGAAAAAGACTCCCCATCATGCCAATTTACTCCTTCCCTTAGATTAAAGGTATAACTAAGTTCATCTTCCGCAAAAGACCAATCTTTGGCCAAGGCCTCTGTAAAACCCTCGCTGTCTTTCCATACCAGCGTATCAAATATGTAAGACAGGCGAAGATATCCCGGCCCCCGGGGGTAAGAAGTATAAGGCGTGGGGTATCCCCAATCACCGTCTTCATCGCCGATAATATAGGTTTCGACAAAAGTATCTTCCGCAGGCGAACTTGAACAGGAAATTCCTGTAACTGCCAAAGCAATAATTAGTAATGTAGCCAGGCCGATTACCAGTTTGTTTTTCATTATAAACTTCACTCCTTCATAGTTTGTTCAAGGGGATCCGGCAGCCTCAAAATCCCGGTAAATTACAAAAAGTCTAAATGCAATCCGGGCAGGCAAATTTGCCCTGCTTAACCTTTGCCCTTGGTTCCATAACTCCTTCTCCACAGAAAGCACACTGAATAGTCTCAAAAATGCGTGCTTTAGGAGGTATATCCAGCGGAACCGTTTGCACTTCCATAATATTTTCCAGGGGTTCCTGAAGAAGTTTATCAGTGAGCTGATGGTGCAGTTCCTGAAAACGGCGCTTCTCTTCCGGTAAAACTTCTTCCGTAAAAACTTTTTTCCTTAATTCCGCCCACTCCGGTGGCGCTAAATTATTAAGGGCATCATACTTTAAAACACACCGGATCCCTTTTTCCCGGCTTCTTGATCCAAAAGTAAAAGCTTGTTTTCCCAAGTCACGATAAATAAAATTACCTTTGCCAAAAGTACAACCGGTGAGCACCTGCACAGCATCAGCACCGCAAGCATCAGTTTCTACTATGGCCACCAATTCTTCGTCTTCTGATCTTTCATGGTCCAAGCGCTTTAGGGCTTCCTGGGCAGCTCGGTAACCCATGGCTAATCCCGGGCATGTGTGCCCATGAAATTCTACAACCTTTTCCCACGGAGACATTTCATTACACAAATCGATTCCCCCTTATTAATTAACAATTTGTTCAAGCAACCAAAATGGTGTTACTTTTTTTAATATCGTAACACATTTTAACCAAAAACAAAAGATTTTTTCTTATTTTTTATTAACGAATTAAATTTTACTCACAGCGATGTATTTTCAGCACCAAACACAGAAATCCCCTTTTTTTACATAAATAAAGGGGATTTCTGCACATTTTCAAAGTGCCCCGGAGATGGACTTTATAAACTTAGGATAAATAAAAGTCGACTAAAATAAGAAAAAAATTATAAGATAAAAGTCCATTAGTTGTTTATTTAATATCTAACTTAAATTTAGGCAAAAAAAATCTCCCACCTCTAAGCGGAGCATGGGTGGGAGATTAACTTAGTCAAACCATTTTTGCAAATATTTTCCTAAATTTTAAGCCTTATTTTCACAGCCCAAAACATTAATGATTTTATGTTTTACCACCTCACTAATGGCTTCCCGGGCAGGACGAAGGTACTTTCGCGGATCAAAGTCGCCGGGGTTTTCACCCATATGCTCTCTTATTTGGGCTGTAAATGCTAACCGGAGATCGGTATCAATATTTATTTTGCAAACAGCCATCTGGGAAGCTTTTCTCAACATGTCTTCCGGAACCCCTTGAGCTCCAGGTATATTGCCACCGTATTTGTTTATCTTCTCCACATACTCGGGCATTACCGAAGAAGCGCCATGTAACACTATAGGAAAACCCGGCACTCTTTTCTGAATTTCCTCCAGAATATCGAACCGCAGCGTTGGCTCACCCTTAAATTTATAGGCCCCATGACTGGTACCTATCGCTATAGCCAGGGAATCTACACCGGTTCTTTCCACAAATTCTTGCACCTCATCAGGATCAGTAAATGAAGCATCTTTTTCAGAAACATTAACCGCATCTTCAATACCGGCCAGGCGCCCTAACTCTCCTTCCACTACTACGCCCCTTTCATGAGCATAGTCTACTACTTTTTTGGTTATTTCAACATTTTCTTCAAAAGAATAATGTGAACCATCAATCATAACAGAGGAAAAACCGCCATCAATAACCGCCTTGCATATTTCGAAACTTTCTCCGTGATCCAGATGTAAACAAACCGGCAAATTCGTTTCTTCCAGGGCTGCTTCCACCAGTTTCATCAAATAAGTGTGGTTGGCATACTTCCTGGCTCCCGCCGAAACTTGCAAAATTAACGGCGCATTTAATTCCTTGGCCGACTCGGTGATACCCTGGATAATTTCCATGTTATTCACATTAAATGCTCCAACAGCGTAACCACCCTCATAAGCCTTTTTGAACATTTCTTCTGAATTAACAATGGGCATGATTATCAGCTCCTTTTAATATAATAACTCCATCTCCATAATGTAAATTTTTGACCTTTTTTACTTCTTTTCATACTCTAATCATAAGCGTTGCCTGTGTAATTTTCAACCATTTCTCATAATCTCTCCGTAAGCCTGCAATTTATATACACTAATACTGTCACCATGAATAAATTCAAATCTAAAAATGAGAGGAACTTATAATACATTTTTGGCAATTAAACTACCATATTTTGTAATTACATATTTAGATTAATTATCAGCGGTTTATATTTTTTTTAATATCTTTTACTTCATCGTAAATATAAAATAATAACAAGATAATTTCCAGGTATATCCTAAAAAGGATTATAAGGATAAGAGCGCCAAGAGGAGCAAATATTAAGGCAGCAACAAAATTTTCCCAGTTGTTATAGGGTCCAAGGGCGGCACCCAGGGAACTAATAATTATTGCCAGGGCGGCAAGTCCAATGCCGACAACCCCCAGAATAAAAACCACCCGGATTACATTAGGGGTAATCATTTCCTTTATGTCGAAATCAAACAAGGAAGTAAAAAAATTTTTGCTTCCCGGGTCTGAAGCCGGGGGAGCAGCAGTTTCGATATCAGAAACGCCGCAAGCCGGACAAAAAGTTCCATCCGGAAACTCTTCCTTACATTTACTGCAGTAAGCCACTGTCAAATCTCCCCTTAAATTCTATAATCTTTTCTTTTAATTTCCCCGAGCAATTATAATTATGATAAAAACATTTCTCCATCTATTTTGAAGTTTTTATTAATCTTATTATTTAAACCCTCTTCTCTGTATTATTATGCAAACCCTTTTTCTTCTAAAATAAATAAAACTAAAAAATGTTACTTTCCCAAAATGAACGCTCATGGAGTCTCAATAAAAAAGATGTTGGCACTCTTTCATAGAGACTTACACTTCTTCCATATATTTCTACTTTATAAGTTTCAGGAGTGTTTCACAGGTTTTTCTTTTCCTGAACCGCCCCACAATTATAACGCTTACACCTGAATTTTTGGGTGGGGACTACTTTAGAAAAATGGCAAAATATAATATAATGCTTTATAAAGAAAAAATTATTTATACGGAAAATGAGACAAAAAATTATATTCAATCAAGAAGGGGTATTTAAGACATGGAAAATAACAATTACTATTATCTACTGGAGAAACTGCCGGATGCATTTGTATATGTCAAGGCTCACACCAATGGAAAAAATGAAGTAAAAGACTGCCAAATACTATATTTTAACCCCGCATTTGAATCCATGGTAGGTCTAAAAAAAGAAGAACTCGTGGGAAAAAGTTTTTCGGAAATAATGGCAGAGGAAGAAAACTTCTTTTCATTTCTAATAGAAGCCTGCAACAAAGTGTATGTTGAAGGAAAGACTTTTCAACCGGATAATAGCGTTGAGATAGGGGAGAAACATTGTTACGTTACTTTTTATAGCGATAAGCCAGGTTTCATAGCTATGATCCTGCGGGATACTTCCCATTTTCAAAGCGAAGTATTTCCCAATACCCAGGAATACTCAGACAGTGCTCCTTCTGGTTTAGAAAGATGCTTGCCAGGCGGATTGACCAGTTTTCAAGAAGAAATGCTTAAAACCACGGCTATCTGGATTAGCATCTTGGACAAAAAGGGAGAGGTCACTTTTTGGAACAAAGCTGCCGAAAATATCAGCGGGTATACGTCAGAAGAAGTAATTGGCCGAGGTAATATTTGGGAACTGCTGTATCCCGATGATGAATACCGGGCTCAAATCCTCAAAGAATGGCAAAATATCTACGCTGAAAACCAAAAAGTTGAAAATTTCGAAACCATGATCACAAAGAAAGATGGATTTCACCGATTTGTTTCCTGGCACTACCATGATATCAATAAAAACGGGGAAACAATCGGTGGCATCATGACAGGCACCGACATTACTACACACAAGCAGGTAGAAGAGCAACTACAAGCCTTAAAAGAAGAATATGAAAAAGTTTTTCACGGAACTCAGGAAGCTCTTTTCATGATAGAAGTAATAGATTCATCCACTTTCAGATACATAAGGAATAACCATTACCATGAAAAAGCCACAGGCATTACCTCAGATTTTATAAGAGGAAAAACCCCTCAGGAAATCGTCGGAGAAAAATATGGAGAAAAAATTGCTGCCAATTACTGCCACTGTGTGCAAACTGGTGCTCCCTTTTCCTACAAGGAAGAACTTGATTTGCCGGGAGGAAAGCGTTTCTGGGAAACAACATTAACCCCGGTTTTTAGCAAGGGCAAAGTATCATATATCGTCGGATCAAGCCGAGATATAACCAAAAACGAACAAATAAAAAAAGAAAAAGAAGATTCCTTGCATAAACTGCAAAAAGCCCTGGAAGAAGCTATTCGTTCCATGGGCGCGGTAGTGGAAAAAAGGGATCAATATACAGCAGGCCACCAGCAGCAAGTTGCAAAACTCGCCTGGGCCATCGCAGACGAAATGGGCCTTGATGAAGAACGATGCAAAGGTTTGCATCTGGCCGCACAGCTCCATGACATCGGCAAAATAGTCATACCTTCCGGTATATTGAACAAACCCGGTAAATTAAGTGAATTAGAATTTAAAATTATTAAGGAACACCCCAAAGTAGGAGCTGAAATAGTAGCAAACATAGAATTTCCCTGGCCGCTGGCTGAAATCATCCACCAACATCACGAAAAAATTAACGGCAGCGGATACCCTCAGGGGCTTAAACAAAATGAAATACTGCTGGAAGCTCGTATTTTATGCGTTGCCGATGTTGTTGAAGCCATGTCTTCACACCGCCCATACCGGGCGTCTTTAGGCGTAGATACAGCGCTACAAGAAATTTCCCAACAAAAAGGCATCCTTTTTGACTCTGAGGTAGTGGATGCTTGTCTAAAATTATTTCAAGAAAGAGGTTTTACCCTGGATTAATCTGTATTGCATATAAGTATTAATGGAGAGGATAAAAAGGCATGCCTTTGGTGTTTCCAAAATACTGGAGCATTTTGGTACTTCCACAAGCATCGCACACAACATTTAGCCCCTTTTCTTTTTCTGCAACAGTTGCCCTAATCTCTTTTATTTGACGGCAATCCTCACAAATAAAATCATAAACAGGCATACAACAACCTCCTTTGATTTTATTAATTATCCATAAGGCAAATATTTTTGAAATGCAGAACTTGTTACTTTTCTTCCATTTTCTTCATAATTTCTTCCCCTATGGCATTCGCGCCGCCAAATATATATACATGGGGAAGTAAATCTGATGATAATGATTTCAGATAATCAACCACTGACAGGGGCATATCTGTAGGTCCGGCAAGCAACATCGGAGCTTCAAGGATAGCCGCATAGGCTCCACCGCTTAAAGCGTCGGGAAAATCTAAACCACTGGCAATGGTAACATTAGAAGGCCCCTCAAAAAACCTTTCCGCCAACTTCACCGCAGTCTCCCACCGATTATTCCCCGCAATACGCTCACCGGCTCCGGATTCTTCATATACTTCCTCACTTAAGGCAGAGGTGCCTCCCACAACATAGACCTCTTCTAAATCATCCTCATGGCTTACCAAAAATTCTGCCGTCTTCACATCCAGTGACGAAGAAGAGGAAAGCAATATTATGCCGCCCCGGTTGGCAGCAGCACTGGCCACAGTTAAAGCATCAGGGAAGTTCTCGCCCGTGGCCATAAAAACAGGAAAACCGCCTTCCTTATTTTCCAAAAACTTTTCCCCTACCTTCACCGCAGTTTCATAACGATTATCACCGGCAAGCCTTTTAACTTCATGATTAAAGTTTTCTTCTATCTCATCTTGAACTTCCGCAGAAATAGCCGCATCACCACCCAAAATATAAATAGTACCATCAGGCTGCAACACCCGTTCTATCTCTGCAGCGGCATCATCATGCAACCTGTCCGCAGGNGTAAGCAAAAGTGGACCATTGCTGTGATAAGCAAAGGNGCTCCCCGCCAAAGCATCGGGNAAATCATCTCCCCGCGTCAAAACCACCGCCTCCGCCGATTGAGAATTAGAAAAAGCTTCCCGGCTTATCTCCACCGCCGTCTGGTAACGTGATTTTCCGAAAATACGATTCTTTGATTTAACCGATATAAGGATCTCCGTTCTTAATAAGCCCCGGAGATAATCATTAACAACACTTTCTCCATAAGTTGAAGACGGAGCCCACCTACCTCCGAGTTCTTCTACATATTTAATTGTCCCCGCCCAGCTGGTAGTCAATACTACATAATACCGGCCATGCGGTTCACCCACAGGATCAATACCTACATAAGCTCCAATATGATTAAAATGGCCACGGACGCCATCTTCCGGAGTGTCGAATTTTTCATGAGCATCAGGGCAATCACAGGGCCCTCCTTCTGCTGTTTTAATGCCGGCCCAATTGTTAAAATAAGGCTCCACAACCCCGCCATATCTTCCAAAAGCTGTTTCTTTGGCTGACTGTGCATAGAGAACTTCCGGCCTGATGCCCATTAACCTACCATACTTCCAATAGGTTGGTGCAATATCTATGAACCTTTGGTGAGCATCCCTGCTTTGAGCCCATTTTTGCGCTTGAGAAACAGAAGCTTCCGGTTCTCCCATTATAGGGGTTTTAGAAGAACATACACTAATTTCTTCACTCCATAAAACCTCATGACCTAACGTCAGGGAAAAAAATAGGGCCAACAGACAAACTATCAGGACGTAATTAATTCTTTTTGCCATAAGAAAGCTCCTCCGTTTTTTTGTATTTTTTAATACAATACCCTCACCAATTTAGCGTAAATTATGTCTAAAACACTTTCCCTTATAGCATTTGAACCACCATATATATTTACTGCGGGTAAATCCGGGTTTTTTGTTTCTAAATAAGCCATAACGGCTTCGGGAAGACTTTCAAGCCCGACAAGCACCACCGGAGCTTTAAGGGTAGCCGCGTAGGCTCCACCGCTTAAAGCATCGGGAAAATCTAAACCACTGGCAATGGTAACATTAGAAGGCTCCTCAAAAAACCTTTCCGCCAATTTTACCGCAGTTTCCCACCGATTATTCCCCGCAATACGCTCACCGGCTCCGCATTGTTCATACACTCTCTCACTGAGAGCAGAGGTGCCTCCCACAACATAGACATCTTCTAAATCATCCTCATGGCTTACCAAAAATTTTGCCGTCTTCACATCCAGTGACGAAGAAGAGGAAAGCAATATTATGCCCCCCCGGTTGGCAGCAGCACTGGCCACAGTTAAAGCATCAGGGAAGTTCTCGCCCGTGGCAATAAAAACAGGAAAACCGCCTTCCTTATTTTCCAAAAACTTTTCCCCTACCTTCACCGCAGTTTCATAACGATCGTCACCGGCAAGCCTTTTAACTTCATGAGTAAAGTTTTCTTCTATCTCCTCTTGAACTTCCGCAGAAATAGCCGCATCACCACCCAAAATATAAATAGTACCATCAGGCTGCAACACCCGTTCTATCTCTGCAGCAGCATCATCATGCAACCTGTCCGCAGGGGTAAGCAAAAGTGAGCCATTGCTGTGATAGGCAAAGGGGCTCCCCGCCAAAGCATCGGGAAAATCATCTCCCCGCGTCAAAACCACCGCCTCCGCCGATTGTGAATTAGAAAAAGCTTTCCGGCTTATCTCCACCGCCGTCCGGTAACGATTATTCCCATGAATGCGTGAAACATCCGCAGTTTTAATAAAATGTTCCATTAAATGTGCCACACCATCTCTTATTTCAGAAAATTTATTATACAGATTATTTCCCGGGCAGCTTGTACTACCTACATCTCTGTGGCCGCATATGCGAGGAACATTATTTTTACCTCCTATGCTGGCTAAACCCAGCGGATCAAGTGAATACTGGCTAAAACGCCAGGCAATTAATTTTTCCAGGCTGGACAAAGCTTCACCTGTGGGGTGACCGGAATCAACCGCACTATACCCCGGGTGAAACTGCCCTATTAATGAAATACCCACACTGACCTGATTGTTGCCGGGGCCGGCATGCGCCCCCTGCACATCTTGAAATTCCAGGTTATAATTTTCCCGCCCTTCATAAATATTACCTTCATGGTCTATGAGAAAGTTATAGCCGATATCCCACCAATCTCTATTAATCGCATGATGATACCAAATATTTCTGACAACCTGCTCGGGGTTAGAAGGCTCGTTTTCAGTGGCAGTATGATGGATCACAGCGTGAGATACATCTATTACGGGATATTCGGAAGGACATCTGTAATTGCCATCACCTTCATCTTTGCTTAAATCTCCTCCCCAATCTTCTCTCCTAATAATGTTAGGCATATTATTATAAGAAGTAGATAAGGGAAGCAGCAAAGGCCTGATAGAACTCATTAGAGTGGCATCATTCAAAGATAATTCTTTCTGCTCAGTATCATTATTTGCCTTGCCACTTCTATCAGAAGACCCATCGGCTACTGAAACCTTTATATGATCAATTTCTTTATTTGCAGGAAGTTCAAACAATACTTCAAAAGAGGTATGAGGAGTATCCCCTTTAGTTAAATATAAATTGGACCAGTGTAAACCGGATGGGTTTTCCTCCGTCCGGCTATCCAAAACTAACTCATGCCATTTTCCGTACTGCCCGTTATTTTCTTTAGTACGCACCTTGATCAAATATTCTTCGAGGTTTAAAGATTCATCTCCGGTGGAATCTGAGGAAGATTCCCACCCTATTCCCATGCTCAAACCTGTAAAGGGAACATCTGATTTACATTCAAGCCTAAATGGCTTATCTTTCTCAAATCCTTCCTTTAAAAACCATTTAAAATCCGCAGAAGGCATACCTGTTTTTTCTTCATTCAATTCAACCGAAGGATCACCGGCATCTTGATATCCATCTGTATGCTTGTTAGCGGCGTCAGCGGATCCGGTAACAATTAATATAATTAAAACTAAAAGCAAACAATGACAAAACTTGAATTTTTTTAGGTAATTCAAGCCAAGCTCCTCCCTTTTCATTAACCTTACTATAAATAAACTTCCCGACTATAGCTTAACCATACATCTTTTACGTTCTTTCAAATAATCCAAGTATATTCCCTCCGGGTGGCACCCCCTACATCAATCACCTACAAATATACCATTTTAAAAAGCTGGAAGCTTAGCTATCTGAAGCTTCCAGCCTGGTGCGAGCGAAGGGACTTGAACCCCCACGGGCGAATGCCCACTAGGTCCTGAACCTAGCGCGTCTGCCGATTCCGCCACGCTCGCCCGATGCTATTATATTTTATAGCTTAGCTTTTGCCTACAGTATACATCATACTTTCCGTAAATGCAATAAACAGTCTTTTTCTTCCTCAATCTTAACCTAATTAAACCTAATAACTCACCCACAAAGTTTATACTCATAGCGGGTAATTAATCTACCTTTTCCTGAGATAACCTTGGACACCAAAGCGAGCGAAATTTTTAAGCACTATTCTTTTGATGTGTCCAGGTATTTATAAGGGAATTTTATATTATACGGTGAAACTATTTTCAAAGCCTTTTCCATTACCTGAAATTTTAAAGGAAATTTTTCCATGTTTTTAGTTTCACCGTCAATTTGGACGGGCATGGTATCATCTTCACAATTAATAACCAGTTCTTTAGCTTTATCAAGATGAATGCCGTTCATCCAGGTAAACTTTCTGGCAAATGTTAATACTCCCATAACAACTTTTCGCGGATTGCTAATGGGATCTACAATTTCAAAATCTAATAACCCATCATCAATTCTTGCATGGGGAGCAATGCAAAGCTGACCTCCATAAAAACGCCCATTTGCCACCACCGTTAAAAAAGTCTCTCTGGTTTGCACTTCTCTATTGTCCAATCGATATGACACCACGCGGGAGGGGAAATTAATGTGCTGAAAACAAGCAGAAACATAACCCGGATAGCCCTTTAACCAATAATTGTCATCAGTGGCCGTTTGAGAGACCTGCGCATCAAAACCAACTCCCACCGCATTTAAAAATATGTTGTCGTTAACCTTGCCCAGGTCCATCTCTATAACCGGCCAATAAAACAAGCCTTTCAAAGCAAGTATAGCATTATGAGGCACCCTCACCGAACGGCGGAAACCGTTTGCCGTCCCCCCCGCAATAAGCCCAAGGATATTTTTTTCCAGGTCTATGCCATTAACTGCTTCTTTTAAAGTGCCGTCGCCACCAACGACTACAACGAGTTCCGCTCCGTCTCTACTCGCCCGCGCTGCCGTTTTAGTTACATCTCCTTCATCATCACCGCTAAAATAAACTTCGTATTTGACACCTTTTTCATGCAAGTAAGATTCTACAGTATTCCATGTCTTCCCACCTCTTCCTCCTCCGGCATGAGGATTCACCACAAAAGAAGTCTTATATGGAAAACTTTTGGTTTTCATTTTTCCCCTCCCCTTCTAGTTAAAAATGCGTTAGCTAAATACATATAAGCACTTAATAAAATCGGATTAATAATTCAAACTGTTTTTGTTAATTTTTTATTATTATAGGGGCCACTTGTATTTTGCCGCGAAAGGCAATTTAAGTGGAGATATAATTTTTAAAGCCTTATGAATCACGTTAATCTTTAAAGGAAACCGTTCTAATTAACGCATAATGGGAAAAATATTTTTTAACTTTCGTCTTCGTCCGATTCGGCATTATTTTGACTGCCGAGATCAATATCTCCAAGATCTTCACTGTCTCCGTTCAAAATATCACCAACTGAGCTAGCCGGAGAATATATTCCTCCCAATAAATGTTTAAATTCCATGGGCAGGGGAAAAGCAATTAAGTTCCCTTGCTGAGACGCTACTTCCGGCAAAGAGCGCAGCAAACGGACAAACATCCCCCCTTCTTGGGAAGATAGAATTTTAGCTGCTTCGGTTAACCTTTTCGCGGCTTGTTTCTCTCCCTCAGCTTGAATAACTATAGCCCGCCTTTCCCGTTCTGCAGAAGCTTGCCTGGAAATGGCCTTTTGCAAAGCTTCCGGTATAACCACGTCTTTTATTTCCACTGCTGTAACTTTGATACCCCAATTGTCGGTAGCTTCGTCCAGGATCTGCTGGATTTGCTGATTAAGTTTATCTCTTTCACTTAACAATTCATCTAATTCTGCCTGTCCAGCTACGCTCCGCAGCGTAGTTTGGGACATTTGGGCAGTAGCTACACGAAATTCTTCTACGTTAACTACGGATCTGTTAGGATCTACCACCCGATAATAGACTACTGCATTAACGCTGCAAGTAACATTATCGCGGGTAATAACTTCCTGGGTAGGCACATCAAGGGTAACAATGCGCAGAGATACTCTTACTACCTTGTCTAATATGGGGATCACGATAACTACCCCAGGGCCTTTCTGTGCTATGAGGTGCCCCAGCCTAAAAATAACCAATCGCTCGTACTCCTTCACCACTTTGATCGCGGATACCAGAAACACAATAATAATAAGTACTACAACCAAACTGACTTCCATTAACAATCAACCTCCTTTTTGCCAATTAATTGACTTGCCCGATCTTATCCAAAGTAGAAGATCTCAAAGGTCAATCCAAATAATAGTTTTTATATTTTAAAGCACAGGCTTCAAATATTACTGCTCAGAACCATTATCAGCGGAAGATTTGACCAGTATGATCAATCCTTCTTTGCCGACCACCTCAACCTCTCGGCCGCCGGGCAAAGTCTCTTCCCCTACATTCCGGGCTTTCCAAAGCTCCCCCTTAACTTTAACCATACCCGATTCTGAAGGAGGAATTTCATTCACCACTTCTCCTTTTTCCGGACCATAGAAAAATTTAGCTTCCTCGCGGCGATTTCTGCGCGAACTAATAACCCGCTGGACCACTACCAGCATAATGATGGAAATTCCGATGACAACTCCAATTACCGTTATGCGAAAAGCTTCCACCCAATCCGGAGCCATCAGAGGTTCCAGGGGAAGCAAAATGGATCCCACCAAAAGCGAAATAGCTCCTCCTATGCCCAATATGCCAAACCCGGCAGTAAATATCTCTGCCACAATTAATCCCACCCCCAGGACCATAAGAACTATGCCAGTGGTATTGGTATCGAAAAGCCCCATACCATAAATGCCAATTACCAGCATTAGTCCTCCCAAAATTTCCGGCACAAAAGTCCCCGGCATGCTGAGCCCGGTATAAATGCCCATAATACCAAGCATAAGAAGAATAAAAGCTATCTGGGGATTACTTACCCAGTTTTGAAAATTTTCCCTGGGATTCATATTAACATTGCGGAGAGGGACCCCCTCTGTTTCCAGGGTTATAGTTTGGCCTCTTTTTTCCACTTCCATGCCATCTAAATCTATCATAAGCTCCTGCAGAGATGGGGACACTAAATCGGCTATTCCCTTTTCCACTGCTTCATCGTAACCCAACACCAGGTTCTCCGTAACAAATCTTTCCGCCACATCTTCAGGCCGGCCGCTTTCCCTGGCAATACTGCGGATATGACCGGCTAAAAGCTGCGTAGTTTTATCATCTGCAGGATCAACTTCCCCTTCGGGAGCCATGGAAACCGGTTCAGCTGCTCCCACAGTGGTTCCCGGTGACATGGCCGCCACATCGCCGCTTAAAAGTAAAAATGCTCCGGCAGAAGCTGCAATGGCACCGGCAGGAGCCACATATACTATCACCGGAATATCTGTGCCGCGCATAACCTTATTAAGCTCCAGGGTAGCATCTACCAACCCCCCGGGGGTATCCAAAACTATAACTATGGCATTTGCTCCTTCCAGGGTAGCTTCCTCAATTTGACGACGAACGAATGAAGCAGTGCCGGCAGTAATCATGGC